>Ga0307412_10000664_pt1 | contig 19955 bp, 15 predicted proteins | sample DK1Cmetagenome_3_FD_203823 | JGI IMG/M metagenome (GOLD analysis project Ga0307412, IMG submission 203823) | Maize rhizosphere microbial communities from greenhouse at UC Davis, California, United States - DK15-C-1 | ecosystem: Host-associated > Plants > Roots > Rhizosphere > Soil | place: USA...
GGTCGCGCCGAGACCTGCGGGCGCAAGCCGGGCGAACAGGCTGAGGCCCGTCGGCAGGATGTGCAGTTCGCCAAAGGTCAGCAGCGCGAAGAACAGCGCCAGCCAGATCCAGTGCGCGGTGCCGCCCATCGCCGCGATCACCGCCAGCAGCAGGAAGGCGCCGGCGACCAGCAGCGCCCCCACCGCCATGCGCCGGACGGGGCGCTCGATCCCGCCCCGCTCGGCACGACGTCGCCACAGCATCAGCAACGGCGGCGTCATCGCCATCACGAACAGCGGGTTGAGCGATTGGAACCAGGTCATCGGGATGGTCACGGTGCCGGCGTGGCGATCGACGCCGGTATCGGCCCATAGCGCCACGGTGTTGCCGGCCTGCTCATAGGCAGCGCGGAAGACGGTGACGGACAGCGCGACCGCGATCAGCAGCAGCGCCACGTCGCGGGTGAAGCGTCCGCGCGCCTGCGGGACGATTTCCGCCGTTGCCTTGGGCCGCTGCGCCGGCGGGTAACGCTGGCCCCAGATATAGATGCCCAGCCCCGCCACCATGCCGATGCCCGCCGCGCCGAAGCCATAATGCCAGCCATAGAGCTCGCCCAGCGTTCCACAGAGGAGCGGCGCCAGGAAGCCGCCGATGTTCACGCCGACATAATAGACATTGTAGGCCCAGCCGACTCGCGGGTCGCCGGGTTCGTAGAGGTCGTCGATCTGGCTCGGCAGACTCGGCAGGAACAGCCCGTTGCCGAGCGCTATGGTGACGAGCGCGGGGTAGAACAGCGGTTCGAACGCCATCATGAAATGGCCCAGCGCCATGATCGAGCCGCCGAGGAGGATCGCCGTGCGCTTGCCCAGAACGCGATCGGCGATCACGCCGCCCAGGATCGGGGTGAAATAGGCACAGGCGGTATAGGCCCCGTAGATCAGCGAGGCCTGGCCCTGCGACATCTGCAATTGCTTGGTCATGTAATAGACCAGCAGCGCGCGCATGCCGTAATAGGAGAACTGCTCCCACATGTTCGTCAGGAACAGCACGGTCAGCCCGCGCGGCTGACCGAACCAGCTGGGGGCAGCGCCGGGCGTCATCCGCCCCACACCTCGGGCCCGGCAGTGAGCATGCCGTCCTGGTACCGCACGCTGGGCGGGCGATCCTCGGCGAGGAAGGTCGGGCCGTCCAGGTCGACCAGGTCGGCGATCTGCCCCAGCACGAAGCCGGGCGCCGTCGCGAGGCTGGAAGCGATCATCGTGCCGACCATCACGCCGAGGCCGAGGCGCCGCGCCTCCGCCGCCATCAGCAGCCCCTCGGTAAGCCCGCCGCACTTGTCGAGCTTGATGTTGACCACATCGAATCTGCCCTTTGCCCCCGCAACGTCGGCAAGGGTCAACAGGCTCTCGTCCCCGGCGAGCGGAATGGCCGAGCGATAGCCATCGAGATCCGCCTCCGCGCCCCGGGCGAGCGGCTGCTCGAGCAGCGAGACGCGGTGCGGCAGCAGCCCCTCCACCAGCGCGTCCAGATCACCGCGCACGAAGCCCTGGTTGCCATCGACACCGAGCCACACGTCCGGCCGCGCCGCCCGGATCGCGGCGACGCGCGCCAGATCCAGCGCGAGCTCGCCGGTGAGCTTCACCTTGATCGACTGCGCCTGCGCATAGCGCAGCGCTGTCGCGGCCATCGCCTCGGGGGTGTCGGCGCTGATGGTGAAGGTGGTGACGATCGGCCGGGGCGCTGCCGGCAGCCCCGCCAGCTGCCACACCGGCGTTCCGGTGCGCTTTGCCTCCAGCTCCCACAGCGCGGCATCCACTGCGTTGCGTGCGCCCCCGGCCGGCATCAGCGTCCGCAAGTGTGCGCGCGTCGGGCCCGCTTCGATACCGGCGCGCGCCGCTTCCACATCCGCCAGCATCTTGGGCACGTCGTCGCCCAGATAATAGGCCCCCGCCCCCTCGCCGCGTCCGTAATGCCTGCCGTCGTCGAGCGTGACGACCAGCACCTCGGCCACCTCGAACACATAGCCGGCGATGCGGAACGGCTGGGCCAGCCGCAGCGCGATGGTTTCGGTGGAAAGCCGCAGCATCAATACTGCACCGTGATCGCGAGGAGGTGGAAGGCCCAGGCCACCCACAGAAGGACGAGCGTAGCGAGGAACAACAGCACCGCCCACAGCTTGCGCGTCCACGGCCGTGCGTCGCGCAGCGCCAGCCAGGCATTCCACCCGCTGATGCCGACTGCCCCGATGAAGATGATGTTGCTGGCGATCTCGGCGAGCAGCAGCCAGCCGTCGGCAGGCGCGGCGTCGCCGAACAGCACCATGATCAGCCAGAACCAGCCGCCGAGCATCAGCAGGTCGGCCAGCGCCATGATCCGTGCCGCGCGCGCTGCCCGCAACGCCGTGCCGCTCAGCGACGCCGTTGCGCGGTAGCGGCGGCGGACGAACCAGGCCGCGGGCCAGAACAGCACCGTGAGCAGCAACACCGCCATGCTCGCATACAAGGCCGGCAGTAGCCAGGCGGCCGAGCGGCCGACGGGCACCCGGTCCCACACCATGAAGGGGGCGACGAGGTCGAAGCTCCAGCGCACCGGCTTGCCATCGACAAGCTGCGCGGCCAGCCGGTCATGCCCCGAAGGATCGCGCCACACATAGGGTGCGATTTCCACCCAGGCGATCGGCACGCCATTGGCACCCTTCACCGAAGGGATGACGAGGTGCCCCTGGGCATCGACGGTGGCCTCGGCCTGGCCGAACAGGTTGAGGATGTCGACGAAGTTGGTGAACGACCCGCGGCTGACCTGCCAGTGCCCGGCCATCGCCCGGGCATGTTCGGCGGCGGTGGCCGTATCGACCCGTCCGTCGCGCGCCGTGCCGGGGAAATAGCGGTCGGCGAAATCCTGGAAAAGTTGCCCCCGGACCACGTGCGCCGCGCCCTCGCGGCCCGCCGAGTTGAACGACACGTAGAGCCCTGTCCGCTCCGCCAGGAACAGGTGGAGCGAGGTGTGCATCTGGTTGGTGTCGCCGAGATGCGCGATCACGCGGCGGCCGTTGATGTTGGTCTCGAAAAAGCCAAGCGCCGTCCGGTTGAGCGGCGGGATCAGCGAGCGCGGGTGGATCCTGGCGAGCGGGCCGTCGTGCATCAGCGCCGCGGTCTCTGGACGCAGGATGCCACGGCCATTTTCGAGATGCGCGATCATGAACTTCGCCATGTCCAGTCCGGACGCGGACAGCGCGCCGGCCGGGCCGGGCACGACGATCTCGAACGGCTTGGGCTGCTCCGATGCGAGCGGGTACCCCGCCGCCATCAGCGGCCGCAACCGCGCCGGCAGCGGCTGGCGGAAGCTCGCGGTGCGCATGTCGAGCGGGCGGAAGATCCGCTGCTCGACATAGTCGTCGAACGGCATGCCGCTCACCCGCTCGACGACGTACCCGGCCAGCGTGCTCGCCCAGTTCGAATAGGCGGGCGTCGTGCCGGGGGCATATACCCGCGCCGGCACGTGCCGCTTCAGATAGCGTCCGATCGGCTCGACGTCGCCGGGATCGTAGGTGATCAGCTTCTTGTTCGCTTCCTCGAAACCGGCGGTGTGCGTCAGGATCTGGCGCATCGTGATCGGCTTGCCGCGAAAGGCGGGGATGGCGAAATCGAGATAGCGGTTCACATCGGCGTCGAGGTCGATCCGGCCCGCCTCCACCTGCTGCATCACCGCGGTCCAGGTGACGAGCTTGGAAACCGATCCGGGGCGGAACAGCGTGCGATCGGGATCGACTGGCTGCCGCTTCGCCACATCGGAAAAGCCATAGCCGCGCGCGGCAATGACCTGCCCGTCGCGCACCACGGTCACCACCGCGCCGGCGATGTCGCCGCTGTGCAGCGCATAGGGCATGTACCCGTCGAGCCACGCGGTAACGTCCGGTCCGCTCAGCGCATGTGCGCCCTTGGCGGGCGTCGGCGTCGGCTGCCCGGCGGCATGCGGCACGACCGGCGCCGCTGGCGGCGTCGGCACCTGCGCCGGTGCCGCCACGGCCATCGCCGCCGCCCCGAGCGCCGCGAGCAATCTCAGACTTCGAACCACCGTGCCCATTGCCGACGCCTCTCTGTTTCGATACTGTTATTTAGCATCCTGATTAGGACTGTTGTATCCTGATTAGGACAATCGTCAACGGCTTATGGAGAACGCCACCTTGCCGACATCCCCCGCGACACTGGGTACGCTGCTGAAGGGCCTCCGCGCGCGGGAAGGCTGGACGCTCAAAGAGATGAGCGCGAAGTCCGGCATCCCCGTCTCGACCCTGTCGAAGATCGAGCATGACCGGCTGACGCTCACCTACGACAAGCTCCAGGCGCTCGCGCAGCGGCTCGGCATGCGGATGACGGACCTGTTCGCCGAGGATCGGGAAGAGCCGGTGCAACCGGTCACCGCGCGCCGCAGCCTGGGCGATGTCGCCCATTCGGTGCGCGTCGAGACGCCCAACTACGACTATTACTACCTCTGCACCGAACTGCGCAGGAAGCGGATGATCCCAGTCGTCACCAAGATCCGCGCGCGTTCGGCCGAGCAGTTCGGCGATCTGGTGCGGCACTCCGGCGAGGAGTTTCTCTACGTGCTGCGCGGGCGTGTCGAGGTGCAGAGCGAATTCTACGATCCGGTGATCCTGGAGCCTGGTCAGGCGATCTATCTCGATTCAAGCATGGGCCATGCCTATCTCGCCGCCGCCGGCTGCGAGGAGGCCGAGGTGCTGGCGGTCATGTCGAGCGCGGAGGAAGAACTGATGGAATCGCTGCTGAGCCTGCACCATGAACAGCGCGCGGGCGCGCCGGATGGTGAGACGGTGCCCGCTGCGGCAAACGGCCGGACGGGACGCGCGCGATGAAGGCCGCCCTGTTAGCCGTCACCGCCGTGCTGCTCGCCGCCACGCCCGCCGCCGCGCAGGATTATGCCGCGCGCGTTGCCCGCGTCCTCCGCACGACGCCCCTGATCGACGGGCATAACGACTGGCCGGAGGCGCTGCGCGAGCGGCAGGGCGAAGCGCGCTGGACCAGCGACCTGCGCGATCTCTCGGCGAGCAAACCCGCCTACAACACGGACATCGTCCGGCTGCGCCGCGGCATGGTAGGGGGACAGTTCTGGTCGGTCTGGGTATCCCCGGCGCTTCCCGGCAAGGATCAGGTCGAGGAAACGATCGAGCAGATCGATCTCGTGCACGCGCTGTCCCGGCGCTATCCCGAGACCTTCGCGCCCGCCCGCACCGCCGCCGACGTCCGCCGCGCGCATGCGGACGGCCGCATCGCCTGCCTGATCGGCGTGGAGGGCGGCGGCCAGATCGACGGGAGCCTTTCGGTCCTTCGCATCTATGCCGCGCTGGGGGCGGGCTATCTGACGCTCACCCATTCGCGGACGATCGAATGGGCGGACTCCGCCACCGACGATCCCAAGCACAACGGGCTCACCGACTTCGGCCGCCAGGTGGTGCTGGAGCTCAACCGCCTCGGCATGCTGGTCGATCTCTCGCACGTCAGCGAGAAGACGATGCGCGACGCCCTGGCTGTGACCCGCGCGCCGGTGATCTTTTCCCACTCGAGCGCGCGTGCGCTGGACGGTCATCCGCGCAACGTCTCCGACGATGTGCTGAAACTCGTCGCGGGCAATGGCGGCGTGGTAATGGTCAATTATGCGCCCGCCTATGTCTCGGAGGCGTATCGCCGCTGGTCGGCCGATAGCCTCGCCGAAAAGGCGCGCCTCAACTCGCCGCCCTATGACGGGCTCGACATCGGCCAGCCGGACAAGGCCGCGGCCGATTACGCGGCCTGGCTTGCCGATCACCCAGCGCCCGTCGTGACGCTGGCGGAGGTGGCGGACCATATCGAGCATATCTCGAAGCTGGCCGGGATCGATCATGTCGGCCTGGGCTCCGACTATGACGGCGTCGGTGAGACGCTGCCGCAGGGCCTTGGCGATGTATCCACCTATCCTGCGCTGCTCGCCGAACTCATGCGGCGCGGCTGGTCCGATGCCGACGTCGCGAAGCTCGCAGGCGGCAACATCCTGCGCGTGATGGAAGCGGCGGAAAAGGTGAAGGCGCAGATGGCGCGGTCGACGTCCCATTGATCCCCAGGGATCTCGAACGATGATCGATATCTCCCGGCAGGAAGCGCGGCGCATCGCGCTCCATGCGCAGGGCTTCGGCCGCGCTTCCTCCGGCCAGCCTTCCGCCGGGCAACTCCGCAAGACGGCCGAGCGCCTGAACCTCTTCCAGATCGACAGCGTCAACGTGCTGGTTCGTGCCCATTATCTCCCGGCCTTCTCCCGGCTTGGCAGCTATGATCGTGCCCTGCTGGAACGCGATGCCTGGGGGCCGAAGCGCCAGCGTCGCATGTTCGAATACTGGGCGCATGAGGCATCGCTGTTGCCGCTCGATCTTCACCCGCTGCTCCGCTGGCGCATGGCCCGGGCGGAGCGCGGCGAGATCGGGTACCAGAGCCTGCGGCGCTTCGCCGCCGAGCATCGCGGCGAGGCAGAGGCGGTTCTCCAGCGGATCAGAACCGAAGGCCCCCTCACCGCTGCCGACTTCGAAGGCGGGCGGAGCAAAAGCGGGTGGTGGGAATGGAGCCACGTCAAACACGCGCTGGAGTGGCTCTTCTGGTCGGGACAGATCACCACGGCCACCCGCCGCGCTAGCTTTGCGCGCGTGTACGATCTCCCCGAACGCGTCCTGCCGCCGTCGATCCTGAACATGCCCACGCCCTCGGCGACAGAGGCACAGTGCCTGCTTATCGAACGCAGCGCGCGGGCACTGGGGGTCGCCACCGCAGCGGACCTGCGCGACTATTTCCGGCTGAAACCGGGCGAAGCGGATCACGCCATTGGCAGGCTGGAAGAAACCGGCCTGCTCCTGCCCGCACGTGTCGAAGGCTGGAGCCAGCGCGCGTGGATTCATCGGGAGGCCAAGGCTTCTCGCAGCATCGGTCGCGCCGCTCTGCTGGCCCCGTTCGATCCCCTGGTGTGGAACCGGGCGCGGACCGAACGTCTGTTCGACTTTCGGTACCGGATCGAAATCTACGTGCCTCAGGATCTGCGCACCCATGGCTATTATGTTCTGCCGTTCCTGCTGGACGAAGCGCTCGTCGCCCGCGTCGACCTCAAGGCCGATCGCGCGGCCGGCGTCCTGATCGCGCACCGCGTGAGCGTGGAACCCGAAGCGCCTGCCACGACGCTGCCGCGCCTCGACGAGGAACTCGCGCGGTTAGCGACCTGGCTCGATCTCGGCGGCCACCGTATCGACAGGATCGTCCGCCGGATGTGAGGGTTCGGCCGCTCCCACGGGACGCGTCGCAACAACGACTTCGCATCGCACCGGCGGCGCGCGATGGCCCGACATCGACCCAAGCTCCTTGGTCCGGACCAGGCCATGCCGCAAACGCGGCGGGCGCACGCGCGGTTCGACGCGACCGCCTTACTGTACCGGCGTCTTGCCCTCCCAGGCGGGCGTCGGCTTGCGATACTCCAGCGCGGCGCGCGTCGCGTGGCCGATCCACCCGCCGGCTCGACCCGAGTGGACGGCGAAGTGCCGACCAAGCGCTACAGGTCCACCTCACTCGACTGCGCATGGATCCGCTGCAGCAGCCGGAGCAACAGGTGCCGCTCCGCGCTCGACAGGCCGGCCAACAACGCGTCTTCGTGCTGGCCGATCCGTCCCAGACAATCGAACAACACCGACTCGCCTGCCCCCGTCAGGACGAGGGCAAAGGCCCGGCGATCTTCCGGCGCGACGCTGCGCTCGATCAGACCCCGTTCGGTCAACTCATTGGCAAGGCTGACCATATTGGCCCGTTGAATCCCCAGAGCGGCCCCCACCCGGCTCTGGCTGATCCCCGGGTTTGTCGCCACGACCGACAGGATGCCGAACAGCACCTGGCGCATCCCCGTACCTGCCGTCGCCGCCGCGAAATCGCTGGCGAAGACGGCGGAGGCGCGTCGGAGGTGATAGCCCATCAACGCCTCCTGCAACCCCGGCCGGAGATCGTCGCTTCCGTCGTTCGCCACATCCACCCCATCATGATCGGCCCGGCGGCAAGACCACCGCCGGGCCGACCGGCATATCGCCTAGCGACTGCCAATTGCTATCCCAAACAGCGAAGGATCAGTGGAAGTTCATCCCCAGCCGGATGCCATAAGTGCGCGGCGGATCGTAATTGGCGGTGGTCGAGCTCCACACCGTTACCAGGGTGTTCGGCACGCGATTGTCTTCGAGATTGTTGACGAAGGCGGTGATCGAGAAGCGATCGGCACCATCCTCGAACCGCAGGTTGAGATCGGTCTTGGTATAGGCATCGCGTCGGCTGGTGGCGTAGTTGGCGACGTCGCTGTACGTCATCGACTGGGCGTAGAAGTCGACGCTGGGGATCACCCGCCCGCCGGCGACATCGAAGGTGTGGGCATAGCTGAACCGCCCGCTCCATTTGGGCGCGTTGGCCATGCGGTTGCCCGATGCGTCGATGCTCAGGTTCGCCGGCAGCGGAACATAGCCGAGCGCCGCCGCGAAGCCATTATAGTTGCCGCTCGCCGATCCCAGATTGTCCGATGCCGTCGGGAAGGAGCGGATCCGCGCATCTAGGAACGACACATAGCCGCTGATCCGGTCGCGCCGCGTGGGGCGAACGGTCGCCTCCAGTTCCACCCCGCGCAGCCGCGCGGTCGCCGCGTTGGTCGTCACCGCCGAGACCTGGTTGGTCAGCGGGTTGAGCACGACGCTGGAGACCTGCAGGTCCTTATAGTCCATGGTGAAGCCGGTGAGGCTCAGATACAGCTTGCCGCCGAGCAGCGTCGATCGCACGCCGGCTTCGTAGTTGGTCACCGTCTCGGGGCGATATTGACGATATTGCGGGGCGTTGCCGCTCGCTTCGAGGCCGCCGCCGCGGAAGCCGGTGCTCACCGTCGCATAGAGCAAAGTGTTGGCATCGAGCGCATAGTCGATGCCGCCCTTCCAGCTGACATTGGAGAATTTGGCCTCGGGCCGGTTGGTATCGTCCGACAGCGCATAGACGAACGGGATGCCCGGGCAGGTCGTCGCGCTCAGGTTGGCGAGGGTGACGGTATCGCCCGGACAGACCAGTTCGACATTGTGGGCGTTCACCTGCTCCCAGGTCGAGCGCACGCCGCCGATCAGCTTCAGCCCCGGCAGCACTTCCACCGTGCCCTGCCCGAACACCGCCTGCGACCTGGTGCCCTGCCCGCGATAGCTGGTGACGACGTCGACGCCGCTGATCGTCGAGATCGCCGGCTGCGAATATTTGGCGCCGAACTGATCGAACACGGTGTTCATCGGCGCGGGCGCGGTATCGCCGGCGTGCAGCAGCCGCGTGCCCGAGGGCTGGCGATCCTGATAGAGGAACCCGCCGACCACGAGGTTGAGGATGCCGCGGGTATAGTTGAGGTCGAGCTCGTGCGACCAGGTTTCGGTGCGCCGGTCGATCGAGCGCTGGGTGAACACGCCGGTTGCGGAATCGACGCCGTTGTTCTTGAGCAGCGAGAAGCCGGCGAGATAGGTCAGCGACAGGCTGTCGCTCGCCTGCCACGACAGGCGCGAGCGCGCGGCATAATATTTCAGGTCCATGCGATTGTCGGTAACCTGCGCCTGGCCGATGTTGAGCGCATCGGTTTCGATCACCTGTCGCGGACCGAAGCTGCCCGCGGCCAGGTTCGCCTGCGGATAGGCGTTGATGCTGGTAAGGAAGGTCGCCGGAACCGTGCCGCGATTTTCGCCATAGTTGAGCGACAGCCGCCAGCTCACCGGCCCGACGTTGAGCAGCGAAGTGACGCGCAGCCCGGCCTGATCGGTCTTGCCGTAGCGATCGCGCGCGGCATAGGCGTCGTTGACCCCGTCATCGATCTGGCGATAGCCGGCCACGCGCAGGCGGAACGCATCGCTGATCGGCAGGTCCACCGCCGCCCGCGCGCGGACTTCGTTGAAATTGCCGTATTGGAAATCGGCGGTCACGCCCCGCGTTCGGGCCGGATCGGCGGTGTTGATGTTGACCACGCCCGCCGTGGCGTTCCGGCCATAGACCGTGCCCTGCGGCCCGCGCAGCACCTCGACCGCGCCGAGATCGAACAGGCCGAGCGCCAGCACCGACGACGAGGGTTCGTAGATGCCGTCGATCTGCGTCGCGACCGTCGCATAGCCGCTGAAGCTGTTGTTGTTGCCGATACCGCGGATCGCGAAACCGTTGGTGCTGAGCTGGAGATTGGGTGCCGTGGTGGCGAGCGACGCGGCAGAATCGATGCCCTGACGGGTCAGACTGTCCTGCGAGACCACGCTGATCGCGATCGGCGCGCGCGAGAGGCGCTCGGAGGTTTTCTGCGCGGTGACGATGATTTCGCCGACGGTGTTTGCATCCGTCTGCTGCGCGTCCGGCGCGGTCGCGGCGGGCATTTCTTGCGCTTGGGCGGTGGCACCTACAGGTAGCGCCGTTCCGGCCAGCAGGATCATCAGATTGCGCATCCATTCCTCCCATCGAGCGTGTCAGGAAAGGGCCGAAACGGCAGGCGCGCGTGGCACGGGCACGATCTTCTGGATCGCTCGCCGAGCCACAGCTTCGCACATGGCGGCAGCACCCCGATGGCCGGGGCCGAGCACCGCTTCCTCTCCTCGTCGGCATTTTTCCAACTGCAATGTCACATAGCTTTATGCGCAATCGATTGCAATAGCCGATGCTGTTCTGCGGATCCTAGGGGCTCGGGGTCTGTGTGGCTTGCTTGCCCGTTCGACTACGGCCCCGCAGAACCCCGGTTGCGCGCCAGCTCCGCGCGCTATGAAAGTAATTGCGCATATCGATTTCGCGAGCCTATCATCATTGGCGATCGCCCCACGAGGGGCAGGCATTAGGAGGGTGATTGATGCGAGTCGGACGGCAAATGAGGCACGGCAGCCCGCCCCCTTCCCTCTCGCTCCCCCTCCCAGCAACCGCCGGCACGTCGCGGCGGACCGTCCTGGCCTTCGCCGGCGGCATGGCCGGTCTCAGCCTGTCCGGCATCGCCACCGATGCTGCGGCCGCCGCAGCCACGCCGCCCCGGCTGACCAGCATCCCGCTGACCTTTGCCTATGAAGCGATCGTGACGCTCGGCCCGCCCGAGCAGGTCGGCGCAACGCCGCTCGGCAAACGGGTTCGCATCCCGATCACCGGCGGGCGGTTCGCCGGGCCGAGGTTGCGCGGGACGATCCTGCCCGAAGGCATGGACTGGCAATTGATCCGCGCCGACGGATCGACCGTGCTCGAGGCATCCTATCTGATGCGTGAAGCCGATGGGACGCTGATCCAGATCGTCAATCGCGGCGTCGCGTCGGGCGACTATGTCCGGACCACGCCGGTGTTCGAGGCGCCGCTGGGCAAGCACCAATGGCTCAACGATGCCGTCTTCCTGGGCACGGTCGGCCCGGCCGATCCCGCCGACGGCGCCGCCGTCCGCATCACCGTCTATCAGGTCGGATAAGGGAGCCTGTGATGATCCACCGCATATTGCCGACCGGACGCCGCCCGATGCTGGCGCTGCTGCTCGCCGGGATTTCGCTGGCCGCCTGCCAGCCCCACACAGCGCAGACCGCGCCTGCAGTCGCCATGCGCGGCGGCGGAAGTTGCGCGGCGCTGGCCGGCGGCGGCTGGCCGGACAAGAGCATGCGCATCCTCTCGGCCGAAGTGCGCCCTGCCGGCCTGGTGCTCGATCTGGGGCGGAACGGCAAGTCGCCGCCGCTGCCGGGCCATTGCGAAGTCACCGGGATCCTGCAGGAGCGCACCGGCCAGGACGGGCAGGCCTATGCCATCCGCTTCCATCTGCGCCTGCCCGAACAATGGAACGGCCGCTTCCTGTTCCAGGGCGGCGGCGGCACCAATGGCGATATCGGCGACGCGATCGGCATGACGCCGAACGGCAGCGCGCCGGCGCTGGCGCAGGGCTTTGCCGTCGTCAGCCAGGATTCGGGCCACTCGAACGAGCGCAACGCCGATCCGGCGCGCGGCGGCGCGGTGTCGTTCGGCTTCGATGCCGAAGCGCGGCGAAATTACGGTCACGCCTCGCTCAAGGCGACCTATGACGCGGCCCGCGCCATCCTGGTGCGGCATTATGGCCGGGACCCCGATCATTCCTATTTCGCCGGCTGCTCGAAGGGCGGGCAGGAAGGCATGGCGTTCGCCCAGCGCTATCCAGACGCGTTCGACGGAATCCTGGCCGCGGCGCCCGGCTTCGCGCTCCCCAAGGCGGCGATCGCCGAGGCGTGGGACACCCAGACCTATGCCGCGCTGGTGCAGCAGCCCGGGGAACGCAGCGTGCCGATCGGCCGGCTGGCCTCCGCCTTTTCCGACAGCGACCTGATGCTCGCGCGCGGCGCGGTGCTGGCCGCCTGCGACGCCAAGGACGGGCTGGCCGACGGGCTGGTGCAGGCCTTCGGCCAATGCTCGACGGCGGAGGTGACCGCGGCGCTCCGCACCCGCCAGTGCAGCGGAGAGAAGAACGCCAACTGCCTGTCCGCGGGCCAGATCGGCGCGCTGCTGCGCGGCTTTGGCGGCCCGCACGATAGCCGCGGCCGCGCGCTCTATGCCAGCTTCCCCTGGGATGCCGGCATGGCCGATACCGGCTGGCGAATCTGGAAGCTCGGCCTGGGCGGCGGTGCCGGCCCGACCGTGCCCGCGATCAACGCGGCGATGGGCGCACCGGCGCTCGCCACGCTCTTCTCGACGCCGCCGCGCCTGCTGGGCCCTACCCCGCAGGCCGGCATGGACGCCCAGCTCGCCTATGATTTCGATCGCGACCCGGCCGCGATCCAAGCGGTCGCCCCCGGCTTTCCGCGTTCGGGATGGGAGGATGTGTCCGCCCGCTCCAGCGATCTCGCCCGCTTCCGCGCGCACGGCGCCAAGATGATCGTGCCGCACGGCGTGTCCGATCCGGTCTTTTCGCTCAACGACACGCTCGATTGGTGGCGCGAGGTGGATCGCCGCAACGGCGGCCGCGCCGCATCCTTCGTCCGCGTCTTCCCGGTGCCGGGGATGGCGCATTGCGCCGGCGGCCCGGCCACCGATCAGTTCGATGCACTCGCCGCACTGGTCCGCTGGGTCGAGCACGGCGAGGCGCCCGATCGGATCGAGGCCAGTGCGGGACGCATGACGCCGTGGCCGGGGCGCAGCCGGCCGCTCTGTCCGTATCCACGGATCGCGCGTCCGGTTCCGGGCGCGACCGATACCGAGCGATCCTCGGCGTTCGCCTGCAAGGGCTGAGCATGGCGGGGGAGCGCCAGCCTCCCCCGCCACCCTGGACCGTCAGCGCTCGACGAGACCCTGCGGCCGTCGCAGCCAGCGATCGAACAGGATCGGCCAGCAGCCCGCAGTGCCGTTGGCGGGTCCTATGCCGAAGCCATGCCCGCCCTCCTCGAACAGGTGCAGTTCGATCGGGCGATCCGCCGCCGCCATTGCGTCCGCCAGCAATTGGGCGTTGCGGCAGGGTACATCGGCATCGTCCCGGCTGTGCGCCACGAACATCGGCGGCGTCGCGGCACCGATCCGCTGGAGCGGCGAGCGCCGGTCCACCGCGGCGGCGTCTGGCTGGACCCCCAGCAGCGCCTCGCGCGAACCCGTATGCGCGTCCGGTCCGGCCATGGCGACCACCGGATAGAGCAGCCCGCCCGCCAGCGGCAGTGCCGACAGGGCGTCGGCCGCATCCACGGGATCATAGAGCTGCTCCGCCGCGCCGACGAGCAGCGACGCCGCCAGATGCCCGCCCGCCGAGAAGCCGAGCACCGATACCGCCGCCGCCTGATACCCCTCCCCGGTCGCGCGCGCCCGGATCAGCCGCATCGCCCGCTGCGCATCCTGCAGGGGAACATCGGCACGCGCCGCCCAGCCTTCCCCCGGCAGCCGATAGGTCAGCACGAACACGGTATAGCCGCGCGGGCAAAAGGCCTCGGCCACATCCACGCCCTCGTTCTTGATCGAGACGAAGCGATAGCCGCCGCCCGGCAGCACCAGCAGCGCCGCCCCGTTGCTTTCCTCCGGCCGGAACACGCGGAGTTGCGGCCGGTCGAGATGCGTCAGGAAGCTGTCGGGCAAGGCGGGATCCCGCGTCCCAGGCGAAATCGGCCCACCCGGCGGCGTGCCCGGCCACAGGTCGATCGCCTCGGCTTCGGCCCAGGCGGCGGGTATCGCACAGCGCGACACGGGGATGCGCAGCGGTTCCGGCTTGATCGGTACTGGCATGCCATTTTCTCCCTATCGATTTCGCAATGCGCAGGCAGCTTGCCGCGAAGCCCCGAACGCGTTAGCAGCGCATAGACTGCGTAATCGTTTGTTCAAGTGGGTAGCGGAGGAACAATGCCCCAAGAACCAACCGGCCCAGGCGCCGCCGTACCGCGAGGCGAAGGCACGGCGCGCTGGTCCGGAACAGGGCTCTCGCGATCGCGGATTTCGCCGTATCAGGCGATCCCTGCCTTCGCGCTCGATCCTGCCCAGCGGGTGCCCGGCTTCGACCTTTGGGACATGTGGCCGATCGAAACCGCAGACGGAAGGCAGCTCGATGGAGAGGGCGGCAAGCTATGGCTCGCGCTCGCCGCCCCGGCAGCAGCAGACCCGGAAGCCCGCCACGCCGTGGCGCGCATCCACCTGGTCGTCGAGCGTGCGGCGGGGTGGCATATTGGGGAGCCAGTCCTGCCCGATGGCTTTTCGGTCGGCAGCCGCGAATGGTCCGGATCGGCGCTGTTCGACGCCGCAACCGCGCGCGTGACCTTGTTCTACACCGCGGCCGGCCGGCGCGGTGAACCTGCAACCAGCTTCGAACAACGCCTGTTCCAGGTGAGCTTCGCATTGTCGCACCACGGGGACAGGCTGGTCGCCATCGAGCACCGCGACCATCAGGCATCCGTCACCGCCGACGATGCCTGGTATATGGTCGTCGACCAGCCGGACGGCGCGGCGGGAACGATCAAGGCGTTTCGCGATCCCGCCTTCTTCCGCGATCCGGCAACCGGGCGCTGGCGGCTGTTCTTCACCGGATCGGCGGCGGGATCGACCTCGGCATGGAACGGCGTGATCGGGATGGCAGAGGCGGCGGACGATCGCCTGCTGCACTGGCGCCTCGCCCCGCCGGTAGTCTCCGCCGACGGCCTGAACAACGAGCTCGAGCGCCCGCATATGCGGCGCTTCGACGGGCTCTATTATCTGTTCTGGTCCACCCAGGCCAAGGTGTTCGCGCCGGAGGGACCGGTGGGCCCTACCGGCCTGTACGGCATGGTCAGCGCCAGCGCGGCGGGCCCGTTCGAACCGCTGAACGGCACCGGCCTGGTCGCGGCGAACCCGCCGGAGGCGCCCTTTCAGGCCTATAGCTGGTGGGTGCTCCCCGATCTGCGCGTCACCAGCTTCGCCGATCTGCCGGGGGTGACCGCCCTCGACGACGTCGCCGAGGTTGCAGCGCGGCGCGCGGCGTTCGGCGGCTATCCCGCCCCCTATTTCCGCCTGACGCTGCGGGGCAACCGCACCAGCATCGCCTGAGCCCCGATCAGGCGGAGGCGCGGACGATCAGCTTGGGTTCGATCATCCGGCTTTCCGTCTCCTGCCCCGCCAGACGCTCCAGCAGCAGTTCCACCATCATCGCCGCACCGTGCCGCAGCTGCTGGTCGATCGTGGTCAGCGGCGGCGATACCTGCGCGCCGATCGGAAGCCCGTCATAGCCGACTACTTTCACACGGCCGGGCACGTCGATCTGCAGTTCGCCCAGCGCCCGCAGCACGCCGATCGCGGTCACGTCGGATCCGGCGACGATCCCGTCCGGCAGCGCGTCGATATGGCCGAGTTGATCGAGGATATCGGCATAGGCGGCGTTGGGTTCGAAATGCGACGGCAGCTCGATCAGCGTCTCGCTCAGCCCCGCTTCGCGCAGCGCCTGTTTCACGCCCTCCAGCCGCTCGCCGAATTCGGGCCCGCGCGTGGGTCCGGCAAAGGCGATGCGGCGGCAGCCGCGCTCGATCAGGTGGCGGGTGGCCAGCGCGCCGCCCTGGCGGTTGTCGGTGCCGACCGAACAATGGTTCTGCCCCGGCACGCGCCCGCCCCACACCACCATCGGCAGATAGCGGCGCGACACGGTTTCGATCACGCCGAATTCGGTCGACTGGCCGATCACGATGATCCCGTCGACCTTGCCCGATCCGATATAGCGATCCAGCCAGCGGTCGCTCTTGGGCAGCACCCGCGAGAGCAGCAGGTCATAGCCATGCTCGCTCAGCTCGTCGGCGAGGAAGCCGGTCATCGTGTTGAAGAACGGATCGGACAAATGCTGCAGCGTTTCGTGGCCGAGCGGCACCAGCACGCCGATCGTCATCGTCCGCTGCGTCCGCAGGTTGCGTGCGGTGACGTTGGGCTGATAGCCGAGCCGATCGGCCAGATCGCTGATCCGCTGCCGGGTCTCCTCGCTGACGCGGCCCGTCCCGGACAGCGCGCGGGACACGGTGGCGGTAGAGACGCCGACGAGTTGCGCGAATTCCTTGAGATTCTTGATGGTCGACATGTGCTGTCGTTCGTACCCCTGGCGTTGGCGTCCTATGCCGGGCTATTGTGCAAAAAACCGGTTGCAGCAATGGGCAATCGATTGCACATCATAAATCGGGCGGCGCGGAGACAAAGCGTCGGCGACAGGAGGATGCGATGGAGCTTGGCCGGCGTGAACTGCACCGCTGGGTGCTCGGCATGGGCGCGGCGGCGGCCTTGGGGGGCCCTTCCCGGCTGTTGGCGGCCTTGCCTGCGGAGATCGATCCGCTGAAGCTGGTCGATCGCGAATTGCGGGCCGCCGCCAAGGCGATGCTCGCGCAATCCTTCCCGCCGATGACCCGCGCCGCGCTGCCGGCGCTGCGCGCGGGCTGGGTGGCACCGCCCCTGCTCCCGCCGCCCGCGCCTGCCGTGGAGGTGCGGACGATCCCTGGACCGAAGGGCGCGCCGGAGGTCGGCATCGAACTGATCGGCGTGCGCCAACGCACCGCGCCGGCGCCGGTGGTGCTCCACATCCATGGCGGGGGCATGATCTCCGGCCGCGCGCGCAACCTCACCGCCTTTTGCCAAACGCTCGCGGCCGAGTTCGACTGCGTCGTCGTCAATGTCGACTATCGCCTCGCGCCCGAAACCCCCTTCCCCGGCCCGGTCGAGGATAATTACGCGGCGCTCGCCTGGATCGCCGCGCACGCCGCCGAACTGGGCATCGACCCGCGTCGTATCGCGGTGATGGGCGAAAGCGCCGGCGGCGGCCTCGCCGCGATGGTTACGCTGATGGCGCGCGATCGCCGCGGGGTGCAGCCGTGCCAGCAGATCCTGATCTACCCGATGCTCGACGATCGCACCGGCAGCACGGTCACGCCGCCCGCGCATATCGCGCCGGTCGGTTGGCCGGCGGCGGCGAACAGGTTCGGCTGGAGCGCGTTCCTCGGCAAGCCCGCAGGGTCGGCGCAGGTGCCCGCCGGCGCGGTGCCGGCACGCGAGGCCAGCCTTGCCGGCCTGCCGCCGACCTTTATCGGCGTCGGCGCGATCGACCTGTTCGTCGATGAATCGCTCGCCTTCGGCCGCCGCCTGATCGACGCCGGCGTGCCGACCGGTGTGCATGTCGCGCCGGGCGCCTTCCACGCCTTCGACTTCGTCGTGCCCGACGCCGCGGTCTCGCGCGCGTTCACGGCGGCGTGGAAGTCGGCGCTGCGTACCGCCTTCGCGGCAGGCGCCTGACCATGGCCCCGGACCTCACCCGCCGTTCGATCCTCGCCGGTGCCGGCCTCGCCGCCGCCACGCCGCTGCTGGCGACCGCGCAGACCGCGCGCGATCCCCTCGGTCCGTTGCCGGCCAGCTGGCACGCGGCGCCGGTGACCGACCTGTGGGGCGACCAGATGCCGGAGACCGGCTACGCGCCCCAGCCGCTCCCACCCGGATCGCCCCCCGGCTTCTTCCGCAACGTCGCGCGGCCGACGCTGCATCGCTTTGCGCCCACGACACCGAATGGCACTGCCGTGCTGCTGACGCCCGGTGGCGGCTACAGCATCGTCGTCGGCACGCATGAGGGCACCGACACCGCCGAGGCGCTCGCCGCGCGCGGCTATGACGTCCACGTCCTGATCTACCGCCTGCCCGGCGAAGGCTGGACCCACCGCGCCGACGTGCCGCTGCAGGATGCGCAGCGCGCGATCCGCCTGATCCGCGCGCGGACCAAGCCGGCGCGCGTGGCGGCACTGGGATATTCGGCGGGCGGCCACCTCGCCGCCTCGCTGACCACCGGCTATGCCGAGACGGTCTACGCCCCGCGCGACGCCGCCGACCAGCTGTCGGCGCGGCCCGACGCGGCCGGGCTGATCTATCCGGTCATCACCACCGATCCGCGCTTCACCCATGCCGGATCGGTCGCCCAGCTCCTCGGCCCCGCGCCCGACGCAGCCGCGCTGGCCCGCCGCTCGCCCGATCTGCATGTCGACGCCAAGACGCCCCCCTGCTTCCTGGTCCATGCGCTCGACGATCCCGCCGTGCCGCCCGAAAACAGCCTGCGCATGCTGGCGGCGCTGCGCCAGGCGGGCGTGGCCGCGGAGGCACACCTGTTCCAGCGCGGCGGCCACGGCTTCGGCCTGGGCGCGCCCGGTGTGCCCAACGGTACCTGGCTGGACCTGTTCGACCGATGGCTTAGGCAGGTCTGACCGGAGCGGGGTTGGTAAAGCTGCCGCCCCCCTTCGCCCACTTGCGGACATAGCGGTAACCGGCCAGACTTGGCCGATGACGGCTATCTGGATTGCCTTGGGGCTTGGTGCGTGGACCGCCGCTACGTTCTTGCCCCCCCTACCTGTCTGTCTTGTTCCAACGAAAAGCAAAACTGGTGCAGGTTCCATGGCTGGTTCACGTGGCATTTGGGCCGACGGTGCTTGCTATTGCTTGGTGCTCAGCGTTCCTCCTTACCTTGGCCGATGGTGATCAGGACCTTGCACCAGATGAAAGAGGTCTGGGAATACTGCTGCTTCCCGCCATGCTTATCTTGCTGACGACTCTGTTATTTTATTATGGCAAGCTTGCAGTGCAATTTGTCAAACGGGTTAGTGCATCAAGCGAGAACGGCAGCTGACCACCACATCAGCCATGCCGACGGCGATCGAGCCGAATGACGGAAAGCGCCCACTTCCGGACGTTCAGTCTTCCGACGAATAGAAGATGTGCCCGCTGTTTTGTTGGCGTCCCGCGATCCACTCTCGCAGGTTCACCTGCACGGCTCGTTCCACCTTGAGGGTCGGGGTTGGCGAGCCGGGTGGCACCCATTTTTGTAACCACGTGCGTTCAGTTAGCCGCACCGCCTTTGCGCTGGCGCTCGCAATTGAGGTCGAAGCAACAAAGCGGTTCGCGATGAACCCGGGCGTGCCATCAGGCAGGCCAAGGTTCGAGCCTTCAACTTCGATGAGGTAGTAACCTAAGGGCACGCGTCATATCTCGCGCATTGATCCAATGTCTGCAAGCCACTCGGTTTTCTCCGTTCCAGTGCCGTCGATATAAGCGATGGGGACCGGCAGGTTTCGGAGCGGCAAGCGGCCTAACCGTTCCCGCCCAGTTGCAGACATTCGCCCGAGCCATATAGATGACGGCAATGCTGCCGCACGTCCGAAAGCAACGATACTGGCACACCCGCGAGCGCCCAAGCTGCTTCGACTTCTGGTGCCCGCGCTCTCCGAAAGCGACGCCGCTGAAGGACTGCAAGTCTCGAATGATAGGGCAGGAAGACCTGGTCGAGCAGATTCGGGGAAGTGGCACTCGAACGCCCGCCATCGGCTCCCTTCAAAGCATCATTGCCCAGCTTGCCGATGCCAGCGACATGGTGGTCATCTTTGATTGGGACATAGACAACGAACCGGCGCTGCTGATCCGTAGCGGTGCGCTCGTGCAGCCAAGCGCTCCTCTTCGGGCGATCTACCCGGATGGCTTCGTAGCAGCTGATGAAG
>Ga0307412_10000665_pt1 | contig 19930 bp, 20 predicted proteins | sample DK1Cmetagenome_3_FD_203823 | JGI IMG/M metagenome (GOLD analysis project Ga0307412, IMG submission 203823) | Maize rhizosphere microbial communities from greenhouse at UC Davis, California, United States - DK15-C-1 | ecosystem: Host-associated > Plants > Roots > Rhizosphere > Soil | place: USA...
GCCGGGTTTTCCGCGACCTCCGGATCGAGGTTGTTCTGCAGCATGCGGAACGGTGCCTCCGTCAGCCAGCTGCGGCAGGTCAGTTCGCTGCCGCGCGGGGCACGGACGGTGCGGGTGGTGTCGATGCGCGTGACTGCGGTCATCGGGGGAGACTCCGTCGATCCAGGGAATCGCCGATTATGGTCCCGCGCCGCGACACCCCGCCATACGCGTCGCAGCAATGCCGCTCAATGGCTGGCGGAACCGCTCCGCGCGGGCACGGTTTGCGTCGCTTCCGGCCGTTGCAGGGTCTGGTACCGGCGCACCGTGTCGTCCTGGCGCGCCCGGTACAGCTGTTGCTGGCTGCGGTCCGCGTTATCCAGCTGGTTGCGCAGGGCCGGATCGGCGGCGTTGGTGCGCTGGCGATCGAGGTTGTCCTGGCGCAGCTGTTCACGCAGCGCGTTCTGGTTCAGGCGGTTCTGCACCTGCTGGCGGTCGACCTGCCGCTGCCATTGCTGGTTGGGCGTGGGCGTGGTGATGACGACCGGTTTCGGCCGCGGTGGAGGCGCAGCGGGCTTCGCCGGCTGGGTTTGCGCGAGCGCCAATGCGGGCAGCATGGCGACCAGCCATGCCAGCAGGATATTGCGTGATGAATTGGTCATGGGACTCGTCCATCATAGGAGGATTGTTCTGCCACATAGCGTAAGTCCCCGCCCATGAACGTCACGTTGCCCCGCTGCGGCGCACTCTTCGCGTTGCTCCTGGTGGCCCTGTCCGGATGCGCGACGCGTCCCGCCAAGCCCGCTGTATCGCCGCCGACGCCGCAGGCCGTCCTGCTGGTTTCCATCGACGCCTTCCGCGCCGACTACATCGACCGTGGCCTGACTCCCAACCTCGCGGCGATGGCGCGCGATGGCGTGACCGCGCCATACATGTTGCCGTCGTTTCCATCGCTCACCTTCCCGAACCACTACACCCTGGTGACCGGTCGCGTGCCCGACCGCCAAGGCATCGTCAACAACACGATGTGGGACGCGAAGCTGGGCAATTTCAGCCTGTCCAACCATGCCGCCACGAGCGACGGACGCTGGTGGGACGAAGCCGAGCCGATCTGGGTGACGGCACAGAAACACGGGCTGCGCACGGCGACGATGTTCTGGCCCGGTACGGAAGCGGCCATCCATGACGTGCGCCCGGACCACTGGATTCCGTTCGACGATTCGCTGACCTCGCGCCAGCGCGTCGACAAGCTCATGTCGTGGATCGACGAGCCCGGCCCGAAGCCGATGTTCGACACCTTGTATTTCGATGCCGTGGACCACGCCGGCCATGAATTCGGACCGGATTCGGAGCCACTGAATGCGGCGCTGCGCGAGGTCGACGACGCCATGGGTTACCTGGTCGCGCAACTGCGCCAGCGCGGACTCTACGACACGATGAACGTCGTCGTGGTCTCCGATCACGGCATGGCCGACGTTCCTCGCGGGAATATCGTGTTCGCCGACCAGGAAACCGATCTCGATGCGCTCGACCCGGTGTCCTACGGGGTGGTGTCCACTTTCAATCCGAAGCCCGGTGTCGATGGTTCCCGGGCGGTGGCACGTCTCCTGGGCCCGCACGAACACATGCGCTGCTACCGCAAGGAAGACCTGCCCGCGCGCCTGGACTACGGCAGGAACCCGCGCGTACCGGCGTACATCTGCCTCGCCGATACCGGCTGGGCGATCATCAGCCACGAGGTGCTGGCCAAGCGTACGATGCCCATGTCACGCGGCGAGCACGGCTACGACAACCTCGATCCGACCATGCGCGCGCTGTTCGTGGCCCACGGGCCGGCCTTCGGGCGCGGGGTGACGATCGCTCCCTTCCCGAACGTCGACATCTACCCCTTGCTGGCCCACCTGCTCGGCATCGCGCCGTTGCCGAACGACGGCCACCTGGAGCGGGTGAAGGCCGCGCTGGCCCCGGCGGGCCACTGACGTCGCCGGACGGGCAAATCCCGTAGAATCCGGCCATGCGCGAAATCTATACGTCACCCCGCCAGGACAACATCGACCGGATCGTCGCCCTGCTCACCGAGAACGGCATCGATACCTCGGTGACCAACCGCTCGAGCTGGAACCGGCCCACCTACCAGCGCTTCAGCTATTCGCAGCGCCAGGACGACCGCGACTCCTGGCCGAAGGTCTGGGTGCAGAGCGCCGACGACTTCCCGAAGGCGCGTGCCCTGCTCAAGGAGATCGGCATCGAGCCGGTGGTCCGCTTCCAGGAAGAACTCCAGCTGCACCGCCAGCCGGACCGCCGCCCCGCCGCCCAGCGCACCGCCTCGCGTGTCCGCCTCATGGTGCTGGCGATCGTCGCGGGAGTGATGCTCATCGTCGTGCTCAAGGCCACGCAGGTGCTCTAACACGCTACGGGCGCGCATGGCGCTATAACATCGCACCATGACCGACCGTGTCCGCCTGTTCCAGACCCTGCCGCACACCTGCGGCTATTTCGCCGAGCGGACGGCGCAGAACCTTGTGGTCGATCCGGGCGCGCCGCACCTCGACAGGCTCTACGGCCCGGCCCTCGCGAAGGGTTTCCGCCGCGCCGGCGGGCACCTTTACCTGCCTCAGTGCGCCGCCTGCCAGGCCTGCGTGCCCTGCCGCATCGATGTCGAAGGTTTCGTCGCGGACCGCGGTCAGAAGCGCTGCCTGAAACGTAACGCGGATATCACGGTCACCGAGCAGTTGCCCGGCTTCACCCACGAGCGGCATGCGCTATATCAACGCTACCTGCAAGCCCGGCACAGCGGCGGCGGCATGGACGCGGCGGATGCGGAAGACTTCCAGCGATTCCTCGCCGCGCCGTGGAGTCCCACCCTCTTCCTCGAGTTCCGTCTCGGCCAGCGCCTGCTCGGCGTCGCCGTGACGGATGTGGCGCTGGCCGGCATTTCGGCCGTCTATACGTTTTTCGATCCCGACGAAGACGCGCGCAGCCTCGGCACCTTCGGCATCCTGCAACAGGTGGAGCTGGCGAAGCGCCGAGGGATACCGTACGTGTACCTGGGTTTCTGGATAGCCGGCCATCCGAAGATGGATTACAAGCGCCGCTTCCGGCCACTCGAAATCCGCAAACACGGCCGCTGGATCGCCATGCCCTGACCGTGCAGTTACAAGACTCACTTGGACTTTGTGGGAACCACTTCCTGCGGGAGCCGATTCATATGGGAACCACCTCCGTGGGAGCCACCTCTGTGGGAGCCACCTCTGTGGGAGCCACCTCATGTGGGAGCCACCTCATGTGGGAGCCGCTTCAGCGGCGATCCCGCGGCAGCGGGCCAGGTTACGGCTAGCACCCATCGCCGCTGAAGCGGCTCCCACACGAAGCGGCTTTTTGCTCTAAGCGGCTTTTGCTCTAAGCGGCTTCCGCACCACGCGCGGCCCATCGCGCGATCACCGCGTGCAGGGCCTCGATGCCGTCGAAGAGGGCCGCTGGCCCCGGTTGCAGGATGATCGGCGACTTGATCTCGTGCAGTTCACCGTCACGCACGGCCGGCACATCGGCCCAGCCAGGCCGCGAAGCGACATGCTCCGGCCGGAAGCGCTTGCCGCACCACGAACCGAACACGATATCCGGCGCGCGACGCACCACCTCGAGGGGATCGGCCAGGATGCGCTGCTTCGCCAACGGCTCTTCGAGCAACTCGGGGAAGACATCGTCGCCGCCCGCGATGCGCACGAGCTCTCCCACCCAGCGAATGCCCGTGATGAGAGGATCGTCCCATTCCTCGAAGTACACCTTCGGCCGGCGCGGCAGCGCCGCGGCAAGCGCAGCGATTCGCGCCAGGTTTTCCTCGGCACGTACCGCCAGAGCCTCGGCTTTCGCCGTCGCACCCACCATCGCGCCAAGGCGGCGAATGTACGCGACGATGCCATCGACGCTGCGGTGGTTGCTGATCCACACTTCCACGCCGGCGCGGATCAGCTCCTGGGCGATGTCGGCCTGGAGGTCGGAGAACCCAATCGCGAGGTCGGGCTTCAGGTCGAGGATCTGGCCGATCTTCGCGCTGGTGAACGCCGATACCTTGGGCTTCTCCTTGCGCGCCCGTGGTGGCCGAACGGTGAAGCCGGAAATACCGACGATGCGATGGTCCTCGCCGATGGCGTAGAGGACTTCGGTCGGTTCTTCCGTGAGGCAGACGATGCGTTGCGGATAGGCGTCCGACATCAATGTCCCGAAACGGTCACGGTGATCTTGCGCTGGTGCGCCTCGTGGCGGTGCTCGTAGAGAAACACGCCCTGCCAGGTTCCCAGCAGCGGCTTGCCGTTGTGCACGGGAAGGGAAAGCGACACCCCCGTGAGCACCGAGCGCACATGCGCGGGCATGTCGTCGGGACCTTCATCGCGGTGGCGGAACAGCGGGTCACCATCGGGAACGAGCCGCGCGAAGAAACGTTCGAGGTCGGCGACGACGGTGGGATCGGCGTTTTCGCCGATCAGCAGCGAAGCGCTGGTGTGCTGCACGAAGACATGCGCGATGCCGGTCGACACCCCGCTGGCCGAGACGACCTCGGCGATACGGTCGGTCACCTCGCTCAACGAGCGTCCACGCGTATGCACGGTGAACGTGGTCTGCGCGACGTGCTGGACGGGCTGGGCTCGGCTCATGGGAAAGCTCCGGTCACGGGTAAAGCAGGTGGCTGGACCAGCTTGTACCGCCGGCCGCGTGCACGATCCGTTCGTGCAACCGGAACGTGGCGCCATACCAGAACTCGACGCGATCCGGCTCGACGAGATAGCCGCCCCAATGCGGGGGACGAGTCACTTCGCGGCCCGCGAACTCCTTCTCGTAATGGGCCACGCGGTCTTCGAAGGTCTGCCGGTCAGGTAGTTCCTGGCTCTGCTTCGAGGCCCAGGCACCGATCTGGCTGCCGCGCGGGCGGCTGGCGAAATAGGCGTCGGACTCGGCCTCGCCAACCTTGGTGGCGCGGCCCTCGAAGCGAACCTGGATACCCTCGCGGACCTGCTTCCAGTGGAAGCACAGCGCCACTTGCGCGTTCTCCGCGATTTCGCCGGCCTTGGCGCTTTCGTAGTTGGTGAAGAAACGCAGGCCTTTCTCGTCGATCGCCTTGAGCAGGACGATGCGCGAATGCACGCGGCCGGTGCGGTCCGCCGTGGCGAGGGTCATCGCCGTGGGTTCACGATCGCCGCTGGCCTTGGCCTCGTCGAGCAGACCGCGAAAGGTGTCGAGTATCTCTGGGGTGAGCATGACGATGGACTATGCTGTCGGCCATGGAATCCACCGATGCTAGCACGCTGGCCGCCACCGTCCTCGGACGTTTCGCCGCAGCGATCGAGCATGCGTCCCGGCCCTTCGTCCTGGGCGTTTCCGGCTTGCAAGGCAGTGGCAAGAGCACCCTCGCCGCGGCGCTGATCGAGGCCGCGCGCGAGCACGGCTGGGGTGCGGTGGCGATGTCGCTCGACGATGTCTACCTGACCCGGGCGGAGAGGGAAACGCTGGCCGTCGAGGTGCATCCCTTGCTGCGTACCCGCGGCGTTCCGGGCACGCATGACCTGGCCTTGCTCGGCTCCACGCTCAGCGCATTGGAGAGGGCGTCGCCCGAACGGCCGGTACCGATACCCCGATTCGACAAGGGACGTGACGACCGCTACGAGGAGGCGCAATGGCCGGCGATCGCGGAACCGCCGCGGCTGGTCGTCCTGGAAGGATGGTGCCTGGGCGTGGAGCCGGCCGGGCCGGACGAACTCGCCGAGCCGTTGAATGCGTTGGAGCGCGAGGAAGATGCGGATGGCCGGTGGCGGCGCTGGGTCGATGAGCGGCTCGCTGATTACCGTTCGATCTGGGAACGCCTCGATGCTTTGGTGCTCCTGCAAGCGCCCTCATGGGGCGTGGTGGCGACATGGCGCGACGAAGCCGAACGCCCGCTGCGTGAGCGTGGCGAACCGCGGGCGATGAATGAGGTGGAGCTTTCGAGGTTCCTGCAGCATTACGAGCGGATCAGCCGGCGGGCGCTGAGGTCGCTGGCGGGGAAGGCCGATGTCGTGCTTTCGCTGGATGAGCGGCGGCGCGTCCATCGCCGCTGAAGCGGCTTCCCACAAGAGCAATCGCCGACAGGGTCGGCTCCTACCAAGCCGGCCTGGGCCACATGACGAGGCTTTCGGTGGGAGCCGCTTCAGCGGCGATGGGTGCTTGCCTCAAGCTGGCCCGCTGCCGCGGGATCGCCGACAAGTCGGCTCCCACCAAGCTGTCTTCCCATCAGGCCGGCGCGCGCTGCTCCGGTGGGAGCCGACCTGTCGGCGATTCAAGCCAGCGCGGCATAACCATCCCGCGCATCCGGCCACGCGCAGCGGAAGCCCGTCGCGCGAAGACGCGCGTTCGACAACCGCTTGTTACCCACGCCCGCCGGTGCCGGACCATCCGGGGGCGGCGGCGCGCCGATCAAGCGCGCGAGATGGTCGTAGAGTTCGTCGATAGGCAAGGGAGTGTCGTCCCCGCCGATATAAACCCGCTCGGGTGCGGCGACGTCGAGCAGGCACGCGATCGCCGCCGCCGCGTCGTCGACATGGATGCGGTTGGCGTAGACCTGCCGCCCCCGAGGCACGGCCGCCTTGCCTTCGCGCAGCCGGTCGAACAATTGCGTGCGGCCAGGCCCGTACAGCCCCGCCAGTCGAAGCGATATCCCGCCCACCGGCCGGGACGCCAGCCAGGCCTCGGCCTCGATCAACACGCGGCCATTGAAGCCGGGCGGCGAGGGCTGCGTGTCTTCGTCGATCCAATCGCCGCCGTGCTCGCCATACACGGCCGACGAGGAGACGAACACCGTGCGCTTCGGCATGTCCGGCAAGGCCTCGATCACGTGCCGCAGCCCATCCACGAAGACGGCGCGATACGCGGCTTCCTCGCGTGCGTCCGGCGCCGGCGCGAAGACCAGGGCATCGATTTTCGGCAATCCGGCAAGCGTCTCCGGCCGGGTGAGGTCGCCACGCAACCAGGCGATGCCGTCGCCAGCGGGCATCTCCCCGCGGCGCAGGGCGAAGACGCGGCGCCCTTCCACGGCCAAACGCCGCGCCAGACGCGTGCCGACATCGCCGGCGCCGGCCACCAGGACGGCCTCGTATCTCTGTGCTGGGCTTGTTGCTAGCATGAGCGTGATGAATCCTTCGCCCAACCTGTTCCTCGTCGGCCCCACGGGCGCCGGCAAGACCTCGATCGGACAGCGCCTCGCGGCGCACTACGGCCTGCCCTTCGTCGACCTGGACGTGGAGATCGAGGCGCGCTGCGGCGTTACGATCGCCGACATCTTCGAACGCGAGGGCGAGATAGGGTTTCGTGCACGTGAATGTGCGCACCTGAACGAGTTTAGTCTGCGCGAGGGCATCGTGCTCGCCACCGGCGCCGGCGCCGTGCTCGACCCGGTGAACCGGCAAGCGCTGACGTCACGTGGCACAGTGCTCATGCTCGGCGTGAGCGTGGAAGAACAACTCGCCCGGCTCGAACACGATACCGTGCGACCCATGATCGCGGGCCCCGACCGCCTCGGCCGCCTGAAGGCACTCGCGGAACACCGCAACTATCTCTACGAGGACATCGCCGACCTGATCTTCCACGGCCGCCATGAAAGCGTGGACGATGCGGTGCCGCGTGCGATCGCCCTCCTCGACCGCCACTGGAAACGCAGCTGATGGAAACCGTCGACGTCGACCTTGCCGGACGCAGCTACCCCGTCTGGATCGGACCGGGCCTGATCGCCGATAGCGCACGCTGGCGCGCGGCGATTCGCGGCAGGCACGTATTGGTGGTGAGCAACACCACGGTCGCGCCGCTGTATCTGGATGCGCTGGCGAAAGGCCTCGATGGACTGCGCTGGTCGTCCCACCTGATAGGCGACGGCGAAACCCACAAGACGTTCGCCAACGTGGAGCGCGTGCTGGAAGCGCTGGGCGAACTCGGCGCCACGCGCGACGCCTGCGTGATCGCGCTCGGCGGCGGCGTGGTCGGCGATCTCGCCGGCTTCGCCGCCGCATGCTGGATGCGCGGCATCGACTTCATCCAGGTGCCGACCACCTTGCTCTCGATGGTCGACTCGTCCGTCGGCGGCAAGACCGGCGTGAACCTGCCTGTGGGGAAGAACCTGGCGGGAGCCTTCCACCAACCGCGCGCGGTGGTCGCCGACGTCGATGTCCTGGCCACGCTGCCGCAGCGCGAGTACCGCGCGGGCCTGGCCGAAGTCGTGAAAGGCGCGGCCATCGGCGACCCGGAGTTCTTCGCCTGGCTGGAAGCGCATGCGGACGAACTCGCCGCCCGCGAGACCGCGCCACTGATCGAAGCGATCGCGCGTAAGTGCCGTTACAAGGCGGGCGTGGTGGCGCGCGACGAAACCGAGCAAGGCGAGCGCGCCCTGTTGAACCTCGGCCATACCTTCGGACATGCACTGGAGACCGCCGGCAACTACAGCGAGATCCTGCACGGCGAGGGCGTGGCCATCGGCATGGTGCTCGCCGCCCGCCTGTCCGAGCGCCTGGGCATGTCGCCCGGCGGTGATACCGGGCGCCTCGTCGCCCTGCTGCAACGGCTCGGCCTGCCCACCGAGCCCTCGAAAGCGCATGCCGCCAGCCGCCTGCTCGAATTGATGCGCCTGGACAAGAAGAACACGGCCGGTACGACGCGCCTGATCCTCTGGCGCGGCATCGGCAAGGCCGAGATCGTCTCCGGCGTCCCCGACGCCGACGTGCTGGCCGTACTCCCCTGAAGCAGTCCGCAGGCAAACCGCCTACAATGATCGGCCCTGCGCCAGCCCGGATCGCTCGATGCGGATCTACCTGCAAACCATGCCCGAAGCGGGGACGGAAGCGCCCCGCTACGTCCAGATAACGCTCGAACAGGACCTGCTCGGCGGCTGGACCCTGTACCGCGAAAGTGGCGTGCAAGGCGGCAAGGCGATGCTCAAGCGCGAAGTCTACGTCGACCGCGATGCCGCCTTGGCCGCGTTCACCAAGGCGCGCGACGCCCAGATCAAGAAAGGCTTCAAACTGATGTTCAGCCAGGGACAGGAGTCGGCGCATGGCCGCTGACGTGCTCCGCAACGACCGCTTCCTGCGCGCGCTGCGCCGAGAACCCACCGATACGACGCCCATCTGGGTCATGCGACAGGCCGGTCGTTACCTGCCGGAATACCGCGCGACGCGCGCCAGGGCCGGCAGCTTCATGGGTCTGGCGACGAATCCGGAATACGCCTGCGAAGTCACGCTGCAGCCGCTCGACCGGTTCGAACTGGACGCCGCGATCCTGTTCTCCGACATCCTCACCATTCCCGATGCCATGGGCCTGGGCCTTTCGTTCGAGCAAGGCGAGGGCCCACGCTTCGCCAAGCCGGTGCGCGACGCGGCGGCGATCGACAAGCTCACCGTGCCGGACATGGATGGCGAGTTGCGCTACGTGATGGACGCGGTACGCCTGATCCGCAAGGAACTCGGTGGACGCGTACCCCTGATCGGCTTCTCCGGCAGCCCGTGGACACTCGCCTGCTACATGGTGGAAGGCGAGGGTTCGCGTGACTTCGCGCGGGTGAAGGCCCTGGCCTGGAACGATCCGGCCCTCGCCCATCGCCTGCTCGACACCGTGGCCCGCTCCGTGGCGGCCTACCTCGTCGCACAGGCGCATGCCGGCGCGCAGGCGCTGATGATCTTCGACACCTGGGGCGGCCTGCTCGGCCCGGCGCCGTTCCGCGAATTCTCGCTCCGCTACATGGCGCAGGTGGTGGACGCGTTGAAGTCCGACCCTGCCAGTCGCGATCTCCCGGTGATCCTGTTTTCCAAGGGAGCGGGCGGTCAGCTCGAGGCCCTCGCGGACACCGGCTGCACCGGCCTTGGTGTCGACTGGACCCTGGATATCGGCGAGGCTCGCCGCCGCGTGGGCGGCCGGGTGGCGCTACAGGGCAATCTCGATCCGGCGGTGCTGCGTGCGTCGCCCGAGGTGGTCGCGCGCGAGGCGCGCGCGGTGCTGGATGCGTTCGGCAATCACCCGGGGCACGTGTTCAACCTTGGCCATGGCATCACGCCGGAAGTGGACCCGGAGAACGTGAAGGTGCTCGTGGATACGGTGCACGAGCATGGCCGGGTGATCCGGGGCGGTTGATGTTCGGCAGGCGCTATCGCCGCTTCAGCGGCGAAAACCCGCCTAGAAGCGATTCGGCCCGGCGATATGGCACTTCGCCAGTTCGCCGCGCGCCACATTGGCCCCGTTCTGGTCGCCGGCCTGCAAGCGCATCTCCACCACCGTCTGCCAGTTGCGTGCGCAGAGGCTGCCCGATTTCGGGCCCATCTCGAACGACTGCTTCGCCAGCTTCTCCGCCAGCGGGTAATCCTGCATGCGGATCGCGATCTCGGCGCGGTCCTGGATCAGCTCCGGGGCTTCCGGCGCCATCTTCAGCGCCTGCACCAGCTTGGCATCGGCGTCGGTGTACTTGCCCGCGCGCTCGTCGGCCTGGGCGGCATGCTCGAGACCCTGCACGCCCGGATCGCGCAGCGGCGCGACCTCGATCGCCGACTTCTCGCGCTCACCCGCCGCGCGGACCTGGGCGACGATGTCGTAGGTGGGTTTGCTGGGACGGGTGGCCTGCGGCGGGGCGGGCTGGCTGCAGGCGGCGACGAGGGCGACGGTGGCGATGGCACAGAAACGAAGGCGATGCATGGGTCAATCCGTAGGATTACTGGGAACGGCCGGCGTGGGCTGCTGCTCATCGCCGCCGCCGAACATACCCTTGAATCGCTGCCAGAAACAGCCCTCCTCCGCTTCCGGCACGTAACCGGCGACGAACGGGAACTGGCGGGCGCCTTCACACGAGGGATCGGTGCGCTTGCCGGTCTGCGTATTCACGTAGGCCATCTCCAGGCCTTCGCCGGGCGCGGCCGACAACGGCCGGGTCGGCAGCTTGCGGAAAAGCTCCTGCCACACCCGCATGCTGCCCGTGGCGCCGTACAGGCCGGTGGGCTTGTTGTCGTCGCGGCCCATCCAGACGATGGCGAGACGGTCCCCCGTGAAACCGGCGAACCAGCTGTCGCGCTGGCTGTCGCTGGTGCCGGTCTTGCCTGCCGCATGCAGCCACGACAGGCCCGAGTTGCCGATGGCCGCGGCGGTGCCTCCGTTCACCACCTGCTGCATCGCCCAGGTGGTGAGACGCGCGGCGGTCTGGTACTCGCCTTCCCCGCCCTTCACCTCGTAGCGCTTGATCGCCTGGCCCTTGTTGTCCATCACGCCGCGCACCGCCACCAGCGGCAAGGCGTGGCCGTCCGCCGCGATGTACTCGTACAACTGCGCCACCTGCAACGGCGAGAGGTCCACCGCGCCCAGCAGCAAGGACGGACTCGGGTTCACGTCCTCCAGCCCGAACGACTCGAGGAAACCCTTGATCCGCGGCACGCCCACCTGCATGCCCAGGTTCACGGTGGCGAGGTTCCACGAGTGGACCAGGGCATCGAGCATCGGCACCTGGCCATGGATCTCGCGATCGTCGTTCTGCGGTGTCCACGGCTTGCCGTCGGGCTGGCGAAGGTTGATCGGCGAATCGTCGACGATCGAGGCCAGCGACCATTTCGAGGGCTGCGCGAGCGCCACGAGGTAGACCAGCGGCTTCACCAGCGAACCGATGGGACGGCGCGCGTCGAGTGCACGGTTGAAACCCTGGTCGCCGGGATCGCGTGACCCGACGACGGCGAGCACGCTGCCATTGCTGGTATCGGTGACGACCGCCGCGGCTTGCGCGGCGGCGCCACGCTTGCCCAACGATTTCATCGTGCCGAGGATCGCCTGCTCCGTGTACAGCTGCGCGGAGGGATCGAGCGTGGTGAAGATCGACAGGCTGCCGTCGCGCAGCGCGGCTTCGTCGAAGTCGGCGGTGATCTGCGAACGGACCAGCTGCATGAACGCCGGGAAGCGGTTGTGCGGCAGTTGCGCGTTGGCCGCGATGCCCAGCGGCGTCGCCTGCGCGGCCTTGGTCTGCGCATCGTCCATCAGCCCCGTATCGTGGAACTGCTGGAGCACGAGGTTGCGCCGCGCCAGCGCGCGGTCCGGATAACGGCGCGGGTCGTAATAGCTCGGGCCCTTCACCAAGCCGATGAGCAAGGCGATCTCCTGCGGCCGCAGGTCTTCGAGGCGGCGGCCGAAGAAGAACTCGCCACCGGCGGCGAAACCGTGCACGGCCTGGTTGCCTTGCTGGCCGAGGAAGACCTCGTTGACGTAGGCCTCGAGGATGCGGCCCTTGGAATAATGCGCCTCCATCAGCAGCGACAGGATCGCCTCGTTCACCTTGCGCAGCATGTTCTGGCTGCGATCGAGGAACAGGTTGCGCACCAGCTGCTGGGTGAGCGTCGAACCGCCCTGCACGGTGTGTCCGGCGCGGAGGTTGGCGAACGACGCGCGCGCGATCGCGGAGAAGTCGAGGCCGATGTGGCTCTTGAAGTCGCGGTCTTCCACGGCCTGCAGGCCCTGCACGAGCAACGGCGGCACGTTCTCGAGTCGCACGATGCGGCGCTCTTCCTGCTGCGCGCCGTACAGGGTGGCGATGCGGGCGGGATCGAGGTGGATCGACTTGACCGGCTTGTTGTTGGTGTCGTCCACCACCGAGGCGACCTGCCCGTCGGACAGCGCCACGCGGATACGATGCGGCAGTTCGCCACCGTCGGGCCCGGCGTAGCCATGCGAGGCGATCACGAAGCGCGAGCCGTTCTTCGAATAGCTGCCCTGCACCTTGCCGCCACCTTCGGTGGTGTAGCCGGCGAAGGTGAGTTCCAGTTCGAGTGCTGCGGGCGTCATCGGCAGACCCTGCGCCAGCGGCAGCGGTCGCGCGTAGACGCGCGTGGGCACGGCGAACACGAGGTCGTTGAAGCGTTCCTGCAGGCGCGCGTTGAGGATCAGCGTGTACGGCAGGAGGAAGCCGAACACCAGGCCCATCACCAGCCAGAAGGGAATGCGCAGCCAGGGCCAGGCGGTGCGCAGGAGGGAGCCGAGACGGGTCAAGAAAGCCAACGCGGGGAAATCCTGGGGAAGAAGACGTACCCGGATGATAGGGGCACTCCCCCGGCGCTCATCTGAACGAACGCTGGCAGGACCGTGGCGCCGCGCGTCAGCGCGGCGGCCACCAGGTCTCCGGGCGGGGCTGGAACGGTCGCGGATGGACGTCCAGGACCCGCTCGAGCTCCCGATTGTCGGCGATCAGGTCGCTATCCAGCCGGCGGATCGGGCCGCGCATGGCCGGCGAGACCAGGGCCGCGAGATCGAGGGCCAGGCGGGGTATCGGCGCGGGCAGCGTGGGTCCACCCGCGCTGCGACGGACGCGGCGGAACATTTCCGCGGCGCTCATGCGCTCGCCGCCACCGATCGGGAACGTATGGCCGCGGGCGAAGGGCGAGCCGAGCGCGGCCATGATCGCCGTCGCGATGTCCTCGGCGTGCACCGGTTGCCGCTGGCCGCGGCCGGCGGGAATCGGGAATACGCGGCGGCGCAACGCCGCATGGACGATCGGCGTGAGGCTCTTGTCGACGCCGGCACCGTAGATCAACGTCGGACGGAACAGCGTCCACGGCATCCCGCGCGAAGCACAGGTGGCGATCAGGGTCGTTTCCGCATCGCGCAGGCGACGCGAGAGTTCCCTCTCTTCCGGCACATCGGAATCGCGCTTGGTCTCGGCGCTCATCGACGAGGTGGCGATGACATGCGGTGTACCCGCCAGCCGGGTCGCCGAGAGCCACGGCGCGAGGTGGTCGAGCGGCCCGAGGCTGATCACGGCGTCGAGCGCTGGCAATTCGGGCATGGCATCCGGCAGCGCGCCCACGAGCCATCGGGAATCGGCCGGCGGCTGCCGGCTGACCGCGAGGACATCCGCACCCGCATCGGCGAGCCGGGGAAGCAGGAACTGGCCGATCTGACCCGAGGCGCCGATAACGAGAACCGTCATGCCACCGCTCAACGGCCGGTCGCGATGCGCTCGTACGCGCTTTGCAGGCGTGGATCGTCCGGCGCGTAGCGGCGGGCGTGGTCCAGCGCCTGGAAAGCGCCCTGGCGGTCGCCTTGGCCGGCCCGCTGGAGGGCGTTGTCGATCCAGGCACTGCCCAGCCGGTGGCGCAGGTCAGCCTGCGAGGTGCCGCCGGGCGCGAGGTCGGACAAGGTGGCGAAGAGGTTCTCCGCACGCTGGACGTTGCCGCTGGCCACCGCCTGCTGCATCTGCTTTTCCACCTGGGTGGGCAGGCCCTGCAAACCCGCGCGTGCGGAGGCGTCGTTGCCGTCGATGGCGAGGGCGTTGCGGTACAGGTCGTAGGCGCTGTCGCCCGGCGGGTCCATGATGTCGCCGCGCGATGCGGCGGCCTGCGCGCGACGGACGAGATCGGCGACCTTGGCCTTCTGCTCCGGCGTGACCGCCATGGAGGCTTCCGGCATGGCGGTGTCGTCGCCAGCGGCTTGCCCGGCGACGGCAGGCGTCGCCGTCTTCGCTTCGCCGCCACCGATGCGTGCCCGCGCCGCGGCCAGCTCCGCCGACTTCGGCGCGAGCTTCGCCGCCTGGTCGAGCAAGCGCGTCGCCTGGACGTCGTCCTCGCTGTCGAGCGCGGCATTGGCCTGGACGATGAGCGCCTGCGCTACCCGGCCGAGCCCCGCCTTGGCGTCGGCGTTGTCGGGATCGGCGGCGAGGGCGGCGCGGAACCGCGCCAGGGCGTTGTCGTCGCCTTCGCCGATGAAGCGGCCCGCACGCATCGCGTCGTTGCCTTGCTGGATAAGCGCGTTGACCGCCTGGTCGTCCTGTTTCCTGGTTTCCGCGAGCGACGCGCGCAAAGACGGCAAGTCGCCGTAACCCGGCACCAGGAGGGCGATGCGATCCACCAGTGCGTTGGCCTTGGCCTTGTCGCCCGCCGCGATGGCCTGGCGCGCCTGCCCCGCGAGCGCGTCGCCCACCTTGTCGAGCCCGCGCGCCGCCACCGCATTGGTCTTGTCCGCGTCCAGCACCCGCCGGTACAGCGCGCCGGCACCGTCGTCGCCATCGAACTTCCCGGCGGCGAAGGCCTGCTGTGCCTGGTCGATGAGCGACTCCGTGCGGCCTTGCGGGTTGCGCGCCTCCGACAGCCGCTGCGCGATGCGCTCCACGTCGTTGCCACCGCCGAGCAATTCGCGGGCCACGTTGAGAGCGGCTTCCGCCTCGTCGAGCTTGCCCGCGTTCAGCGCCGCGTCCGCTCTTGCGACTTCCGCCTGGCCGACGCGGCGCAAGCCATCGCGGGCGGCGTCGCTGTCGGGTTGCTGGTCGCGCGCCTTCTCGAAGAGTTCGCGGGCGCTATCGCCATTGGTACCGTCGAGATGCCCCTCGTCCAGCGCGTGGTTGGCCTGGGCGAGCGTGTCGTTGAGTTCGGTGGCCGGCACCATGTTGCGCAGCCTGTCCTGTTGCAGCCACAAGGCCGTGGCGGCGCCGATCAGGACGAGCACGAGCACCGGAATCAACCAGCCGCGCTTGCGCGGTGGGCGACGCTGGGGGGAAGGCGGCGGCGTGCCGCCACGCCGGCGCTCCACGTCGACGACGATGTGCGGCAAGCCGTCGTCGACCGGCGGCGCCGGTGCGTCGAGGTCGTCGAGGCGGCCCAGCGTGGGCTCGGTGCGACCGCGCGATTCGCGGTCGTTATTGTCTCTGCGTCCGCTCATGGCAAGGCATCTTCCATAGGAGCGTCGCAGCTTAACATTCGGGCGTGAACGGCCGTTGTAGGCGGGATCGTCAGAGTTCCACGCGGATGCGGCTGGCCGCCCGCTTGGCTTTCTCCAGGGCTTCTTCCACCGTGGCCGCGCGTGCCAGCGTCACCGCCATGCGCCGGCGGCCATGAACCTCCGGCTTGCCGAAGATGCGAAGCATCGTGCCCGTTTCCGCCAGGGCGTCGCCGATGCCGTGGTATCTCGGCGCACTGCCCTCTCCCTCGACGAGCACCGCGCACGAGGCGGCGGGAGCGAAGGCGTGGATCTCGGGCACCGGCAAGCCGAGGATGGCCCGCGCGTGCAGGGCGAATTCCGAGAGATCCTGCGAGATCAGCGTGACCAGCCCCGTATCGTGCGGACGCGGGCTCACCTCCGAGAAGATCACCTCGTCGCCGCGCACGAAGAATTCCACGCCGAAGACGCCCCAGCCACCGAGGGCCGCCGTGACCGCATCGGCCTGGCGTTCGGCGTCGGCGCGCGCGGCATCGCTCATCGGCTGCGGCTGCCATGACTCGCGATAGTCGCCATCCTCCTGGCGATGGCCGATGGGCGCGCAGAACGAGACGCCGTCGCGATGGCGCACCGTCAACAGCGTGATCTCGTAGTCGAAGTCGACGAAGCCTTCCACGATGACGCGACCGCGCCCGGCGCGTCCGCCCGACTGCGCGTACTCCCACGCCCCGGGGGCATCGTCCGGCGAGCGCACCACGCTCTGCCCCTTGCCGGAGGAACTCATCACCGGCTTGACCACGCATGGCGTGCCCAGCTCCGCGACCGCGGCCAGGAAGTCCTCGCGCGTGTCGCAGAAGCGGTAAGGCGACGTGGGCAGGCCCAGTTCCTCGGCGGCGAGGCGGCGGATGCCTTCGCGATCCATGGTGAGCCATGCGGCTTTCGCGGTGGGCACGACCTTGAGTCCTTCCTTCTCCATCGCGACCAGGGTGGGCGTGTGGATGGCCTCGATCTCCGGCACCACCAGGTCCGGCTCCTCCTGCTCGATCACGGCGCGCAGCGCCGCGCCATCGAGCATGTCGATCACATGGCTGCGGTGGGCCACCTGCATCGCCGGCGCGTTCGGATACCGGTCCACGGCCACCACCTCGACGGCGAAGCGCTGCAACTCGATGGCCACTTCCTTGCCCAGCTCGCCCGACCCCAGCAGGAGCACCTTGAGCGCGGTGTGGGAATGCGGGGTGCCGAAGGTCTTCATGCGGGGGAATCCAGGGGAGACGAAGCCGCCATTCTAGCCGCCCGGCCATCCGTCCAAAGGGGGGATTGACTCGCGCCGCGAACGTGATGTGATGGAGCCGTCCCCAACAATCCGGAAGTACGCTCATGAGACGCTATCTTGCCGTCCTCGCCGTACTGTGCCTGGCCCCTTCGACCCTCCTGGCGGAGGAGCGCTGGATGACCGTCCTGCTGGACGGCCGGAAAGTGGGGAGCCTGCGAATCGACCGCCAGGTCCAGGACGATCGCGTGGTCACCACGCAGGTGCTGGATTTCCGGCTGACGCGGGCGCGCACGCCGCTGGCCTTGCGCACCGAATTGCGCTCCACGGAGTCGCAAAGCGGAGCGCCCCTCGCCTTCTACGCCAGTACCCGGATGTCGACCCAGGAAAACCTGGCGACCGGCGAAGCGCGTGACGACGGTACGTTCCAGGTGGCGAATACCGTCGGCGGGCAATCGAAGGTCAACCTGCTCATCTGGCCGACCGGGGCGACGCTCGCGGAAGGCCAGCGCCTCACCATGGCGGCCCATGGATTCAAGCCCGGAACATCGTATCGCCTGCGCAACTTCGACTCGATCAGGCAACAGGTGGCGAACGTCGACGTGGAAGTCATCGGCGACGAAGTCGTCGTCATGCCGGACGAGACCCGGCGGACCCTCCATCACCTGCGCCAGTCGATCGCTGGCGCAGGGAGCGATCGCAGCGTCGACATCTGGGTCGACGACAACGGCTTCATCCATCGCAGCCTCGCTCCACTGCTCGGTTTCCGCCTGGAAATGGCGGCCTGCGACATCGCCTGCGCACAGGCGCCCGACCAGGACATCGACCTGCTGCGCGCCGCGATGATCACGGCGCCCCGCCCCATCGTCGCCGCGATGCGCGTGGCTCCCATCCGCTACACGATCACCGTGCGTGGCGCGATCCCGAATCCGTTCATCGACACCGACGAGCAACGGGTGAGGCCACTGGGCGATGGTGTGTATGTGGTCGACGTCGGGTTCGGTTCCCGGCACGGCGACGAACCCGGCCCGCTGGCCGAGGACACGGCCGCCAATGCGTGGGTGCAATCGGACTCCGACGAGGTGCGCTCGCTGGCCCGGGACGCTGTGGGCGACGCGGCGACCGACCTGCAACGCATGCGCCGGCTGCGCTCCTTCCTGTCCGACTACATCAACGTGAAGGGTCTCGACGTGGGCTACGCCTCGGCCCTCGAGACGATCGCGACGCGGCGCGGGGACTGCACCGAACACGCCGTCCTCCTCACCGCGATGGCGCGGGCGCTGGGCATTCCCGCCCGCGTGGTGACCGGCGTCGTCTACGCCGATCGCATGGGTGGCGCCAGCCGCGTCTTCGTGCCCCACGCGTGGGCACAGGCGTGGATCGACAATCGCTGGATCAGCTTTGATTCGGCGCAGCGCCGCTTCGACTCGAGCCACATCGCCCTCGGTACCGGCAACGGCGAACCGTGGCGTTTCTTCGCCGCGATGAATGCGCTGGGCAAGATCAGGATCGACCGCGCCCTGCCCGGCGCGGCGCTTCTCGACCTGCCGCCGCCGAGCAACGCAGCCGGCCCGGTGGGGGGCGGACGCGGGGCCCCATGACGCAGGTCACTTGACTTTGATATCACATTGATATCATATGACCCCACCATTCCAGGGGTCATTCCGTCATGAACGAACGTCCCGCCTCTTCCCTGCCGGGAATCCCGGCCGCCCTCGTACTGATCGTCATCGTCTTACTTACGGGCTTGGGGGTGTTGTCCCAGGTGACTCCCGGGGGTAACCCGGCGGCAGCGGGCGCCGTGGTCCTGATACCCATCTTCGCCTTCCTCGCCAAGGGTTTTTTCCAGGTCCAGCCCAACCAGGGCCAGGTGATGCAACTCTTCGGCAAATACGCCGGCACGGAACGCCGCGAGGGCCTGCGCTGGACCAACCCGTTCTATTCCCGCCGTCCGGTGAGCCTGCGCGTGCGCAACTTCGAGAGTAGCCGCCTGAAGGTCAACGACAACGACGGCAATCCGATCGAGATCGCGGCGATCGTCGTATGGCAGGTGGTGGATACGGCGGAAGCGGTGTTCTGCGTCGACGACTACGAGAACTTCGTGCAGATCCAGAGCGAGTCGGCGCTGCGGCAGATGGCGCAGAGCTATGCCTACGATGCCCACGACGATTCGAAGCCGTCCTTGCGCAGCCACGGCGAGGAGATCAACAACCACTTGCGCCAGGAAGTGGAAGCGCGTCTCACGAAGGCGGGCGTCCAGGTGATCGAAGCCCGCATCAGCCACCTCGCCTACGCACAGGAAATCGCGCAGGCGATGCTCCAGCGCCAGCAGGCCAGCGCCATCGTCGCCGCCCGCGAGCGCATCGTGGAAGGCGCCGTGGGCATGGTGGCCATGGCACTCGACCAGCTTCGGGCACAAGGCGTCGTGGAACTGGACGAGGAGCGCAAGGCCGCGATGGTCTCCAACCTGCTCGTCGTCCTCTGCGGCGACCGCTCGACGCAACCGGTGGTCAACGCCGGTTCGCTGTACAACTGAGCGCATGGTGGGCGCTGAAAAAAAACGTTTCCTTTGGGGCCGGGACACCACGGCTCGGCTTCGCCATCGCGTTTTCTGCGTCGAGGCAGGGGGAGCCGTCGGGTGCCATTCTCGTTCGCTAAGTCCTCGTCCGGCCTTCGCCTCCCTGCGGAATCGCTCTGAGAACGGCACCCGACGACTCCCCCTCCGAACGACGGGGCGGGTTGTAGGGCGAGCAACGACGGGGTGGGTTGTGGGGCGATCAGCGCAGGGGCGATGGGGCGAGCGGTTTTCTTTGCACGCCTGCAGCCGCCCGTTTGCAAACGGCCCGTGTGGGAGCCACCCGGCTGCGAACAGCCCTTGTGGGAGCCGACCTTGTCGGCGATGGGTGCTCGCGAAAACCTGTCGCATCGCGCAGCAAGCCTCCACGAGCCGGAGGGGAGCCGTCGGGCGTCACCCTGGGAGCGATTCCGCAGGGAGGCGTA
>Ga0307412_10000668_pt1 | contig 19874 bp, 16 predicted proteins | sample DK1Cmetagenome_3_FD_203823 | JGI IMG/M metagenome (GOLD analysis project Ga0307412, IMG submission 203823) | Maize rhizosphere microbial communities from greenhouse at UC Davis, California, United States - DK15-C-1 | ecosystem: Host-associated > Plants > Roots > Rhizosphere > Soil | place: USA...
GCCGGCACAAGGTGTTCAACGCCACCTGGACGCTGGACGGCGCGACGCAGGAATCGTCGCTGTTCGGCATGATCAAGAACACGCACCAGAAGTCGCCGGCGCATACGTTGTCCGCGTACCACGACAATGCGGCCGTGATCGAAGGCTACGAAGGCCATCGCCTGTTCGTCAGCCCGGAAGACGGCGTGTTCCGTACCGTGGCCGAGGCCGCTCCGTACGCCATCAAGGTCGAGACGCATAACCATCCCACGGCCATCGCGCCGTGGCCGGGCGCCGCCACCGGTGCCGGCGGCGAGATCCGCGACGAGGGCGCGACCGGCCGTGGCGGCAAGCCGAAGGCCGGCCTCACCGGCTTCTCGGTGTCGCACCTGCGTATTCCGGGGCTGCCGCGTCCGTGGGAAAAGGAGCGTCCGCTGCCGCCGCGCATGGCTTCCGCGTTCGAGATCATGCGTGACGGCCCGCTCGGCGCCGCCGCGTTCAACAACGAATTCGGCCGGCCCGCCCTCGGCGGTTACTTCCGTACCTTCGAGCAGGAAACCGGCGAGAAGGGCGTGCGCCGTGGATACGACAAGCCGATCATGATCGCCGGCGGCCTCGCCGCGATCCGCCCCGACCACGTGCAGAAGCGCAAGGTCCGTCCGGGCGACAAGGTGATCGTGCTCGGCGGGCCGGCCATGCTCATCGGCCTCGGTGGCGGCGCCGCGTCGTCGGTGGCGTCCGGCACCTCGAGCGCCGAACTCGATTTCGCTTCCGTGCAGCGCGACAACGCCGAGATGGAACGCCGTTGCCAGCAGGTGATCGACGCCTGCTGGGCGCGCGGTGACCGCAACCCCATCGTGAGCATCCACGACGTGGGTGCGGGTGGCGTGTCCAACGCCATCCCGGAGATCCTCAACGATGCCGGCGTCGGCGGTGTCATCGACCTGTCGAAGTTGCCTTGCGACGATCCCACGCTGTCGCCGATGCAGGTGTGGAGCAACGAGTCGCAGGAACGCTACGTGCTCGCCATCGGCGTCGAGGACATCGAGCTGTTCGAGGCCTTCTGCGCCCGCGAACGCTGTCCGTTCGCCGTCGTCGGCGAAGCGACGGAAGAGCCACGCCTCATCGTGCGCGACACGCGCCGCGACATCGACGTGATCGACCTGCGCATGGACGTCCTGTTCGGCAAGCCGCCGCGCATGCACCGTGACGCGGTGCGCGTGAAGCCGCGTGTCGACCTCGTCGCCGACCTGACCGGCATCGGCATGGACGAGGCGCTGATGCGTGTCCTGCGCCTGCCGGCCGTGGGTAGCAAGAATTTCCTGATCACCATCGGCGACCGCACCGTGGGCGGCCTGAACGCACGCGACCCGATGGTCGGCCCGTGGCAGGTGCCGGTCGCCGACGTCGCGGTGACCATGACCGACTTCGAAGGCTATACCGGCGAAGCCATGGCCATGGCCGAGCGTGCGCCCGTCGCGCTGCTGTCCAGTGCCGATGCCGCGCGCATGGCCGTGGGCGAGGCGATCACCAACCTCGCCGCCGCTTCCATCAAGATGGACGAAGTGCGCCTGTCCGCGAACTGGATGGCCGCCGTGAACCATCCGGGTGAGGATGCCGCCCTGTTCGACGCCGTGAAGGCCGTCGGCATGGAGCTGTGCCCGTCGCTCGATATCTCCATTCCGGTGGGCAAGGATTCGCTCTCCATGCAGACCGTCTGGACGGACGGCAACGGCAAGGCCCAGAAAACCGTGTCGCCCGTGTCGCTGGTGATCACCGGCTTCGCCCGCGTCGACGACGTGCGGCGCACGCTCACGCCGCAGCTGAAACTCGATCGTGGCGATACCGACCTGTGGCTGATCGACCTCGGCGCCGGACGTGACCGCCTCGGCGGCTCGGCGCTCACCCAGGTGTTCAACCGCGGCGGCGGCGTGCCGCCGGATCTCGACGATCCCAAGCGCCTGCGCGCGATGTTCGAGCTGATCCAGGAAGCCAACCAGGCCGGCCTGCTGCTGGCCTACCACGACCGTTCCGACGGCGGCGCCATCGTGACGCTGCTCGAAATGGCCTTCGCCGGTCATTGCGGGCTCGAACTGCGTCTCGACGGCTGGGCCGACGCGACGCTGCGCGCCCTGTTCAACGAGGAACTCGGTGCCGTGGTGCAGGTGGCCGTGGCCAACCGCGAGGCCTTCGAGCAGTTGCTGGTCAAGCACAACCTCGCCGGCATGACCCACAACGTGGGCCGGCCCAAGGACAAGCTCGGCATCAAGCTGCACCTCAACGGCGAGCCGGCGTTCAAGTGGAACTGGACCGAACTCTTCCGTGCCTGGAACGAAACCAGCTACGCCATGCAGCGCTTGCGCGACAACCCGCACAGCGCGGACCAGGAAAGCGAGTGGCGGCTCGACGATGCCGATCCGGGCATCACGCCGAAGCTGGTGTTCGATCCCGCCGACGACATCGCCGCGCCGTACATCGCGACGGGCGTGCGCCCGCGCGTGGCGATCCTGCGCGAGCAGGGCGTCAATGGCCAGGTGGAAATGGCGGCGGCGTTCAGCCGCGCCGGCTTCGACGCCGTGGACGTCCATATGACCGACCTCGCCAGCGGCCGTCATCACCTCAAGGATTTCGTCGGCCTCGCCGCCTGTGGCGGATTCTCCTACGGCGACGTGCTCGGCGCCGGCCGTGGCTGGGCCACCTCCATCCTCTACAACGACGCGCTGCGCGAACAGTTCGCCCGCTTCTTCGAAGACGGTTCCCGGTTCGCCCTCGGCGTCTGCAACGGCTGCCAGATGATGTCCGGCCTCAAGGACATCATCCCTGACGCCAAGCACTGGCCGCAGTTCCTGCGTAACCAGTCCGAGCAGTACGAGGCCCGTGTCGCCACGCTGGAGATCCTCGACTCGGGCAGCATCTTCTTCCGTGGCATGGCCGGATCGCGCATTCCCGTCGCGGTGGCGCACGGCGAAGGCCGCGTGCACTTCCCCAACGTGTGCAGCCCCTCCAAGAGCCATGCCGCGGCGCGCTTCGTCGACAACCGCGGCAAGCCGACCGAAAGCTATCCGCTCAATCCGAACGGCTCGCCGGGTGGCCTGGCCGCGTTCACCGCCGGCGACGGCCGCATCACCATCATGATGCCGCACCCCGAGCGCGTGTTCCGCAGCGCCCAGCTCAGCTGGCACCCGGAGCAGTGGGGCGAGGATTCGCCGTGGATGCGGATGTTCCGCAACGCACGGGTATGGGTGGGTTGAGGACAGGGATCGACCGGTGAACAGCCCCCGCCTCACCAGCATCGTCATCGTGCTCGCGGATAGCGGCCCGTTCACGCGCGAGTGTGTCGAGCACGCGCTCGCCAGCGACGTGCCGGTCGAGATCATCGTCGTCGACAACGGTTCCAACGACGGCGTGCCCGAGTCGCTCGATCGCGCCTACGCCGACGACGAGCGCGTGCGTGTGATCTACAACCGGGCCAACCTCGGTTTCGGTCCGGCGGTGAACCGCGGTGCCGCCCAGGCACGCGGCGACCACCTGCTCGTGCTCAATCCGGATTGCCTCGTCGACCCCGACACGATTTCGCGCATGGCCGCGCATGTCGACGTCCACACGGGCATCGTCGGCGCGGTCGTGTGCGATAGCGACGGCCGGCCCGATCCGGCCTCGCGGCGGCGCGATCCCTTGCTGCGCCGGTCCCTCGCCACCAAGCTGGGACGAGGCGGTGACGCGGGTATCGACATCGCCGGGCCGTGGCCCGACGGCGCCGAAGAGGTCGAGATCGTTTCGGGCGCGATCATCCTCATGCCGCGCCAGGTGTTCGAACGCCTGAACGGGTTCGACGAAACCTTCTTCCTGCACTGCGAGGACATGGATCTCTGCCGCCGTGCGCGCGATGCGGGCTACAAGGTGCTGCTGGCCGGCGATGTCCGCGTGTTGCACGGGAAGGGTGGTTCGAGCCGGCACCGGCCCGTCTTCGTCAGCCGGCACAAGCACCGCAGCATGTACCTGTGGTTCCGCCGTCACGATCCCGCCGCGCGTAACCCGCTCGTGCGCGCCCTCGTGTGGACGGGTATCCAGGCCCATTTCCTCGTCAAGATTCCCGGCCAGCTCCTGCGGAAGCGCCGATGAGCGGGACGGTGCGTGGTGGTGGCCTCGCCACCCTCGGCCTGCTCGCGGTCACGGCGATCTGGGGTTCCACCTTCGTTCTCATAAAAGACGTCGTGGGCCGGATGTCCGTGGTCGATTTCCTCGCGGTGCGCTTCGTCATCGCCGCGGTGACGATGCTGCTGTTGTTCGCGGTGCCGCTGCGAAGGCTAGGTCGCAAACAGTGCATGCGTGGCTTCGGCCTGGGCCTGCTCTACGGCGTCGCGCAATGGTTGCAGACCGAAGGACTGGCACGCACGTCACCCAGTGTGAGCGGCTTCGTCACGGGCATGTACGTGGTGATCACGCCGATCCTGGCCTTGCTGCTGTTCCGGCAGCGCATGCCGTGGAGCACCTGGATCGCCGTGGTGCTCGCGACCGTGGGCCTGGGCGTGCTGGCGTTGAATGGCTTCGACGTGGATACGGGCGTGCTGCTCACGCTGGCTTCGGCGGCGCTGTACGCCTTGCACATCGTCGGGCTGGGCCATTGGTCGAAGCCGGGCGATGCATTCGGCATGTCCGCGATCCAGATGGCCGGCATCGCCACGGTTTGCCTGGCGATCACCTTGCCGCACGGCGGACCGGCCATGCCGCCGGACGCCAAGGCGTGGATCGCCGTGCTCTACATGGCCCTGGTCGCCGGCGCGCTGGCGATGCTCGTGCAGACCTGGGCCCAGGCGCACATGCCGGCCACGCGGGCCGCGATCGTGATGACGACCGAGCCGGTGTTCGCGGCCGGCTTCGCGGTGTTGCTGGGAGTCGACGCGCTCACCGTGCGCATGCTCGGCGGCGGCGCGCTCGTGCTGGCGGCGATGTACATGGTGGAACTCGCGCCGCGCTTCCGCCGGAAGAAACCGGCGGAAGCGTTGCACCACGAAGTGTGAGCCCGCTACGGGTTACTTCGTGCCCTTGTCCACCGAGAACTTGTAGATCATGAGGTTCCGGTAGGTCTTGCCCGGCTCCAGCCGCGCCGAGCCGAATTCCGGGCGGTTCGGCGTGTCGGGGAACAGCTGCGGCTCCAGCGCGAAGGCATCGCCCTGGCGATAGACGCCGCCCGACTTGCCCGACGTGGTCGCGTCGAGGAAGTTGCCCGAGTAGAACTGCAGGCCCGGTTGCGCCGACCACAGGGAAAGCACGCGTCCGCTCTTCGGATCGCTGACCCGCGCCACCTCACGTGGCTGCGCTGCTTCCTTGCGCGAAACCACCCAGTTGTGGTCGTAGCCGCGGCCGAACACCAGTTGTTGTTCCTTCGCGTCGCGGATGTCGCGGCCGATGGGCTTGGCCTTGCGGAAATCGAAGTCGCTGCCGGCCACGTTGCGTATTTCGCCCGTGGGGATGGCGGTGGCATCGGTCGGCAGGTAAGCGTCGGCGGCGATCATCAACTTCTGGTCCATGACGCTGCCCGAACCTTCGCCGGCGAGGTTCCAGTAGGCATGGTTGGTGACGTTGACGATGGTCGGTGCGTCGGTCGTGGCGGTGTACTCGATGGTGAGTTCGTTCTTGTCGTCGATCGAGTACGTCGCGGTGGTGGTGAGCTTGCCGGGATAGCCCTGGTCGCCATCGGGGCTGACGTAGGTGAGGGTGACGCTGGGCCGGGCGCCGGACTCCACCTTGTCGACGGTCCAGACGACCTTGTCGAAGCCGAGCTTGCCACCATGCAGCGAGTTCGGGCCGTCGTTGACCGGCACCGTGTACTGCTTGCCATCCAGGGTGAAGCGCCCCTTGGCGATGCGGTTGGCATAGCGGCCCACGGTGTCGCCGAAGTACTGCGGCTTGGCGAAGGTTCCTTTGATGTCCGGATAACCGAGCACGATGTCGCCGGGCTTGCCATTGCGGTCGGGCACCTCCAATGCATATAGCGCGGCGCCCAGCGACAGGATCTTCGCCGTCATGCCATGGCCGTTGGTGAGCGTGACCAGCGTCACGTCCGTGCCGTCCGGCGTGCTGCCGAACGATGCCTTCGTGGCTTCGCCGGCCATCGCGGCGGCGGTGGTGGTGGCCAGCAGGATGGCGCTGGCCAGGCTCGTTACGAACTTCATCGCACGTCCACTCCCTTCGAGAAAGTCCGGCGACGAAACCACATTAGTCCGACAAATGACAAGCTGCGCCGCGTCATCGCCGCGCCGCCGGGTGCGGATACGATGTGCGCCGGTCAGCACACCGGGAAGGGGCCATGGCACTGAAGGCGGCAAGCGCGCGGAACCTGCACGCGCAGGTGATCGAGGATATCGGCGGCTCGATCGTGGGCGGCGTGTTGCAACCCGGGGATGCCTTGCCCGGCGAATCGCAGCTGGCCGGGCAGATGGAGGTCAGTCGTACGGTGCTACGCGAGGCACTGAAGGTGCTGGCGTCCAAGGGGTTGATCGAGACGCGCCAGAAGACGGGCATGCGCGTGCGCGACCCGCGTCACTGGAACCACCTCGATGCCGACGTGCTCGCCTGGCGTTGCGCCACGATGCCGACCGATGATTTCGTCGAGAAACTGGTGGAAATGCGCGAAATCATCGAACCGGCGGCGGTGATGGCGGCGGCGCGGCGGCGCGACCCGGATCAATTGGAGACGATCGCCGAGGCCCTCGAAGCCATGGAAGAGGCGGAAGACCTGGATGCCTGGGCCGAGGCCGACCTGCGTTTCCACGAGGCCGTTCTCGCGGCGACGAACAACGAGTTGTTGAGCTCGTTGTTCGCCGTGATCGAGACCGCCCTGGCCACCTTCTTCGTGATGTCCGCGCGTAACGCGAAGAACTTCAAATACTCGTTGCCGCAGCACCGGGCGGTGTACGAAGCCATCCGCCGCCGCCGTCCGAACGAGGCCGCGGCGGCCATGCACTCGATGATCGCGGACTCGCGGGCGAACATGCGCAAGGGCCGTCGCGGGTAGCGGGGGGCCTCAGCAGCAGCGCCCGCCCGTGCCGCGATACCTCGCTTCCTGGCGTTCCCGGAAGAACTCGCCGTAGCTGGGTACGGCGCGCTCCGGATGATGCTCGCGCAGGTGTTTCACGTACACGTCGTAGTCGGGCACGCCGCAGCAGAGGCGGGCGGTCTGGACCGCCCACTTCCACAGCGAGCGGGGTGCCGTTCGTGCATCGAGGTTCATGGCGTTGTCCTCAGGGAGCCACGCTGGACAGCGCGACGTAGGGTTCCTCGTGCGCGGTCGGGTGGTTGGCGCGCCAGGCGCGTGCGATGGCGCGAAGCGAGAAGAACAGCATGGTCAGGACCAGCAACATGAACAGGGCGGTGAGTGCCATGTCCACGCGGTTGTTGGTGACGATCCGCTGCATTTCGTCCATCGTCTTGGCCGGTGCGAGCAGCTTCCCGCTGGCCATCGCGTCGGCGTACTTCTGCGCCGCCGCGGTGAAGCTGATCTTGGCGTCGAAGATCTTCTGCCAACCGGCGGTCAGCGTGCAGATCACGAGCCACGCGGCGGGCACGGCGGGTATCAGCACGAAACGCTCGCGCTTGAGTTTCACCGTGACCACGGTGGCGAGCATCAGCGCGATCGCCGCCAGCATCTGGTTGGCGATGCCGAACAGGGGCCACAGCGTGTTGATGCCACCCAGAGGATCGACCGCGCCCTGGTAGAGGAAATATCCCCACAGGCCCACGCAGATCACCGTGGCGACGACGTTGCCGAGCCAGGATTCGGTCTGCTTCAGGGGCGCCCATGCCATGCCGGCCAGCTCCTGGATCATGAAGCGGCCCACGCGTGTGCCGGCGTCGACGGTGGTGAGGATGAACAAGGCTTCGAAGAGGATGGCGTAGTGGTACCACAGGGCCATCATGCCCTCGCCGGGCATGATCCCGTGGAGCAGCTGCGCCATGCCCACCGCGAGCGTCGGTGCGCCGCCCGCACGGCCGAGGATGGTGCTTTCACCGATGTTCTTCGCCGTCTCGGTGAGTTCGGCCGGCGTGACCAGGAAGCCCCAGGTGCTGATCGTCTGCGCGGCCTGCTCGGCCGTGGTGCCGACCAGGGCGCCGGGGGAGTTCATGGCGAAGTAGACGCCCGGATGCAGCGAGGCCGCCGCGATGAGCGCCATGATGGCGACGAAGGCTTCCATCAGCATGCCGCCGTAGCCGACGATGCGTGCCTCACCCTCGTTGGCCAGCAGCTTCGGTGTGGTGCCCGAGGCGATGATGGAATGCCAGCCCGATACCGCGCCGCAGGCGATGGTGATGAACAGGAACGGGAAGAGGTTGCCCGAGAACACCGGGCCCGTGCCGTCGATGAACTTCGTGACCGCGGGCATCTGCAGCGTCGGCGCCGCGAGGAAGATGGCCAGGGCGAGCAGCACGATCGTGCCGATCTTGAGGAAGGTGGACAGGTAGTCGCGCGGCGCGAGCAGCAACCATACCGGCAGCACCGAGGCGAAGAAGCCGTAGCCGATCAACAGCCAGGCCAGGCCTTTCGCGTCGAAGTCGAACAGCACGGACAGGGCCGGCGTGTCGGCGACGGTCTTGCCGTACCAGATCGAGGCGAGCAGCAGGACCAGGCCGATGATCGAGACCTCAAGGATGCGCCCCGGCCTGATGTAGCGCAGGTACAGGCCCATCAGCAGCGCGATGGGGATCGTCGCGGCGACGGTGAAGGTGCCCCAGGGGCTGTGCGTCAGCGCCTTGACCACGACCAGCGCCAGCACCGCCAGCACGATCATCATCAGTACCAGCACGCCGACCATGGCGATGACGCCCGGGACTTCGCCCAGCTCTTCACGCAGCATGTGGCCGAGCGAACGGCCGTCGCGCCGCAGCGAGAGGCCGAGGATCATGAAGTCCTGCACGGCGCCGGCGAAGACGACGCCTACCAGGATCCACAACGTGCCAGGCAGGTAGCCCATCTGCGCGGCGAGCACCGGGCCGACCAGGGGGCCCGCACCGGCGATGGCGGCGAAATGGTGCCCGAACACCACCCACTTGTCGGTCGGCACGTAGTCGAGGCCGTCGTTGCGCAGGACCGCGGGCGTGGCGCGCGACGGGTCGAGCTGGAGCAGCCGGGTGGCGATCAGCCGGCTGTAGAAGCGGTAGCCGATGAGGAACACGGCCACCGACGCGGTGACCAGCCAGATGGCATTGATGGGTTCGCCGCGCCGGAGGGCGACGACACCGAGGCACCAGGCGCCGACGATGGCGATGGCGGTCCACAGGATCTTGCCCGCGGGACTGGGTTTGGGAATGGCGCTTTGCATGTCGTGCTCCCCTTGCGGATGCGACAAGGGTCGTCCTGCCCGCCTTGGGGGTCAATCTCCACGGGGCGTTTGGCGTATTAGCCATTGGTCGAATGGTCAAGGAGGCCCGGTGCGTGCCGCGTGGACCCAAAAGGCTTGAGCCGGGCGCGTTCCGGCGCCATGCTGCGGGTATCCCCACTCCCCAGGGAAAAACCCGTGATTCGCGAGATCCTCAAGATGGGTGACGAGCGCCTGCTGCGCATCGCGCCTCCCGTTCCTCCCGGGATGATCGGCTCGGCCGAACTCGAGGCCCTCATCCAGGACATGTTCGACACCATGCACGACGCGGGTGGCGTCGGCCTGGCCGCGCCGCAGATCGGCGTCGACCTGCAACTGGTGATCTTCGGTTTCGACAGCAGTGAGCGCTACCCCGATGCGCCGCCGGTGCCGCAGACCATCCTGCTCAACCCGGTGATCACGCCTCTTTCGCAGGACATGGAAGAGGCCTGGGAGGGTTGCCTGTCGGTGCCGGGACTGCGCGGCGCCGTGAACCGCTATTCGTTGATCCGCTACCAGGGCGTCGACCCGAACGGAGCGCCGATCGACCGTACCGCCGAAGGATTCCACGCCCGCGTGGTGCAGCACGAGTGCGATCACCTGATCGGCCGCCTGTATCCCTCGCGTATCACCGACTTCACGAAGTTCGGCTACACCGAGGTGCTGTTCCCCGGCATGGATATAGGGGACGACTGAGATTTTCCGGAGTTACTCGGCGTCCGCGAGTGCTTCGATGATGACCAGCAAGGCCTTGCGGCGCTCTTTCGGCAGGCGGCTGACGAGACCCACCAGTCGCAATTGTTCGCGAGAATCCGCACGGTAAAGGGCGGGACTTTCGCGCACGCCGGTGGCGCCGTTCGGAGAACCGCGGCCGGTGGCCAGCCATTCGAAATTGACGCCGAACCGCGTCGCCATGTCGATCTGGCGCTCCAGTTCCGGCAAGCCCAGGTCGCTGAGCCATTTGCGAGCCGTTTCCCGGCTGACGTCGAAAAGGTCGGCGAGCTGGGTGATGCGGCCGCGGCCTTTCTTCACGCCGGCCATGTCCAGCGCGACATGCAGGCGTTGGGAAAAACCTCGGTTGATAGGTGGCATGACAACTCCGGTGGAACGCTGTGGCGCTTCTAGCCCGGTATTGTTCGATAGCGCGGAGCGGCAGCGTAAGCCTTTTGCAGTTGCTGAATCGTACAATTTGCGACTGCTTTTGGTTTTGCTACTCAAATACGGAACAAGTTGACCGATTTTCTCATTTCATCGGCCGCTCGATGTGCTAGGTCGGCAAAGTCGGGACCGGCGCTAGCGTAGAGGATGGCGCGCGAGGAGGAAATCATCAGGCCTGTTCCGTCGGCTGTCTTGCCGTTAACCATCACCGCTTTCACGTCGCCGCCCTGGGCACCGATGCCCGGCACCAGCAGCGGCATGTCGCCCACTACCCGGCGGACGCGGCCCAACTCTTCCGGCCAGGTCGCCCCGGTGACCAGCGCGCAGTTGCCGTTTCCGTTCCAGTCGCGGGCGATGGTCTCGGCCACGCGGATGTAGAGCGGCTCGCCGCCACAGTCGAGTGCCTGGAAATCCTTGCCGCCCGGATTGGACGTGCGGCACAGCAGGATCACGCCCTTGTCGGCTCGCTCCAGGAACGGGGCGATGGAGTCGTGGCCGAGATAAGGGTTCAGCGTGACCGCGTCGGCGTCGTAGCGTTCGAAGGCCTCCGCCGCGTAGTGCTTCGCCGTCGAGCCGATGTCGCCGCGCTTGGCGTCGAGGATCACCGGGATGCCCGGATGCTTGTCGTGGATGTGGGCGATCAACCGTTCCAGGACGCCTTCCGCGCGTTGCGCGGCGAAGTGGGCGATCTGCGGTTTATAGGCGCAGACCAGGCCGGCGGTGGCGTCGACGATGTCGCGGCAGAAGGTGAAGATGCCTTCGTTGCCCGAGAGCCCGGCGGGCAGGCGGCCCGGCTCGGGATCGAGGCCGACGCAGACGAGGGAATCGTTGCGACGCCAAGCGTCTTTCAGGGCGTTGGAGAAGTTCATGAGCGGCACCGCCTGTGGGTTGGACCGGGTCGAGCGGGGTCGCGGCCGAGGCCGCTTCCCACCCGAAGGTGGGTAGCGCTGCTACTGCTGGTGGGAAGCGCTGTTACCTGGGGTGGGAAGCGGCCTGGGCCGCGATCGGCCTCGCGTCAGACCAGCTTCTTGTACTTCACGCGCTTCGGACCGGCATCGTCGCCCATGCGGCGCTTCTTGTCGGCCTCGTACTCGTTGTAGTTGCCCGGGAAGAACTCGACGTGCGAATCGCCTTCGAACGAGATGATGTGCGTGGCGATGCGGTCGAGGAACCAACGGTCATGCGAGATGACCACCGCGCAGCCCGGGAATTCGAGCAGGGCGTCTTCCAGCGCGCGCAGCGTCTCGACGTCGAGATCGTTGGACGGTTCGTCGAGCAGCAGCACGTTGCCGCCCTGGAGCAGGGTCTTGGCCATGTGCAGGCGGCCACGCTCACCGCCGGACAACTGGCCGACGATCTTCTGCTGGTCGGTGCCCTTGAAGTTGAAGCGGCCGATATAGGCGCGCGACTGGATCTCGAAGTTGCCGATGGTGAGGATGTCCGAACCGCCGGAAACCTCCTGCCACACGTTGTTCTTCGGATCGAGGGCGTCGCGCGACTGGTCGACGTAGGCGAGCTTGACCGTGTGGCCCAGCTTCACCTCGCCGCTGTCCGGCGTTTCCTTGCCCATGATCATCTTCATCATGGTCGACTTGCCGGCGCCGTTCGGGCCGATCACGCCGACGATGGCGCCCGGCGGGATCTTGAACGAGAGGTCCTCGATCAGCACGCGGTCACCGAACGACTTCGTGACGTTCTTGAACTCGATCACTTCCTGGCCCAGGCGCTCGCCCGGCGGAATGAAGATCTCGTTGGTTTCGTTGCGGCGCTGGTACTCGACCGAGTTCAGCTCCTCGAAGCGGTTGAGACGGGCCTTGCCCTTCGACTGGCGGCCCTTCGCCGCCGAGCGCACCCACTCCAGTTCCTTCTTGATCGCCTTCTGGCGCGACTTTTCCTGGTTGGCTTCCTGCGCGAGACGCTGGTCTTTCTGCTCCAGCCACTCGGTGTAGTTGCCCTTCCAGGGAATGCCGCGGCCGCGATCGAGTTCGAGGATCCATTCGGCGGCGTTGTCGAGGAAGTAGCGGTCATGGGTGACGGCCACCACGGTGCCGGGGTAGTCGTGCAGGAAGGTTTCCAGCCAATCGACCGATTCGGCGTCCAGATGGTTCGTCGGCTCGTCCAGCAGGAGCATGTCCGGCTTGGACAACAGCAGGCGGCACAGCGCCACGCGGCGCTTTTCGCCGCCGGACAAGGGGCCGATCTTCGCGTCCCACGGCGGCAGGCGCAGCGCGTCGGCCGCGACTTCGAGCTGGCGCTCCAGGGCGTGGGCGTCGTTGGCGGCCAGGATGCCTTCCAGTGCCTCCTGCTCCTTGGCCAGCTTGTCGAAATCGGCGCCTTCCTCGGCGTAGGCCGCGTAGACCTCCTCGAGGCGCTTCTGCGCGTCGAGGACTTCAGAGACGCCTTCCTCGACCGCTTCGCGAACGGTCTTGTTCGGATCGAGATCCGGTTCCTGGGCGAGATAGCCGATCTTGGTGCCCGGATTGGCGCGCGCCTCACCCTGGAAGTCGGTATCGACGCCGGCCATGATCCGCAGGACCGTGGACTTGCCCGCGCCGTTGATGCCCAGCAGGCCGATCTTGGCGCCGGGGAAGAACGACAGCGAGATGTCCTTGATGATCTGGCGCTTCGGGGGGACGATCTTGCTCACCCCGTTCATGGTGTAGATGTATTGCATGGACGCTCCGTAAGGCACAGCCGCGCCCCCGGCTGGATGCCGGGTGGGCAAACCCCAATTGTACCGCGTCCGGCCGGCCCATGCCCCGTGCCGGACGGGTCCGTGCGCCGAGCCCTTCAGTAACCGCGCTTGTAGCGCATCGTGTCGCGGATGAGCCGCACGTTCGGCAGGCTGTAGGCCTTGCATGGGACCGTGGGGTCCACCCGATACATGATCGTGTCGCACGTGGAGAAGGGTCCGGTAAAGCGGCGTTCCGCGTGGTCGTGCGACGCGCCCATCGTATGGCCGATCTCGTGCGCGGGTACCACGATGCTTCCCGCGATGCTCGCCATCGCGAGCGAGCCGGGCTGGTGATCCGCGATACCGGCCGCCCGCGGCTCCACCTCCCTTCCTTTCACGAGCAGGATGCTGCGAATGGACCGGATGCCTGCCGAGGCGGGCAGGTCGGGATCGGTGTATTCCCGGACGGCGCGGGCCCAATGGAACAAGGCCCCCTTGTAGCCGTACGAGGGATCGGTAAGGCCCGGAATCGTCCTGCGCAGGTGGACATGGACCTTGCGGTCTTCCAGCACGTCGAATTCCATGCGCTTGACCCACCACGCGAAGAATCGTTCGAAGACGGCGTCATCGTCGAGCACCACGTCGTCGTGGACGAAGGCGAGAACATGGAGGTCCCGCGATTCCCCTTCGTCCGCGACGGGGTCGGCGGAAAGTTCGTCCGGATCGCGAGGCGGTTCCTCGTCGAGCGCATCGGATTCGGATGCCGGCAGGCCGGCGAGCGGCGTATGGACCTCGATGGGGAGCCCGTGCCCGCTAGTGAATGCGGTGGTATGCATTACCTGGCCATCGATCGACGAGATGCGCAAGCTGTCTCCATGGCGGACAGCCACGGCGTCGTCACCGCGAAAACGTACGTCGTACAGTTCCGCGGTGGCTCCGTCGGAAAACGTCGCGCGGCTGGCCAGGCGCGTCCGTATGGTGAGTTCTCCCGCCGGGGGCGTTGTCCCGGGCGGCGAACCCAGGCCCGGGGGCTGTCCGGTCGCGATGGTTGCCGGCAGCCCGCCGGCCAGCACCGCGTCGAAGCGCGCCACCGTGTCCGGGCCTGGTGGGTTACTTGAGGCCGCGAGTGTGGAGGCACTGGCGAAAGCCAGGGCGAGGCAAGACCGGCGCAGCCGGCCACGATCCATGATTTTCATGAGGCATTCCTTTGGCTTGGATGGTTCAGGAGACGCGCCCGTGTCGGGGGATGGCGCGTCGGACAAGCGTAATTCCCGGGACTGTGACCCGCTACGCAGAAAAAGACCGGCGCGACCAAGGCCTACGCCATTTGCCGGCATGCGCCCGCGCATGGCCCGGGCAGTGGCCGCAAACGCCCGCTACCGCTACACTTTCGGTCTTCTTTCCCCACCCGTTCCCATGAGGTCGAGATGTTCCCGAAGGATGCAACGATCGCCGGCTACGACGACGAACTCGCCAAGGCCATCGCCGACGAGACCCGTCGCCAGGAAGATCACGTCGAGTTGATCGCCTCGGAGAACTACGCCAGTCCGCGCGTGATGGAAGCCCAGGGCTCCTCGCTGACCAACAAGTACGCCGAGGGATATCCCGGCAAGCGTTACTACGGTGGCTGCGAATACGTCGACATCGCCGAGAAGCTGGCCATCGACCGCCTGAAGAAGCTGTTCGGCGCCGACTACGCGAATGTCCAGCCGCACTCCGGTTCGCAGGCCAACCAGGCGGTGTACTTCGCGCTGCTGCAGCCGGGCGACACCATCCTTGGCATGAGCCTCGCCCACGGCGGCCATCTCACCCACGGCGCCAAGGTCAACCTCTCGGGCAAGATCTTCAACGCCGTGCAGTACGGCATCGATCCGGACACGGGCCTGGTGAACTACGACGAGATCGAGAAACTCGCCGTCGAGCACAAGCCGAAGATGATCGTCGCCGGCTTCTCCGCGTATTCGCAGGTGCTCGACTGGGCGCGCTTCCGCGCCATCGCCGACAAGGTCGGTGCCTACCTGTTCGTGGACATGGCGCACGTCGCCGGCCTCGTGGCCACCGGTGCCTATCCGAACCCGATCGACCATGCGCACGTGGTCACGTCCACCACGCACAAGACCCTGCGCGGCCCGCGCGGCGGCATCATCATCGCCAAGGGCCTTGGCGAGGAACTGGAAAAGAAGCTGCAATCCATCGTCTTCCCGGGCATCCAGGGCGGACCGCTGATGCACGTCATCGCGGCCAAGGCCGTGGCCTTCAAGGAAGCGCTGGAACCCGCCTTCACGGAATACCAGGCGCAGGTGGTCAAGAACGCCAAGGCGATGGCGAAGACCTTCATGGACCGCGGCTACAAGATCGTTTCCGGTGGCACGGAAAACCACCTCATGCTGATCGACCTGATCGGCCGCGACGTCACCGGCAAGGACGCGGAAGCCGCGCTCGGCAAGGCGCACATCACGGTGAACAAGAATGCGGTGCCGAACGATCCGCGTTCGCCCTTCGTCACCTCGGGGCTGCGCGTGGGCACGCCCGCGATCACCACCCGCGGTTACAAGGAAGCCGACGCCATCGAGCTGACGCAGTGGATCTGCGACGTGCTCGATGCGCCGGCCGACGCCGCCGTCATCGCCTCGGTGCGCGACAAGGTCACCGCGCAGTGCGCCCGGTTCCCGGTGTACGGCTGATCGATGCACTGTCCGTTCTGCCAGCATGAAGACACGCGCGTCATCGACTCCCGTCTCACCGAAGACGGGAGCACGGTGCGCCGCCGTCGCGAATGCCCGCAGTGCGGTGAGCGCTTCAATACCTTCGAGACGGCCGAGCTGAAATTGCCGGCCATCGTGAAGTCGGGCGACCGGCGCGAGCCTTTCGACGAACACAAGCTGCGGGTCAGCTTCGAGCGCGCCTTGCAGAAGCGCCCGGTCGCCAGCGACGCGGTCGATACCGCGATGCGCGCGGTGATCAACGACCTGCGCCGCATGGGCGAACGCGAAGTCCCCTCGCGCCAGGTCGGTGAACTGGTGATGCGCGAGTTGAAGAAGCTTGACCAGGTGGCCTACGTGCGTTTCGCCTCGGTCTACCGGCGTTTCGAAGACGTCCACGCCTTCCGCGAGGAGATCGAGAAGCTGGAACGTGACCTGCCATCGCTCGAAGGCCTGCAACTGCCGCTGCTCGATGCGGCGCGGCGAGGGCGCAAGCCCTGATGTCGCGGCCGTTCTTCCCGGCCATGGACCATGTCCACATGGCCCATGCCCTGCGTCTGGCCGAGCGCGGATTGCACACCACCCAGCCCAATCCCCGGGTCGGCTGCGTCATCGCGCGCGGCGAGTCGGTGCTCGGTACCGGATGGCATCAACGGGCTGGTGAGCCGCACGCGGAAGTCTTGGCGTTGCGCGAAGCGGGTGAAGCCGCCCGGGGCGCCACCGCTTACGTCACCCTGGAACCCTGTGCGCATTTTGGCCGTACGCCACCATGCGCCGATGCCTTGATCGCCGCGGGCGTCGGACGTGTGGTGATCGCGCACGAAGACCCCTTCGACAAGGTCGCGGGCGCGGGCATCGAGAAGCTTCGCGCCGCCGGCATCGGCGTGCAGGTGGGCCTCATGCGCGACGCCGCGCACGAGATCAACATCGGCTTCTTCAGCCGCATCCAGCGCGGGCGACCCTGGGTACGCGTCAAACTGGCGATGAGTCTCGACGGTCGCACCGCGCTCGCCGATGGTTCGTCGAAGTGGATCACGGGCGATGCCGCGCGAGCCGACGTCCAGCGCTGGCGTGCCCGCGCCTCGGCGATCCTTTCCGCCAGCGGAACGGTGCTCGCCGATGACCCCCACCTCACCGTGCGCCTGCCCGGCGACGAACGTTTCGTGCCGCCACTGCGTGCGATCCTCGATACGCGGCTGCGCACGCCGGCGGGCGCCCATGTGCTAGACGACGCGGCACCGACGGTGCTGTTCCACGCGGAAAATGCCTTCGTGCCCGCGCACCTCGCCGGTGTCCAGCGGGCCGTCATCCGCGAGGATGGCGGCGGCCTCGACCTGCGCGCCGCGCTCCATTGGCTCGCCCAGCGCGATGCCAACGAGGTGCACGTGGAAGCCGGACCGGTGTTGTGTGGTGCATTGCTCGCGGCCGGTCTCGCCGACGAACTGCTGGTCTATATCGCGCCCGTCCTGCTCGGCCATACGGCACGGCCGATGCTGACCCTGCCTCCGCTGGACGACATGGCATCACGCTGGAAGCTCGACGCCATCGACCGTCGCCAGGTCGGTGACGACACCCGTCTCCGGTTGCGCCCCACCGTCCAGCGGCGGTCCCCCGAGGTGGACCGATAGCCGTGCCGCCGCTGACGCACGTTCGCTGGGGCATCGTCGGTTGCGGCGCCGTCACCGAGGTGAAAAGCGGCCCCGCCTTCTCGAAAGTACCGGATTCGTCGCTGGTGGCCGTCATGCGTCGCGATGCCGGCAAGGCGCGCGATTACGCGGAACGGCACGGCGTGCCGCGCTGGTACGACGATGCGCGCGCCTTGATCGCGGATGCGGAGGTCGACGCGGTCTATGTCGCCACGCCACCTTCCAGCCACCGCGAGTACGCCTTGATGGCGATCGCGGCCGGCAAGCCGGTGTACGTCGAGAAGCCGATGGCTGTCGATCACGCCGAGTGCGAGGACATCATCGCGGCGGGCGAAGCGGTGGGCGTGCCGGTGTTCGTCGCGTACTACCGTCGCATGCTTCCGCGCTTCCGCACCATCGCCCGCCTGCTTGGCGAGGGTGCCATCGGTACGCCACGCATCGTCCAGGTCCTGCTCCACCAGCCGCTGGACCCACGCTATCGCGATCGGGCCAACCTGCCGTGGCGGTTGCGTCCGGAGATCTCCGGCGGTGGCATCTTCGTCGATATCGGGTGTCATACGCTGGATATCCTCGATTTCCTGCTCGGGCCCATCGTCGACGCGCGTGGCATGACGTCCAACCAGATGGACGTCTATCCGGCCGAGGACACCGTGGCGATGGCGTTCCGTTTCGAGAGCGGCGTGCTCGGCACCGGCCTGTGGAACTTCGGCGCCGACCGGCGCGAGGATCGCGTGGAGATCGTCGGCGACCGCGGCCGGCTGGTCTTCGCCACCTTTGGCGACGATCCGATCCGGCTCGAATCCGACGGGCGTGTCGAGGACATCCGCATCGCCAATCCCGAACATATCCAGCAGCCGCTGATCGAGAGCATCGTGGCGGAGCTGACAGGGCGGGGCACATGTCCGTCGACGGCGCGCACCGGTGCCCGCACCAGCTGGGTGATGGACCAGGTGCTGCGCAGCTAGCCTGGTGGGAGCCGGCTTTGCCGGCGATCCCGCGGCAGCGGGCCAGGTCGAGGCGAGCACCCATCGCCGCTGAAGCGGCTCCCACAACAGCATCGGGTAGGCCGGGTAGGAGCAGACCGGTAGGAACAGACCTGTGGGAGCCGGCTTTGCCGGCGATCCCGCGGCAGCGGGCCAGGTCGAGGCAAGCACCCATCGCCGCTGAAGCGGCTTCCCACCAGGTCGGGTTCCATGGGCAGGCGTTCCAAGGGGCTTCGAGCCCTTCGGTTGTCATTGGGCCGTGCAGCCCCATGTTATTCTTCGTCGGCTGGGGTCCCCTGGGACACCGGCTTCCACAGCGTCTTCAGGGCGGGGCGAAACTCCCCACCGGCGGTGGGTTTCCGCGAGGAAACGAGCCCGCGAGCGCTCCCGGTCCGCCGGGAGGTCAGCAGATCCGGTCCGATGCCGGAGCCGACGGTCACAGTCCGGATGAAAGAAGACGGCGTCGTGCGCTCCTCGCCGGGCGCACATCGCCATGCGCCTTGGGGCGTTTTTCGCTCACCACCGCGGGAAACGTTTCATGAAAACCCAGCTTCGCATCGTCGCCTCCTTCCAGGGAGGCCACTGACATGTTCACCGGCATCATCCAGGCCGTCGGCCGTATCGCGCGGCTGGAGCCGCGTGGCGGTGACGTCCGCCTCACGGTCGATACCTCCGGACTCGACATGGCCGACGTCGCCCTCGGCGACAGCATCGCCGTCTCCGGCGTCTGCCTCACCGTGATCGATTTCGACGCGGCCAGCTTCGCCGCCGATGTCTCCAATGAAACCCTTTCCCACACCACGCTCGGCAAGCACAAGGCCGGCGACCCGGTGAACCTGGAGAAAGCGCTCCGCCTTGCCGACCGTCTCGGTGGCCACCTCGTCTCCGGCCATGTCGACGGCACGGGCAAGGTGGTGTCGGTGCTGCCCGACGGACGATCGCAGCGCTGGACGTTCGAGGTTCCCGCCGATCTGGCGCGCTACATCGCCCACAAGGGCTCGGTGTGCATCGACGGCACGAGCCTCACGGTGAACGAAGTCGCCGGCAACCGGTTCGGGGTCAACCTTATCCCCCATACGGTGGCACATACGGCTTTCTCGGCACGCCGTCCCGGCGACGCCGTGAACATCGAGGTGGACGTGGTCGCCCGGTATGTCGAACGCCTGCTTTCCAGCGGCGACAGCCCGCGCCTCGACGAGGCCTTCCTGAAGCAGCATGGCTTCGCCTGAGGGAACCCGCGACATGTCATTCAACACCATCCCCGAGATCCTCGAAGACCTGCGCAATGGCCGCATGGTCGTGATCCTCGACGACGAGGACCGCGAGAACGAAGGCGACATCGTGATGGCCGCCGAGAAGGTGCGGCCGGAAGACGT
>Ga0307412_10000669_pt1 | contig 19874 bp, 17 predicted proteins | sample DK1Cmetagenome_3_FD_203823 | JGI IMG/M metagenome (GOLD analysis project Ga0307412, IMG submission 203823) | Maize rhizosphere microbial communities from greenhouse at UC Davis, California, United States - DK15-C-1 | ecosystem: Host-associated > Plants > Roots > Rhizosphere > Soil | place: USA...
CCCCAGAAAGGCCGATGGGCTGGCCGTCGCACCATAGGCCCCGGCCATGAAGACCGCCACAATGTCTCCCGGCCCAGCATCGGGCAGGGCGACCTTTTCGGCAAGCCGGTCAAGCGGCGTGCAAAGGCATCCGACCACGCTGACCGGCTCGGCGGCGGGCGCCATGCTGAACCTGTTGGCGATAGCGATGGGATAGTTGCGGCGCACCACCGTCCCGAAATTCCCGCTGGCGGCAAGCTGATGATGCAGGCCGCCATCCACGACCAGATAGGTCTCGCCCTGACTGACCTTCCGGTCGATGATGCGGGTCAGATAGACGCCAGCCTCCCCCACCAGCCAGCGGCCCAGCTCGATCGCGAACGCCGTGTCCGCCAGAACCGGCGCGCGCGCCAGCAATGTTTCCCTCAGCGCCTCGCCGATCTTTTCGACATCCAGCGCCTTGTCTCCCGGAAAATAGGGAATGCCGAACCCTCCGCCCAGATTGACCAGCGGCGGGGACGCCCCCGCCTGCTCGGAAAGGCGGGCGGCCAGCGCCACCGTCGCCCGCTGCGTTTCGATGATGGCGTCCGCGTCCAGCGCCTGCGAGCCCGCGAAAATATGAAAACCGCGCCAGTCCGCCCCAGCCGCGATCACCTGCCGCGCCAGTGCCCCCGCCCGTTCCGCATCGACGCCGAACGGCTTTGCCCCCCCGCCCATGCGCATGCCCGAACCGCGCAGGTCGAAATCGGGATTGACCCGAACGGCAAGGCGCGGGGTCTTGCCCAGCGTTCCCGCCAGCGCTAGCGCCCGCCCCGCCTCTCCCTCGGATTCAAGGTTCAGCGTCACGCCCGCCATGATGGCCGCCCGCAATTCGTCATCGCGCTTGCCCGGGCCCGCAAAGCTCATCCGTTCAGGCGCCATGCCCGCGCGCAGGGCCATCTCCATTTCCCCACCCGAAGCGACGTCGAACCCGTCGGTCAGCTCCACCATCCGCTGCAGCAGCGGCGCATAAGGATTGGCCTTGATCGCATAATGCAGCGACACTTGGCCGGGCATGGCCGCGCGAAACCGGCCCACCTGCGCCCGGACTATCCCCAAATCATAGACGAACAGCGGCGTATTCCCCGCTTCCTCGATGAGCGACGCCGCGCCGCATCCGCCGATCAGCAGCATGCCATCCTCGCCCTCGAACCAGGGGGGAATCGGACCCATCGGCTTCATGGGCGAAAGTCCTGCGACAGCTTCACCCGGTCGATCTTGCCATTGGGATTGCGTGGGAAGCTGTCAACGAACTGGATATATTTGGGCTGCATGAAATTGGGCAGCTCGGCCCGCAAATGCGCCTTCAACCTGTCTTCCACGTCGCCTGCCTCCGATTGCTCCCGCCGCCTTAGCAGCAGGGCGATGGCAGCGCCAAGCCGATCATCCGCCACCCCCAGGGCCACGGCTTCCATAATATCTGAGCTTTGGACTGCAACCTCTTCAATTTCAGTCGGACTTACCCGGTTTCCCGCGCTCTTTATCATCGCATCGTCGCGCCCGACAAAAAAGAGTAGCCCGTCCACGTCGCGCCGCACCGTATCCCCGGACCAGACGGCGGTGCCGCCGTAGCGCGATGCAGGCGGCGCGGGACGAAAACGCTCGGCCGTCCGCTCCGGATCGCGCCAGTAACCCTGCGCCACCAGCGGCCCGGCATGCACCAGCTCGCCAGCCTCTCCATCGCCGGTCAGGCTTCCATCGGGACGGACAACCAGAATTTCCGCAAAGGGTATCGCCCGGCCCATGCTGTCGGGGTGGCTGTCCACCAGCGCGGGATCGAGGTAGGTCGAACGAAACGCCTCCGTCAGCCCGTACATGGGAAACAGGTCGGCGCCGGGAAACAACGCCCGCAATTGCCGGACCAGCGGCCGGGTCAGCGCCCCGCCGCTATTCGTAAGCAGCCTCAGCCTCGCCGCAACCTCCGGCGGCCAGACTTGCTCGACAAGCTGAACCCAGAGCGGCGGCACGCCGGCGAGCGTGGTGATATCAAATCGCTCCACCGCCTTCATGACGTCACGCGGCGTCAGATAGTCGAGCGCCACGGCGCAGCCCCCAGCCGCCCAGGTGGATAGCAACTGATTCTGCCCATAATCAAAACTGAGGGGCAGGACGCACAAGGTCCGGTCCTGTGGCGTCAGGCGCAGATAATGCGCCACCGACACAGCCCCCAGCCAAAGATTGGCGTGGCTCAGCATCACGCCCTTCGGCCTGCCGGTGGAACCGCTGGTATACAGGATCGCCACCAGTTCCTGCGGATCGGCAGATGAAGGCGGCAGGCTGTCACGTCCGCTGTCCAAAACCGCCTCGACGTCAGCCTCCGCCACCAGAGCGCAGCCTTCGGGCACATTGCCGGGCTCCAGCGTATCCAGCCGCGATTGCGTCCCGATCAATAGCGATGCGCCGCTGTCGCTCAGAATATGCGCGGCCTGCATATGCTTCAGCAGCGGATTGACCGGAACGTGCACCAATCCGGCGCGGGCGCAGGCCAATGGCATCAGACAGGCCAGCTTCGTCTTGCCCATCCAGCTTGCAACCCGGCCGCCTGGCTCCGGAACAATGTCATGCAACCAGTGCGCCAGACGCCCGACCGCCTCATCCATGTCGCCATAGCTCAATTGGCCAAAACGGCCCTCCAGCGCGATGGCGTCCACTGTCCCTTCTCGGCACAGATGATCGATCGGGCACGGTTCTGAATCCAGTAACGTCATGTGATGCTTTTTGTTATATCCTTGCTCTGAATGACAGGGAGATAGCGATTTGTGGGTCAAGGGGGAATATCATGACGATTTCGCCGATGTCCGGAAAGCATCCCGCCGGGCGCTGAGCCGGGAAAGCCAGCCGCATCTCTTCGACCGGGTCGACTGGGTGGAAAAACTCTACACCCATTGTCTGTCCGGCTATCCGCCACTTTATGTCCGCGCGCGGGCCGAACGCGCGGAGGCCTGGCTGTTCCTGTATCATCGGCGGCCGGGCGAATATCACGCGCTCGCCAACTGGTATAATTTCACCTTCCGGCCGATTTTTTCTGGCAATCCGGACGAAAAAACACGGCTTGCCTTGCTGAAGGCGATGGCGCGGCGGCTGCGGAGCCGGGCGGCGCACATTGTCTTGCGGCCGGTGGCGGACGAGGACGCTCTGTTGCCCATTCTCGGCCGGGCTTTCCGGTCGGCCGGCTGGGCCGTCTTTGTCCAGCCCGTCGATTGCAACCGCTTTCTTGACCTGGGCGAGCGCGATTTCGACCAATATTGGTATGCCCGCCCCGGCGCGCTGCGCAGCACAGTCGATCGCAAAGCGGCGAAATTCCCGGTGGATATTGAAATCGCCACCCATTTTCGTCCCGACCTCTGGGCCGAATATGAAGACGTCTATGAAAATAGCTGGAAACCCGAAGAGGGCAGCCTCCCTTTCCTGCGTGCATTGGCCGAACAGGAATGCAAGGCGGGAAACCTGCGCCTCGGTGTCGCGCGTAGCGATGGCCGGGCGGTCGCTGCCCAGTTCTGGACCGTGGAAAACGGCGTCGCCCTCATCCACAAGCTGGCCCACCGGCAGGATGCCGCGGCCGGATCGCCGGGAACGCTGCTCAGCCACGCCATGTTCAGGCACGCGATAGACATCGACAAGGTTGCCCGGATCGACTTCGGCACCGGCGACGATACCTACAAGAATGACTGGATGGAGGACGAACGGCCGCTGTACCAGATCGACCTCTACAATCTCCGTCGGCCGGCAAGCTGGATTCCGGCGCTCAAAAGCTATATTTCCGCCCTTGTCCGCTCCACCAAGACATAATAGGGGAGAGCCCCGGAGGCAGGCCTGCTTGGGGGAGTTTGATGCACGAAGGCGTTGAGATCGTCGAACATACGGTACGGGCGGTGCTGCACGACGTGCTTGGCATTTCGCAGGACCGGCTGGCGCTGTTCGACGAAGCCACGCCCCTGTTCGGCGCGCTGCCGGAGCTTGATTCCATGGCGGTCGCCGGGTTGCTGACCGAATTGGAGGATCGGCTGGGGATCATCATCGAGGATGATGATGTCGATGGTGAAATCTTCGACACGCTGGGCAGCCTTGTCCGTTTCGCCACCGACAAGGCCTTGGGGTGATCGGCCAGTATAGTTTTTCCGGCAATAGCGAGCAGTATCTGCATCTTGGCCGGAAACATCCCCGCCAAATTCTTATAATTCCTCCTTTTTTCGAAGAAATGAACCGCACGCGCTGGTTGCTGCTGGCAGCGATGCGGACACTGGATGAAGCGCGAATCGGCACAATCCTGCCGGACCTTCCCGGACAGAATGAAAGCCTGGTGCTCGACAGCGGCATCAGCATCGGCATGTGGGGTGCCGCGCTGGAGCGGCTCGCGGCCCAGTCCGGCGTCATCATCGACATGGTGGCGGCTTTCCGGTCGGGCGCATTACTGGATGACGCGGTCGATTGCGCGCGGCGCTGGCGCATGTCGCCCGAGGATGGCCCCGATCTCCTGCGACAGCTTGTGCGCACGCGCCTGGCGGCCGACCGGGAGGCGGGCCTTTCGACCAGCAAGGCCCTCCTGATGGCGCAGGCGAGACATGAAAACATCGAGCTGGCCGGTGTCGAGATGTCGCCCGCCCTGATCCAGGAACTGGAAAATGCCAGGCTCCCGGTCCATGACGAGGTGCGCACCGTCCGTCTGGAGGGCAGCGCCGCCCCGGCCGACACCTATCTCAGCGGCAAGCCGCTCTGGCGCCAGAGCGAACCGGAGGAGGATCATTGGCTGGCGCAGCAGATTGCTGCCGACCTGGCCGGCTGGGTGCCACGATGAGGCAGCATATCCAGTTCACCTGCCGGGGCAGCCAACTGGTCGCCACCATCGACGATGGCCGCTCGGCCACCGGCCTGCTGATCGTTTCCGGCGGCAATGAGCTGCGTTCCGGCGCGCATCGGGGCATGGCCAAGCTCGCCGAACGCCTTTCCCGCGACGGTTTTCCGGTATTTCGCTTCGACCGGCGGGGCGTCGGCGACAGCGAAGGGGAAAATGGCGGTTTTCTATCCTCTGCTCCCGATATGGCGGCGGCAGTGGCAGCCTTCAGGGAGACCTGCCCTGGCCTTGACCGCATCGTGGCCTTCGGTAATTGCGACGCCGCAACCGCACTGGCCCTGCACCATGATCCCGATGATATCGCAGCCCTGCTGCTCGCCAATCCCTGGGTGATCGAGGACAGCCACGGCATGCCCCCCGCCGCCGCGATCCGCAGGCGCTACTGGGAGCGCCTCAAGAGCCCGCGCAAATTATGGGAGCTTGCCACCGGCAGGATCAATCTCGCCAAACTCTGGCAGGGCATGGCCGCCGCCCGTGGCCGGGGACAGGAAGGCCCGCTCGCCCGCGCCATGGCCAAGGCCCTTTGCAACACCAACCGGCCGGTGACGTTGATCCTGGCCGACCGCGACAGCACGGCCGTGGCATTCGAGGAAGCCTGGAAGGGGCCTGCCTTCCGGGATCTGCACGGCGGCGGCAGGGTTCGCACCATCCGTATTCCCACCGCCTCCCACAGCTTTGCCCGGCCGGAGGACGCAGAAGCCCTCTACCGCGCCGTGCGCAACATGCTGCACCACATCTCCATGGGGTGAGGGGCTGCCGTCACAACCGTTGAGGCTCCGTCATGCCCGCTCGACCTAATGCCTGGAGTTGGATGCCGGTCGCAGGCCACCACAATCACCCCGCCTTCGCCTTCTTGGCGCCACCCTTCGCGGCCGGAGCCTTTTTGGCCGCTGGCTTTTTCTTGGGCGCGGCTTTCTTCTTGCCCTTTGCCGGCGCTTTTGCCGCCCGCTCGTCGATCAGTTGCGCCGCTTCTTCCAGCGTCAGCGCGTCCTTGTCGATCGTCTTGGGCAATGTCGCATTGGTCGTGCCGTCAGTGACATAGGCGCCATAGCGCCCGTCCATCAGCTTGATCCCCAGCTCCGTGCGTGGGTGCGGGCCCAGAATCTTCAACGGCTCCCGGCTCGTCCCGGACGCCCGGCCGCCGCGATTGGCCGCATCGGCCAGCTTGGCGACCGCCGCGTTCATGCCGGTGTCGAACACTTCGGCGGTGCCCGAAAGCTTTGCATATTTCCCATCATGCGCCAGATAAGGCCCATAACGGCCGATGCTGGCGGTGATCGGCTTGCCGCTTTCCGGGTGATTGCCGATGGTGCGCGGCAGGCTCAGCAGCTTGACCGCCCAATCCATCCCGAAATCCTCTCCGGGAATATCGCGGGGGATGGAAGCGCGAGCGGCCTCCTTGCCGCTCCCCATCTCGATATAGGGGCCGAAACGCCCGGACTTTTTGACGATGTCCTGCCCTGTCTCGGGATGCTGCCCCAGTATCTCCGGGCCTTCACTCGCGCCGCTGCCCTCGCTGCCCGGCTGCCCGAACTTGCGCGTATATTTGCACTCAGGATAGTTGGAGCAGGCGATGAACGCTCCGAAACGGCCGCCGCGCAGCGACAGCTTGCCGCCCTCGCAAAGCGGGCATTTACGCGGATCGCTGCCATCGCCCTTGTCCGGGAACAGCATCGGCTCCAGGAACTTGTCCAGTTCGGCTGTAATGTCGGAGGGCTTTTGCTCCATGACTTCGGCGGTCTTCGGCTTGAAGTCGCGCCAGAATTCCTCCAGCACCTGCTGCCATTGGGCGCGCCCGCCGCTGATCTCGTCGAGCTCGTCCTCAAGGCCGGCGGTAAAATCATAGGAGACATAGCGCTCGAAAAAGCGCTCCAGAAACGCCGTCACCAGCCGCCCGCTCTCCTCCGCGAAGAAGCGGTTCTTCTCGATCCGGACATAATCCCGATCCTTCAACGTCTGCAGCGTCGAGGCATAGGTGGACGGCCGCCCGATACCCAGTTCCTCCAGCTTCTTGACCAGGCTCGCCTCGCTGTAGCGGGGCGGGGGCTGGGTGAAATGCTGTTCGGCGGAAACCGATTTTTTGGCGGGCGCGTCGCCTTCCTTCATGCGGGGAAGCAGCTTGCCGCCTTCCTCATCGCTGTCATCGACGCCTTCCTCATAGAGCGTCAGGAACCCCGGAAAGATCACTACCTGGCCGGTGGCGCGCAGGCCCGTGCGGCCGGTGCCGTCGCGCAGCTCGACCGTGGTGCGCTCCATCCGCGCCGAGGCCATCTGGCTCGCCAGCGCCCGCTTGAAGACAAGTTCATACAGCCGGGCATGATCGCCCGAACCGACCTTCTGCCGCGAAAAATCGGTGGGACGGATGGCTTCGTGGGCCTCCTGCGCATTCTTCGCCTTGGTCTGATACTGGCGCGGCTTTTCGGGGAGATAGCCGCCGTCATAGCGATCGGCGATCGCCTTGCGCGCCGCTGAAATGGCACTGCCGTCCATCTGCACGCCGTCGGTCCGCATGTAAGTAATCGCGCCGTCCTCATAGAGCTGCTGCGCGATCCGCATCGTGTGGCTGGCGGAAAAGCCCAGCTTGCGGGCGGCCTCCTGCTGCAAGGTCGATGTCGTGAAGGGCGGCGGCGGATTGCGGGTGAGCGGCTTGGTCTCGACGCTTTCCACCTTGAACTGTCCGGCCTCGACATCGGCCTTGGCCGCCAGCGCGTCGCCTTCCTTGCCCAGCGTCAGCTTCTCGACCTTCTCGCCCTGCCAGCGGACGAGGCGTGCGGTAAAGCTCTGGCCGTCCTGCTCCATTTCGGCGGCTACGGACCAATATTCCTGCGGCTTGAAAGATTCGATCTCCCGCTCGCGCTCGACGACAAGGCGCAGCGCCACGGATTGCACGCGTCCGGCCGATTTCGCGCCCGGCAGCTTGCGCCACAGAACTGGGGAAAGGGTGAAGCCCACCAGATAGTCGAGCGCCCGGCGCGCGCGATAGGCGTCGATCAGATCCTCGTCCAGCGCGCGCGGCTGCTTCATCGCCTGCGTCACCGCGTCCTTGGTGATCGCGTTGAAGGTGACACGATCAACCTTCTGCGGCAGCGCCTTCTTGTTCCTCAGCACCTCCTGCACATGCCAGCTGATCGCCTCCCCCTCGCGATCGGGGTCAGTGGCGAGGATCAGGCGATCCGCCTTCTTCGCCTCATCGCTGATGGCTTTGAGCTGCTTGCCCTTGTCGGCATAATTTTCCCAGGCCATGGCAAAGCCCTGGTCGGGATCGACCGATCCATCCTTCGCGGGCAGGTCGCGGACATGGCCATAGGAGGCCAGCACGCGGAAATCCCCGCCCAGATATTTCTCGATGGTCTTTGCCTTGGCCGGCGATTCTACGATGACTAGCTGCATGTGCCTGAAAATCCAATCCCTACGCGTACACGCACGAGGCTGGCGATGAACCGCCCCCGCCGTCAAGTGCGGGGTGGATATGCGCATTCAGGGGCGATGGGCAAGGGGGTGGGTGGAAAGTGACCACTGGACCTTTTCTTATTTCGTCATGCTGAACTCGTTTCAGCATCCATAGGGAGGAACGATAGAGCCTCTATCGTTGAGCTTATGGACCCTGAAACAAGTTCAGGGTGACGGCTCGATTAGAAAACCAACGAAACCTTACCCCCCGCATGCCGTTCCAGCCGCCCGGCAAGCTCCAGTTCCAGCAGCACCGTCTGGACGATCGCCGGGGGAAGGCCGCATTGGCGGATAATCTCATCGACCGGTACGGGCGTCAGGCTGAGCAGCCCCGCCACATCCCGCCGTTCCCGCTCGCTGGCATCATTGGCAGCCGGTTCATGCGCGAAGAAGGACCGATCCTGCCGGACCAGCCGGGCGTCGATGGGGCCGATGGCCTCCATCACGTCGGCGGCATTCTGGATCAGCGTCGCGCCCTCGCGGATCAGCCCATTGCAGCCTTGCGCACGGGGATCGAGCGGAGAGCCGGGGACAGCCATCACCTCCCTGCCCGCTTCCGCCGCCAGCCGCGCGGTGATGAGCGAGCCGGAGCGTGGCGCGGCTTCCACCACCACCGTTCCCGCCGACAGACCAGCGATAATGCGATTGCGCGAAGGGAAATGACGCGCCAGCGGCTGCGTACCGGGCGGCTGCTCGGCGAGCAACAGCCCCTCCCGCGCGATGCGTTCCTGCAATGCGGCGTTCTCGGGCGGGAAGGCGATGTCGATCCCGCTTGCGATCACCGCGATGGTACCGCTTGCCAGCGATCCCTCATGCGCCGCGGTGTCTATGCCCCGGGCCAGGCCGGACACGACGCTGGCCCCTGTCCGCCCCAGATCCTGCGCCAGTCCACGGGCAAAGCGGCAGGCGGCGGCCGATGCGTTGCGCGCGCCCACCAGGGCGATCATCGGCCGCTGCGCCAGCTCCAGACGCCCCCGGTAAATCAGGGCGGGCGGCGCGCTGTCCATTTCCGCCAGAAGCGCGGGATAGTCCCGCTGCCCCAGGAACAGATAGCGCGCGCCAAGCGTCCGGACCCGGTCAACCTCCCGCTCGATGTCGCCCAGGCTGGCGAGCCGTGGCGGCCGCCCGCCACCGCGCGCGGCAAGGTCGGGAATGGCCTGCAGCGCCGCCTGCGCAGAGCCGAAGCGCGCAATGAGCTGAAAATAGGTGACCGGCCCGATATTGGCCGAACGGATGAGTTGCAGCCGGGCAAGCTGGTCCCGCGCGTCGAAATCGTCTGTTGTCACGCTGGATCAGGCCTCACGCGAATTGCCGACCCTGGGCTCTGTACCGGTCAGCAGCCGCATGATGTTGCTCCGATGCTTCCAGAGAACAAGCACGGTCAGCAGGAGGAATAGCGGCACCAGTTCGAACCTGCCAAGCGCTGCGGCGCTGACAGGCACGGAAATGGCCGCGAGCATGCCGCCCACCGAAGAATAACGCAGCATCGCAAATGCAGTCAGCCACACGGCAGCATAGATCAGGCCGCTCGGCCAGTACAAGGCCAGGGCGATACCCAGATAGGTCGCAACGCCCTTCCCGCCCTGAAAGCGCAGCCAGACAGGATAGCAGTGGCCGAAAAAGGCCCCGATTGCCGCGAGTATGCCGCCATTGTCGGCCAGCATGAGGCCGATCAGGACGGCCACCGCGCCCTTGGCGACGTCAAGGATCAGGGTCGCGGCCGCGATCCCCTTCTTGCCGGTCCGCAGCACATTGGTCGCGCCGATGTTGCCGGACCCGATCTTGCGCAAATCGCCTGCGCCAAAGGCTTTGGCGAGCAATAGCCCGAACGGTATGGAACCCAGCAGATAGCCAAGCACGAGCGCCGCTGAAGGCGCGAGCCACACATTGTTCATGAACGTCGCCTTCCGCCCCCTGGACCGCCGAATATAGCGGATTGACCGTCCGCCGCAATTACCCGGCAGTACCTAATCCGGAATAACTGGCTCGCAATCGGCCAGCAAGTGGTCAAAACTGTTTCGACAACGTTCACGCCCACGCTAAAGAAGGACCATGTCAAAAAACGCCCCCATTCTCTTTTTCGATTCAGGTGTCGGGGGACTTTCGATCCTTGCCCCCACGCGAGAGCTGCTGCCGCGCGCGCCGGTGGTCTATGCCGCTGACTCCGCCTTTTACCCCTATGGCACGAAAAGCGAGGCGGAGATTTCGGCTCGGGTTCCCGTGCTGCTGGGGCGGCTGGTGGAACGCTACCGGCCCCGTCTCGCCGTGATCGCCTGCAATACGGCCTCGACCATCGCCCTGAACGTCATTCGCACGGCGCTCGAGATTCCGGTTGTCGGCACCGTGCCAGCGGTGAAACCGGCCGCGCTCGGATCGAAAAGCCGTGTCATCGGCATCCTTGGCACGCAGGCCACGGTGCGGCAGGCCTATGTCGACCGGCTTGCCCAGGAATTCGGCGCGGATTGCACGGTGCTGCGCCACGGCAGCCCGGAACTGGTGGACTATGCCGAGGCGAAACTGCGCGGGACGGCCGCCGATGCCTCCATCCCGGCCCGCGCGCTGGAGGGCCTGTTTGCCCAAGAGGGCGGCGACCGGATGGACGTCGTGGTTCTCGCCTGCACGCATTTTCCGCTGGTGGAGGACGACCTTGCCGCCGCCAGCCCCCGGACGCTGACCTTCATGCATGGCGGCGACGGCATCGCCCGGCGGATCGCGTTCCTGACGAAGGGGCAGGAATGGCCAGCGGCGGCTGGGTCAGGCGTTGCGGTATTTACCCGGCTGGGTCCCGACATCGATGCGCTGAGGCCGGCTTTGGCCAGCTTTGGCTTGCATGAGATTGCGGGATTGTAGGGCAGACAAGATTTTATCCCTGGCTTTCCACTCTGCCGCTTGTTTCAATCACTGTAAGTGGAAATTACCTATTCATTGAGAACCGTTATCGCTGGAAAAAACGGTCTTAAGCCTGTATTGGCGCAAATGTTGGGTGTGCATATGGCATTGGGCAAGGACTGCGGGCGGGACATCAGGTGAATTACAAGCATGTTTTTTCGCAGGCGATCGACCGCCTGCATGGCGAGGGCCGCTATCGCGTCTTCATCGACATCCTGCGCAACAAGGGCGCATTTCCCAATGCTCGCTGCTTTGCCGGCCATAACGGCCCGAAGCCGATCACGGTCTGGTGCTCCAACGATTATCTCGCCATGGGTCAGCATCCCAAGGTGATCGCCGCGATGGAAGAGGCGCTGCACGACGTCGGCGCTGGATCGGGGGGCACCCGCAATATCGGCGGGAACACGCATTATCATGTCGATCTGGAAGCCGAACTGGCCGATCTGCATGGCAAGGAAGGCGCGCTGCTCTTCACAAGCGGCTACGTCTCCAACGACGCGACGCTTTCCACGCTGGCGAAAATCCTGCCCGGCTGCATCATCTTTTCCGATGAATTGAACCACGCCTCGATGATCGCGGGCATCCGCAATTCCGGCTGCGAGAAGCAGGTGTTTCGCCATAATGACGTCGCGCATCTGCGCGAGTTGCTGGAGGCCGCGGATCCGGATGCGCCCAAGCTGATCGCCTTCGAATCGGTCTATTCGATGGACGGTGACGTGGCGCCGATCGCGGCGCTCTGCGACCTGGCCGACGAGTTCAACGCCCTCACCTATCTCGACGAAGTGCACGCGGTTGGCATGTACGGCAAGCGTGGCGGCGGCATTTCCGAACGGGACGACGTGGCACACCGCGTCACCATCATCGAAGGCACGCTGGGCAAGGCGTTCGGCGTGATGGGCGGCTATATCGCCACCGACCGGATGATCATCGACGTCATCCGCTCCTATGCGCCCGGCTTCATCTTCACGACCAGCCTCGCCCCCGTACTGGTGGCGGGCGTGCTGGCCAGCGTGCGGCACCTGAAGGAATCGAGCGTCGAGCGCGAGGGACAGCAGGCCGCCGCGCAGACGCTGAAGGACCTGTTCGCCGGGGCGGGCCTGCCGGTCATGCCGTCCACGACGCATATCGTTCCGCTGATGGTCGGCGATCCGGTAAAAGCGAAGCGGATCAGCGACATATTGCTCGCCGAATATGGCGTCTATGTACAGCCCATCAATTTTCCCACCGTTCCGCGCGGGACCGAGCGCCTGCGCTTCACCCCCGGTCCGTCACACAGCGAGGATATGATGCGCGACCTCACCTCCGCTCTAGTGGAGATCTGGGGGCGGATGGAACTAGAGCTGCGGAAAGCCGCGTAACGGCGAGTGATGCCCCGACCCCCTTCTGCCTGCAGGGGGGACTGGCGAAGGGTAAGCATTCAAATACATGGCGTTGGGTTCGGGCAGCCGCTACGGTGGCGTGATGGTTCCTCGCCGCCTGCTTCCCCTGATATTTTCATGTCTGACGCTGTGCGCTGGCGGTTGCGGCCGGCAGGACCAGACCGGCCTTCCGCCGGACAGGATCGTGCGGCTCGCCGATGCGGAAGCAAAGGGGCTGGACCCGCAGAAATATTCCGACCTTGTATCCTTGCGCATCGCGGCCGACCAGTTCGAGGGGCTGACGCGCTTCGATGGCGCGGGCAAGGCCGTGCCCGGTTTGGCGCGAGAATGGGCAGTCAGCAGCGACGGACTGGAATGGCGCTTCACCCTGCGGCCGGACCTTCGCTTTTCGGACGGGAAACCAATTCAAGCGGATATCTTCGCCGCACTGTTCGACCGCCTGAATGCGCAGGAAACCGCCTCCCCTCACCGCGCCTTGTTCGGCATGATCGACGACATAGAGGCGGCAAGTGCCATGGAGGTTCGGGTACGGCTTCGCCTGCCCTTCCCTGCCCTTCCCGCCTTGCTCGCCCACCCCGCCATGGCGGCCCTGCCGCTGCACCGGATCAAGCTGGCCGGGGATCGGTGGACGGCGGACCGGCCGATGGTCGCCAGCGGTCCCTACCGCTTGACGGAATGGAAGCTGAACGAGCGGATCAGGCTGACCGCCAACCCGGCCTGGCATGATGGGCAGCCTCCTGTCCCCGGCATCGACTGGATGCCTGTCGATGACAGCCTGACAGCACTTCGCCAGTTCCGCGCAGGCGCGGCCGACACGACCAGCGACTTTCCGGCAAGCCGTCATGCCTGGCTGCGACGCCATTTCCCGCACGCGACGCATGTGGCGGCATATGACGGGGTCTATTATTTCGCGTTCAATACACGCAAACCGCCCTTTGACGATGTGCGCGTGCGGCGCGCGCTGAGCATGGCGGTCGACCGGGAGTGGATCGCGGGACCGCTGCTCGACATCGGAAATCCGCCCGCCTGGGGTGTGATTCCGCCCGCTATGGAAGGCCTTTCGCCCTTCCGGTCGGCCTGGGCGGACTGGCCCAAGGCAAAGCGGACGGCGGCGGCGCGGCGGCTTCTGGCTCAGGCGGGCTATGGCCCAGACCGGCCGCTGCAATTTGAAATCCGCTTCAATAGCGACACCGATCACCGGCGCGTCGCGGTCGCCCTTGCCGCGATGTGGAAGCCGCTGGGCGTAGAGGCGCGCCTGCTCAACAGCGAGGCCGCATTGCATTTCGCCGCCCTGCGCGCCGGAGACTTCACGCTGGCGCGATCAGGCTGGATCGCGGACCTTCCGGCGAGCGAGAATTTGCTCGCCGTTCACCGGTCGGACGCCGGGAACGCCAATTACTCCGGCTATTCCAGCCGCGCCTTTGACGCTGCGCTCGACGGGGCCATGGCGGAAGCCAACCCCCAGGCGCGCGCCGCCAGAATGCGTGTGGCGGAAAAGCTGCTGGTGGACGACACACCCATTTTGCCGCTCTATTTTTATGTCAGCCGATCACTTGTTTCATCGCGAATAGCGGGTTGGCGGAACAATCCAGGCAATATACACCCAAGCTATACCCTACGAATACAGCAGGGAATCTGATGCGATTTTTCCCACGTCTTGCGGTGATTGGCCTGGCGCTTGCCGGAGCGCTGACGCTTGGCAGCTGTTCTGATGACGAAGACAGGGGGCCGGTCGTCGTCAGCATCGCCGGACGGCCTGACGATCTGGCGGAGCCGCTAGAGCATCTTCCTAGCCCCGCCGCCAAGCTGATGATGGAAGCGACCGCTCAAGGGCTGGTCTCCTTCAATGCGCGCGGGGAAATCGAACCCGCCCTCGCCCAGCGCTGGATCGTGGAGGATGACGGCAAAAGCTATATTTTTCGCCTTCGCAATGCCAAATGGCCGGATGGCGAAAGGATAACGTCGCAAGAAGTGGCGCGCATCCTTTCCGCGCGGGTCAAGGCAAACGCCCGCTCCATCCTGCGAACAGACCTGGAATCCGTTGTCGAAATTCTGTCCATGACAGGCGAAGTCATTGAAATCCGCCTGTCCGCGCCCCGGCCCAACTTTCTGCAGATATTGGCGCAACCGCAGATGGGCATCACGGGAAAAAATGGCGGCGCTGGCCCCTATCGCAGGGATCGACGCGGCAAGGCCTGGATGCTGACGCCCGCCCTTGACGCCAATGGCGAAGGCGAGACGGCCAAGGCGCCCCGCAGCGCCAACAGGGTGTTGCGCGCCGAGCGAATGGGAATGGCGATCGTCCGGTTCCGCGAAGGCAAGGCCGCGCTGGTGCTGGGCGGCCGCTATGCCGACCTCCCCCTGCTCAACTTCGCCGAGGTCGAGAACCGGGCGATCCGGGTAGATCCCGTGCAAGGACTGTTCGGGCTCGCGATCATGCGGAGGGAAGGCTTTCTGGGCGATGCCGCCAATCGGGAAGCGCTGTCCATGGCCATTGAGCGCGAACGCCTGCCCGCCATCTTCTCGCTGGCGGGCTGGGTCGTGACCGGCTCGATCCTTCCGGGGCAGATGGATCTGCCAAGACCGCCGCTTTTGCCACGCTGGAGCGAACTCAGCATTCAGGAGCGCCGCGATTATGCCAAAGTGGTGATTTCCGGCTGGAAGGCGCGCAACGGAAATATCGCACCCTTGAGGATCGCATTGCCCCCCGGACCGGGAAGCAATCTGCTGTACGGTATCATCACGTCGGATTTCGCGCGCATTGGCGTGCCGACTGTCCGGGTTGCGCCGGATGCCGACGCCGATCTGACGCTGATCGACGAGGTGGCCGCCTATGACAGCCCCCTCTGGTATATCGGGCGGATCAGTTGCGCCTATGACATTTCCTGCAGCGCGGAAGCCACGGATCGATTCCGGGAGGCGCAACAGGCGCAAAATCTGGTCGAATTGTCCCGGAAGATCATTGAGGCGGAAGCGTTGATGCTGTCCCATGGCGGCTATATCCCGCTGGCCGCTCCCATTCGCTGGTCCCTCGTCTCGCGGCGGTTACGCGGCTTTCAGCCAAGCCCCCGCGGACGGCATCCATTGAACCATCTGCTCGTCGAACCCAGATAGGGCTCCCAAGGAGCAGTACATGCGCATGTCACAGAATCAGTTCAACGAATTTGCCCGCCAGATGCCTGGAATGGGCCGCGATCCGGCGTCGGTGCGGACCAGAATCGAAGCCATGGAGGCGCTGCTCGAAGGGATATTCACCATTCCCGGCACGCGGCGGCGGGTCGGGCTGGACGGCATCGTCGGCCTGGTGCCCGTGGTCGGCGACATCGTGACGGCGGCTCTGGGCGCCTGGATCGTGTGGGAGGCGCGAAACCTGGGCATGTCGAAGTTTCAACTTGCGCGCATGACGCTCAACCTTGGCATCGACACCGCGCTGGGGGCCATTCCCTTTGCCGGCGATGCCTTCGACCTGGTCTTCAAATCCAACAGCCGGAATTTGCGGTTGATCCGCAAGCATCTCGACAAACATCACCCCGCGAGCGTAATTATCGAGGGGTGAGGCCCATCTGCGTTATGCATGACTCATTGCAGGTCATAGCTGTCGTTGCCAAAATTAACCCGTCGTCCCTGCGAAGGCAGGGACCCAGCTTTATCTTCAAGCTTGTCAAAAGGAAGCGGGGTCCCTGCCTACGCAAGGACGACGGAATCGGCTTGGGACTGAATGGCGACAACCCACCCTTATAAGTCACATGTTGGTATAAGATCAGCTATTCAGGCACTCGCGAAATCCAGCCCGATGTCGGCGGCGGGTGCGGACTGGGTCAGCCGCCCCACGCTGATATAGGTAACGCCGGTCTCCGCAATCGCCCGGATGGTATCGAGCCGAACCCCGCCCGAAGCCTCTGTCGGCACCCGTCCACCCACCAAAGTCACCGCACCGCGCAGGGTTGCCGGCCCCATATTATCAAGCAGCAAATGGGTCGCGCCAGCGGCGAGCGCCGGTTCGATCTGGTCCACGCGGTCGACTTCCACGATGATCCGCTCGATCCCCGCCGCAACGGCCCGGCGGACCGCTTCGCCCACGGAGCCTGCGACCGCGACATGATTATCCTTGATCATCGCCGCATCCCACAGGCCCATGCGATGATTGGTCGCCCCGCCCATGCGCGTTGCATATTTTTCCAGCACGCGAAGCCCCGGAATGGTCTTGCGCGTATCAAGCAACGTCGCGCCCGTGCCCGCGATCCGGTCCACATATTGGCGGGTCATGGTGGCGATGCCGGTCAGATGCTGCACCGTGTTGAGCGCCGACCGCTCGGCCGTCAGCATGGCCCGCGCCTTACCGGTGAGGCGCATCAGGTCCGTCCCGGCGGGAACGGAGTCGCCATCCCTGACCAGCATCTCGATCTCCACATCGGGATCAAGCACACGGAAAAACGCCTCGGCCAGCGGCAGCCCCGCCACGGTCACGGCGTCGCGGCTATCCATGACGCCGGTGAAGACGGCATCGGCCGGAATGACGGCAGCGGAAGTGATGTCGCCTTTATCGCCCAGATCCTCGGCCAGCGCGGAGGTGATGAAGGTGGACAGGTTGAACTGGTCGAGAGTGAAAGCCATCCAATTTTCTCCATTTATCACCGTCAATCCCGCGAAGGCGGGAATCCAGCTTCTTTTTCATGTGGCTGAAGAAAAGGCTGGATTTCCGCCTTCGCGGGATTGATGAAGATAATAAGACTTAAGCTCCGGTTACTACCGGCTTGCCGACATCCCCCATTCCCACGGTCCCGCTCGCCATCTCCAGCATCCGGTCCAGGCTCCTCTTCGCGGCCAGCCGCAGGCCTTCGTCCATCTCGATACGCGGCTGCAGGTCGCGCAGGGCGAGATACAGCTTCTCCATCGTATTGAGCGCCATATAGGGGCAGATGTTGCAGTTGCAGTTGCCGTCCGCCCCCGGCGCGCCGATGAAATTCTTGTGCGGCATCGCCTTTTCCATCTGGTGGATGATGTGCGGCTCGGTCGCGACGATCAGGGTGTCGCCAGGCAGTTGATTGGCAAAATCGAGAATGCCGCTGGTCGAGCCGACATAATCGGCATGATCGACGATATGCGCGGGGCATTCAGGGTGCGCGGCAATGGGGGCGTCGGGATGCTGGGCCTTCAGTTTCAGCAGCTCGGTTTCGCTGAACGCCTCATGCACGATGCACACGCCCGGCCAGAGCAGCATGTCGCGGCCCATCTTGCGGGCGAGATAGCCGCCTAGGTGCTTGTCGGGGCCGAAGATGATCTTCTGGTCCTTGGGGATCTGCGCCAGGATCTTTTCGGCCGAGGAACTGGTGACGATGATGTCGGACAGCGCCTTCACCTCCGCCGAACAATTGATGTAGCTCAGCGCAATATGATCGGGGTGCGCCTCGCGGAACGCCTTGAACTTGTCGGGCGGGCACGAATCCTCAAGACTGCAGCCAGCATCCATGTCGGGCAGAACGACGATCTTTTCCGGCGACAATATCTTGGCCGTTTCCGCCATGAAGCGCACGCCGCAAAAGGCGATCACGTCGGCATCGGTCGCCTGCGCCTTGCGGGAGAGGTCCAGGCTGTCGCCCACGAAATCGGCGAGGTCCTGAATCTCCGGCTTCTGATAATAATGAGCAAGGATGACGGCGTTGCGTTCCTTGCGCAGCCGGTCGATTTCGGCGCGCAGGTCAAGCCCCGCAAGGCTTCCGCCCATTCCGCCACGTGCGTCCATTCTTTCCTCCGAAATCCAATGCCGCTCATGCTGAGTAGGGGCTGAGCGTGCCGAAGCCCGTATCGAAGCATCCGCGCTGTGCCAAGGCCCTTCGATACGCCACTTCGACTTCGCTCAGTGGCTACTCAGGACGAGCGGAATAAATCCACTGATCCTGTTTCCTTGCGATATAGGAATTCCGCGCGATTATGCAGCAATTTTCCAGCGATCTTTTTCGCAGATCACCATTTGCCGCGCCTCCAGGTCGATAAGATGCGCCAGCACCGACCGCCCCGCCGCGCCGTGCAGGCGCGGATCGACGCCTTTGTACATTTTTTCCACCATTTCCGGGATGCTGGCGGCGTCATGCGCGCGCAGGTGGCGCAATATCTGCCCCTCGCGATGCTTGCGGTGCCCCATCATCGATCGGACCCAGCGTTGCGGGTTTTCCACCGGATCGCCATGGGCCGGGTAATAGACGACGTCATCGCGGCCGAGCAGCTTCTGCATGCTCGCCATATAGGCGGCCATGTCGCCATCAGGGGGAGAGATCACACTGGTCGACCAGCCCATGACATGATCGCCGGTGAACAGCGCCTTTTCCTCATGCAGGGCAAAACAGAGGTGGTTCGATGTATGCCCCGGCGTCGCTACCGCCGCCAGAGTCCAACCATCGCCCCAGATCGCTTCGTCGTCGATCAGGATGCGGTCGGGTGCGTAATCGGGATCAAAGGCGGCGTCGGCGCGCGGCCCGTCATCGTCCAGAACCAGCGGAGCGCAGCCGATGACCGACGCGCCCGTCGCTTTTGCCAGCGGCCCGCTCGCCGGACTGTGGTCGCGATGCGTGTGGGTGCACAGGATCGCCCGGACAGGACGGTCGTCAATGATCCGCAGCAGCGTGTCCAGATGCGCGGGATCGGCGGGACCGGGATCGATCACCGCCACGTCGGCCTTCCCAACCACATAGGTCTGGGTGCCGGTAAAGGTGAAGGGCGAAGGATTGGGCGCCAGCACTCGCGCAACCAGGGTCGATAGCGGCATCAGTTCGCCCGTCGGAAATTCTTCCACATTCATAATGCCCCATGTGCCACTTTCCGCCAGATAAACAAGAGGCCACACCGGCAACCCTCTGTCGGAAGAATTGACAATCGGCAAAGATGGTAAATTTGTCTTCACCACCCAATTGCGTGGAAATACGGCCATTCCGGCATTTGGCACGGGGGCTGCATATCTGAAGACGTCCCGAGCGTTTCGCTTCATCGGGGGCCGGATGACTGCAATGCCTAGACCCCATTGCCCGGCCCCCACCCCGGACATTCCACTACCCCCGTCAGAGCCTTGATGCCTTCACCGCGTTGAGCCTATCATCGCCCGCGAGTAGCCGCATCGGGAGAGGCGCATGAACGGCACGATTCTCGTCATTGACGAGGGCACCACCTCAACCCGCGCCATGCTGTTCGGACTGGACGGCACATGCATGGGCACGGCTCAGCAGGAACTGACGCAATATTATCCCGCTGCAGGGCATGTAGAGCATGATGCGGAGGAGATCTGGCGTAATACG
>Ga0307412_10000670_pt1 | contig 19867 bp, 11 predicted proteins | sample DK1Cmetagenome_3_FD_203823 | JGI IMG/M metagenome (GOLD analysis project Ga0307412, IMG submission 203823) | Maize rhizosphere microbial communities from greenhouse at UC Davis, California, United States - DK15-C-1 | ecosystem: Host-associated > Plants > Roots > Rhizosphere > Soil | place: USA...
CGTTGTGTACCTGTCGGACATCAAGCTGCCGAAGGGCGTGGAAATCCCGGCGCTGGCGCTGGGCAAGGACCACGACGACGCCATCGTCACTGCCAAGCACGGCAAGCAGGATGCTGCCGACGCTGAAGAAGCAGCGGCCGAGTAATACCCCGCGGCGCCTGTCCTTCGGGGCAGGCGCCGCATCTGGATGGAACGATGGCAGGATTGCGACTGATCGTCGGTCTGGGCAACCCCGGATCGGAGCACGCCCGGACCCGGCACAATGCCGGGTTTCATTTCGTTGAGGCCCTGGCTGAAAAAGCCGGTGCACGATGGAACGTGGACAGCAAGTTGTTTGGCGAGACCGCCAAGGTCGACATTGCCGGACAGGCCGTGTGGCTGCTCAAGCCGGCCACCTTCATGAACCTCAGCGGCAAGTCGGTCACCGCCGCACAGCGGTTCTGGAAGATCGAGCCGGAGGACACCCTGCTGGCCCACGACGAACTGGACCTGGCGCCCGGCGTGGCGCGCTTGAAGTTCGACGGTGGACACGGTGGCCAGAACGGCCTGCGTGACACCATCCGGTTGCTCGGCCACGGCAGGTTCCATCGCCTGCGCGTGGGCATCGGCCATCCCGGCCACAAGGACCGCGTGGTGGGCTGGGTGCTGGGACGCCCCTCCAAGGACGATGAAGTACTGATCTCCCGCGCCATCGACGATGCGATCGACGTGCTGCCGTTGGCGGTGCAGGGCGATTTCAGCGAAGCGATGAAGCGGCTGCACACCCCGCGCTGATCATGACCGACCCGCGTACTCCCTGCACCGTGTGTGGCGCCATGATCCTGCTGGCTACGGCGGCCCGGAACGATGGGCTCTGCATGCCGTGCGGGAATGGCACGCGGCAAAGCATGGAAATGGCGCGGGAACGAGATCGGGAAATTCGTGAAGAGCGCAAGCGCTTCGAGGAGTCTGCAGAGGGGCGGTATTGGCATTGGTTGATCGAGCAGGTCCACGGTGGCGGGTGTGGATTTGCGGGATTGTCGGTACACGATCAGCGTTACTTTGCGGTCAACGCGCTCATCAGTGATGTCTATCGGGGAGGGCTTGACGCCTATTTCCACAATTCTGCTGGCGGCTACATCGCTGAAGCCCTTGCAGGGCTTGAGGAGATAGAGCGGCTTGACGTGCGCGACATCGTGCTGGCGGCCCAGAGGCTGCTGTTTGGCAATGAGGCCATGGAAGATCATCATGCGCAGAGACGCCTGCAGATCTATCGTGCTGACGGGTATCTCGGCGATGAATTCGAAACAGCACTTGATGCGCTGGATGGGCGATTCTATGCACTAGTTGATGACGGCCAGCTCGAAGAACTGCTGAAAGCGTACGCAGAACGTCACAGGTTGTACGCCGCGTTCTAACGCGGGCTACTGGAAGGACGATTGGGGATTGAGGGCATGCCCACAGGCGAGCCTTGAATCCCGAATCATCCACTTACACTCAAACCCGGATTCAACACATGGGTATCAAATGCGGCATCGTCGGCCTGCCCAACGTCGGCAAGTCGACCCTGTTCAACGCGCTGACCAAGGCGGGCATCGCCGCGGCGAACTTCCCGTTCTGCACCATCGAGCCCAACGTCGGCATCGTGCCGGTGCCGGATCCGCGCCTGAACGAGCTGGCGGCGATCATCAACCCGCAGAAGGTCATCCCGACCGCGGTGGAGTTCGTCGACATCGCCGGCCTGGTGGCCGGTGCGGCCAGTGGCGAAGGCCTGGGCAACAAGTTCCTGGCCCACATCCGCGAAGTGGATGCGATCACCCATGTGGTGCGCTGCTTCGAGAACGCTGACGTCATCCACGTCAACAACAAGGTCGACCCGATCTCGGACATCGACACCATCGATACCGAACTGGCCCTGGCCGACCTGGACAGCGTCGAGAAGGCACTGAACCGCGCCGAGCGTGCGGCCAAGGGCGGCGACAAGGACGCAGCGGCACGCAAGCCGGTGCTGGCCAAGCTGCAGGCCGCGCTGGCTGACGGCAAGGCCGGCCGTTCGGCGGGCCTGGACGAGGAAGAGAAGGCGCTGGTGCGCGATCTGTTCCTGCTGACCCTGAAGCCGGTGATGTACATCGCCAACGTGCTGGAAGACGGTTTCGAAAACAACCCGCACCTGGACGCCGTGCGCGCCCGTGCCGCCGAAGAAGGCGCGCAGGTGGTGCCGGTGTCGGCGGCGATCGAAGAAGAGCTGTCGCAGCTGGATGACGAAGACCGCGATACCTTCCTGGCCGACCTTGGCCTGACCGAGCCTGGCCTGAACCGTGTGATCAACGCGGCCTACAGCCTGCTCGGCCTGCAGACCTACTTCACTGCCGGTGTGAAGGAAGTCCGCGCGTGGACCGTGCGCAAGGGCGCCACCGCGCCGCAGGCTGCCGCGGTCATCCATACCGACTTCGAGAAGGGCTTCATCCGCGCCGAAACCATCGCGTATGACGACTTCATCAAGTACAAGGGCGAAGCCGGTGCGAAGGAAGCCGGTCGCCTGCGCCTGGAAGGCAAGGAATACCGCGTGCAGGAAGGTGACATCCTGCATTTCCGCTTCAACGTCTGATCGACGACGCAGCGCAGTGATTGTCCACGGGACCCCGCAATGCGGGGTCTTGTTGTATCGGGCGCCTGTCAGAAGGGGTGCACGAGAAGGACCGCTGCGCGCTTCTGCTGCGGAAGCGCCAGCGCAGTGCTGCCGGTGGCCTTGGACAGAAATTCACCACGCCTTGAAACGCTTGCCGTGCAGGGCTCGCAGCTACTTGTCCACACCAAACCCCCACGGCTTTCCACGTGGCGTGTGGAAAACCGCTGAGGCTGCTGGACAAAAAACAGCCACACCCTGAAACGCTTGCGGCATAACGTTCAAGCCGGGTTGTCCACATCAAGTCCGCAGCGCTTTCCACCTGCTGTGTGGAAAACATGCACCTGCGGGCGCGGTGGATTGATTGGATAAAAAATGACCAGAGCTGAAAACGCTTGTCGTGCGTGGCTCATGGCCACTTGTCCACATCCAACCCCCATCGATTTCCACGCGTGGTGTGGAAAACAACAAGGGGTCCGACGACGCATCGCCGGACCCCTCGCTGGGATCACCCGTCGCAGCGCTTACCAGCGGTAAGAGACGCCCAGCTGGCCGCTGGTATCGCGGAAGCCCATGCCGCCGGTCTGGTGGCTGATCTCACCCCAGCCGCGCCAGCCGCCCGACAGATTCACCTGCACGCCGGCCTTGGCTTCGTAGATGTCACGCGGCAACTGCCGGCGCAGGCGTTCTCCGTCCACGGCGATGGTCGCGTCGTTGCCACCGGACCACCAGTTCACCGCGACGAACGGCTGTACCTGCCCCTGGCGCTGCGTCAGCGAACGCGTGTACAGGCGCAGTCCCACACGCGTGGTGGTGCTGTCCTTGTCGCGCCCTTCAACCACCGTGCCGTTGGCCTCGACCACGCGGTCGGCGTCGTAGCGGCTGTGGATCACCTGCAGCTGTGGCTCCAGGTAGACACCGCGCTGGGCCGTGCGCTGCACGGGCAGCACGTAGCCTGCCTCGGCCGAACCGGTCCAGCTGTGCGAACGATAGTGCTCCTTCTGCAGCCCTTCGCCCTGCACGCTGTTGCGGAAACGCCCGTACTGCAGCCAGCCGTCCACATACGCACCGTGCTCCATCCGCGCGTCCTGCAACCAGGTCGCATACAGGCCCAGGCTGGTGCCGTTGACCACACCGTGCGCGGTGTAACCGGTCACCTGCGAGCGACTGTCATTGCGTGCCCGGCCATGACCGGCCATCACACCTGCCTGCAGCTGGCCGCCGGCATTGGCTTCGAAGCGACGACCGATGCCCAGCAGCACGCTGTTGAGCTCGCTGTCCACATCCACCTGGTGGCCGCGGCTGCCGGGCGCGCTGCTGCGCACCTGTGCCCAAGCAATGGCGTCGCTGCCACCACCGGTCGCCTCGGCAGGATCACCGCTGCGGTCGTACAGGCTGTGCCGGAACATGCCCAGCGCACTGCTCTGGTTGGCCATGTATACCGCCGGCTCCGGACGCTCCACGCGCGGCGGTGCCGGCGGCAGTGGCGGATCGACCGGCGGAACTACCGGCGGAACTACCGGCGGATCGATCGGCGGAGCAGGCGGATCAATCGGCGGAGTCGGCGGATCAATCGGCGGATCGGGCGGTTCCGGCGGGTCGACCGGAGGGACGTATTCCGAGCGCAGGTACCAGTTGCCGTCATCCGGGGTGGAGACGCCGCCCTTGTACAGGAAGTAGTCGTAAGCGCCGGCCACCGCGCGTCCCTGCAGCGAGAACTGCGCATCGGACTGGCCGCCCACGCTGATCAGGCGGATGCCTTCGCTGGTCAGGGCACCGGCGCCCCCTGCGTTGCGCACGCTGACGGAGGCGGTGCCACTGCTGTTGCCCTGGATCACCAGCTGGTCACCCAGCGAGGCATCGTCGCCCAGCGCGCGGTTGAACAGCCAGTGGCCATCGTTGCCGACATAGTCGCCGGTGACGGTCAGGGTCTTGAAGTCGCCGGTGGTGGGGGCGACGAAGGCGATGGTGCCGGCATGGTCCAGCGAACCGACGCTGGAACTGGAACGCACGTTCCATTGGCTGCTGCCATCCATCGCCAGCTGCGCGACCTGGTAGCCCGAATCGTTGCGCAGCGCGCCGTTGAACACGGTGCCGTTGCGCAGCGTCATCTGCACGTTGGCGGTGGCGCTGTCGACCGCCACATCGCCGGTCAGGCGGCTGTTGTCGGCAGTGAACAGAATGTCTGCGGTGGCGACCGAGCTTCCATCGGTGAACACCGTATCGCTCACCCGCAGCAGGCGGCCACCGTCGAGGTTGTCTTGCTGGCGCGCGACGACATCGGTGTTGTTGAGCGTGAGCTCGTGGTTGCTGCCCTGCAGCCACAACGCGGGGCCGTCCTGGGTCTGCAGGGTGCTGTTGTTGAACACCAGGCGGTCCCAATACGGCCCGAACACGGTGATGTAGGAGCGATAGACACCCGAATTCGTGCCCTGCGCATGGATGCTCAGGTTGTCGGCGGTGAGCTTGGCCGTGTTCATCTGCACGATGCCGAACGAGGATGCACCCAGTGTGGTGATTGAGCCTCCGTCCAGCTGCGCATCGGCCGTGCTGCCGCCAAGGAAGACGCCGCCTCCGCCGGTGCCATGGGTGGTGATGTCCAGGTTCTTGGCGCGGATGCGCGAGTAGGGCGTCGGCGGATTGCTGCCCGAGGCACGCAGGCCGTAGACACCATCGCCGTGGCTATCGATGCTGCCGCCGGTGATCGTGGCGGTACCACCCCAGACGTCCACGCCATGGCCGTAGCCGTTGTCGCCATAGGTGCTGAGCGTGGTATCGGTGAGGTCGGCCAGCGAGTCCGCGCCGGACAGCCAGATGCCGGAATAGCCGTCGCGCACGGTGAAGTGGGCACCGTTGGTGGTCAGCTTGGCCCAGCTGTTGACGTTGACGCCGTAGCCGCCGACGGTCTCGAAACGGCCGCCGGTGATATCGGCGGTGGAGTACACGCGGTTGCCACTGTTGCCGAGCAGGCGGATGCTGCTGCCGCTGCTGCTGGCACTGCCGCCCACGATCTGCAGCGTGCCACCGTTGTCGATGTCGAAGTAGCCGTTGACCACGTCCACGTCGCGCAGCGACAGCACGCTGCCGCTGCCGCCGGAGGACAGACGGCCGCTGTAGCCGCTGCTGGCTTCGTCGAAGGTCATCTTCAGTGATTCCAGCGACAGCAGCGCGCCACCCTCGGCGTACACTGCGCTGTTGGCACCGTTGTTGATCTCCGTACCGGTCACGTGCAGTTCGCTGCCACGCCCAGTGGAGTACAGAGCATGTCCGGCGCTGCTCACACTGCCGCCATTCAACCAGAGCTTGCCACCACCGGTGGCATTGACCGTGCCGTAGCCCGAACCGTTCCGGTAAGCATTGATGACCAGGTTGTGGGCGCGGATTACGCTACCCGCACCGCTGGCGTTCAGCGCATAGCCGACGGTGGTGCTGCCGCTGCCGACCTGCAGGATGCCGCCCTCGATCACGACGCTGCCACCGGCGCTGGCAAGGATGCCGCTGCCGCCGCCGGTGCTCGAGATCCAGCTGCCGTTGACCGTAATGCTGCTGCCAACACCATTGGCCTCCAGCGCGTAGCCGCCTGCACTGTGCTGCAGGGTGTCGTCGGCCTCCAGCTGCAGGCTGCCACCATCGGTAACCTTCAACGGCCCCTGCAGTTCGGCCGCATGCACGGGCAGGGCGGCCCACAAGGCGCTGGCCAGCAGGCTGGGAATCAGGGGAAGGCGCGCCACGCGCGCGCAGGCGGGCGCACGGCGGCGCCGTGGGGGAGAGGCGTTCATGCTGTTGGATTCCTGTGGCAGGGCGCAGCGCGGCTGCGCGATCTGGCGCGGCAGGGCCGCGTCGCTGTGGAAACCGCGTGCGATGGCCGCTGCAGGCGCCATCCGGTTTCCCTCCCGCCGGTAACGCGATGACGATGGGACGTCGTCACCGTGGCGGGATGCATCCAGACTAGAAATCAGCCCTGTCCTATGGAATCAGGCGTTTCCTAAAGCACTTCGTGCCCGGCGCATGGGCCGGGCACGGTTCAGCGTTGTGGACGCCTCAGGCGAACAACGAGGCCTGCAGGCAGTACTCGATCAGCGCCTGGTCGCTGTCCACGCCCAGTTTGCGCATCGCGCTGATCTTCTGGGTGCTGACCGTCTTCGCGCTGCGCTGCAGTTGGCGGGCGATGTCGCCCACGCTCATGCCGCCGGTGAACAGGCGGATCACTTCCAGTTCCCGTGGAGAAAGACGCGCCAGCACCACCGCGGCATCGGCCGGTTCCGCCGCGGCAACCGGCATCAGTCCGGGCGGGCGATAGATGCGGTCGGCCAGCACCGTGCGCAGCGCCTGCACCAGGCTGCCCAGGCCGTGGCTCTTGAGCACCACGCCGCCCGCGCCAGCGGCATACATGGCCGCCACCAGCGAAGGGTTGGAGACCATCGTCAATACCAGTACATGCGTGTCCGGGAAGCTGCGGCGCAGGAACGAGATCAGCTTGATGCCATCGCCGAAGCTGTCACCACCGGGCATGCTGTAATCGGTGATCACCGCATGGGGCTGGGTGCTCGTCATCAACTCGATCAGAGTCGCCGGATCGGCGGCCTCGCCGACCACGTCCAGGTCCAGTTCGCCGGCCAGGACATCGCGGATGCCGGCAAGCACGATCGGGTGGTCGTCAGCGATGAGGATGCGGGTGGTCATGGCAGTGTCGGGTTGCGGGAAGGTGAGGGGGCGGCGACGTGCGTCAATGGTTCCAGCAGCCGCTGCAGGCGCCGCTGGAAATGGTCGAGCGCCCCGGCCAGCGAAGGCAGCGTGTCGCCGTCGCCGATCTGTTGTTCGATCTGCTGGCCGTGTGCCACCAGTGCCGGTGCGCCGACGATCACCAGTGCGCCGCGGATGCGGTGCAGCACCTGTGCCACGCGTTCGGGCGAGGCATCGCCGATCGCCCGCTGCAGGCTGTCCAGGTCGGCCTGCATGGTCTGCACGAACAACGCCTGCATCTTTTCCGGAACCTGCAGCGGAGCATCGGCATCGTCGTCGCTGGGTTCGCTGTGCGGCCCGGCCGTGACCTGGGTCAGCAGGCGCTGCAGTGCTGCCAGGGTGATCGGCTTGACCAGCACCCCCTGCATCCCTGCCTCGTGGCAGCGTTGCCGTTCGGCCGGGTCGGCGTTGGCGGTTGCGCCATGGATCGGTACGCCAACCCCACGCGCGCGCAATGCACGGGCCAGACCGTAACCGTCCAGTCCCGGCATGTTGAGGTCGGTCAACACCAGGGCAAAAGGACGCTGCGGCCAATAGCGCAGGGCCTCATTGCCGTCGCTGGCGACCACAGCGTGGCAGCCGAGCTGCTCCAGCTGGTCACGCAGGATCGCCTGGTTGATCGGGTTGTCTTCGGCGACCAGTACCTGCAGCCCACCGAACCTGCGTGTCGTGGGCAGACGCCCGTTGACCTCGGCGGGCAGCGCTCGCCCGGCCGCAGCCGCCAGCGCCATCACGATCGCATCCAGGCGATGCACGCCGACCTGCCAATGTCCCTGCACCTGTTGCGGCTGCATTCCGCCTTCGCGGCAGGCCACCACCTGCGGTCCACTCCACGCAGGCGCACCCTCGTCCAGCACAAGGTCGAGCATCACCATGCCAGGGTCGACAAGCGCCGGCGCATCGTCGCGGTGCACGCTGGCCTGTGCGCCACGCTGCTGCAGCCGATCGCATATCGATTGTGCAAACTCGCGAACGCTGCCGCGAACCTGCACCGGCAGCCCTGCCGGCAACTGCGGTGAAGCCGCCTGCAGCGGATCGGGTATTGCCTCAGGCAGCGGCAGTTCGACCGAGAAACTGCTGCCCAGGCCGCTTTCGCTGACCACCCGCAGGTGGCCGTCCATCATCGCGGTCAGGTGTGCACAGATCGCCAGGCCCAGTCCGGTGCCACGCATGGCATCGGTGCCCGGGTTGGCCTGGAAGAAGGGTTCGAACAGATGTGCCTGGTGCTCGCTGGCGATGCCGATGCCGGTATCGGCCACCTGCCAGCGCAGCCAGCAGCGATCGTCGACGTGCTGTGCACCCAGGCGCACCACGACCCGACCGCTGTCGGTGAACTTCAGCGCATTGCTGATCAGGTTGTTGAGGATCTGGCGGATGCGCGCGGCATCACCGTTGACCGCAGCCGGCACGTCCGGATCGATGCAGGCGTAGAACTGCAGGCCCTTGTGTGCGGCGGCTGCGGCGTAGGAGTCCAGTGCGTCCTCGGTCAACCGCACCGGATCGAACGCGCCGGGTTCCAGGCTCAGCTGGTCGGCCTCGGCCTTGCTGACATCCAGGATGTCGCTGATCAGCTGCATCAATGTCGATGACGAGCGCTGGATCGTGTCCAGGTAGTCCTGCTGGCGCGCATCCAGCGGGGTCAGGCCAAGCAATTCCAGCGTGCCGAGCACACCGTACAGCGGGGTGCGTATCTCATGGCTCATGGTGGCCAGGAACTGGCTTTTGGCGCGGTTGGCCTGGTCGGCCGCGCGCCGTGCCTGCTGCAGCACCTGCTCGGCCTCGTGCTGGCTGCTGAGATCGATGAACAGGCACAGCACAGCCGGTTCGCCGCGATAGCGCGCGGGCGTGGCGGTGATCAGCAGGTGGCGGTTGTCCGGCGTGGTGTAGGCCAGGCCGTCGCCCGTGGCGGTGCCGCCGGCGGCGAGCACACTGCGTCGCCAGGGCCCGTGCCAGCCACCCTCGTCGTGGTCTTCCCCCAACCACTGACGCGCCAGCGCGTTGTCCAGCAGCACGCGGCCATCGGTGCGACGCAGCAGGCACAATCCGATCGGTGCGTTGTCGAGGATGGTGCGGCTGAAGGCTTCGCTTTCCAGCAACCGCGCATGGTTGCGGCGCAGTGGTTCGATCACCGAACGCCGGTAGGCACGCAGGATCAGCACGCCACCGGTGGCCAGCAGCAGTGCCACCACCATGCTGCCCAGCAGCGGCCCGCGCGGGTGCTGGAACACCTGTTGCCAGCCCACGTGATACACCGCCAGCCAGCCGTGTTCGCTGCGCATGCGGAACAGCAGGCCGTCCAGTCCCGCGCGCCACGACGTAGCGGCGCGGCTGGCATCGCTGGCATCACCGAGCAGCAGGCGGCCGTTGCCATCGAACAGTGACATCCGTTCGAACACCGGCGTACCCATCACCTGGCGGTAGTCATCGACGCGGCCGGGATCCAGCAGGCAGGCCACGGCGGCCAGTGACTCGTCCTCGTTCTCGCCCCACAGGCGGGCATCCTGCGGCGCGTGCGCGATGGCAAGCAGCCGGGTCTGGCCTTCGCGCCAGGCCACCGGTACCCAGACCACGCTGCCGCGGCGCAGCGCTGGACGTTCGCGCAGGACCTGGTGGATGGCGGCCAGTGCCGGATGCAGGTGATGCGGGCTGCTCTGGACCGGATCACCACGCGTTGTCTGGATCGGCGCAAGCAGGCCACGGCGGCCCTGGCCATCGACCAGCAGGCATTGCGGAGGCGGAAACCGGGAGGCCGCCCAGAAAGCGCCGTAGAAGCGCAGGAAGCGGTCGCCCAGTTCGTCCGCTGCCTGTGCCGAAGCGCCACTGTCGGCACCGATCCGGGCGAAACTGGCGAACAAGGGGCTGGGCGGCGCACGCGAGGCAGATTCGTCCACTGGCTGCCCGCGACTGCCTACGTCATGCAGGCGCCATTGCCGCAGGAAGCGGTCCTGTTCCTGCAGCGTGCCGTCCAGGCGACGGAAGTGATAGCGGATCTTGCTCTGTTCTTCGTTGAACAGCTGGCTGCCGGTGGACAGCAGCAGGCCGGCCTGCAGGGTTGCCAGCACCACCACGCCAATCAGCAGGGCATGTACGCGCAGGGAGCGGCGGGCGAGTCGGCGTACGGGAGCGGCCTCGGCCGGCATGGGCAGGTCTCGGAGCAGTAGGCGGTCGATGGCGGCCCGAAGGGCCCGGGGCACGGCTGGTACCGCCGCGCAGAGAGGATCGTCAATGACTCTTGATGGGATTGTGAAGCCTTTCAGCCTCGACTGTCAGCGCGATGCTGCACGGCTGCCGCGCGCGCCCTCATCCGGAGCATCTTCGTCCAGCAGTCGGGTGAAGTCGTCCGAGGGCAGCGCCTGCGAAATCAGGAAGCCCTGCACCTGGTTGCAGCCGAGCTGGCGCAGCGCGGCCAGATCGGCATCGCTCTCCACGCCCTCGGCAACGATGGTCAGGCCGAGCTGGTTGGCCAGCGCGATCACGGTGGTCAAGGTCAGGTGCAGGGCGGGATCGCGCGCGCAGCCGCTGACCAGCGCCCGATCAATCTTGACCTCGGTGAAGGGGGTGTTGACCAGGTTGTGCACCGAGCTCAGGCCTTGGCCGAAGTCGTCCTGGGCCAGGCCGAACCCCTTCATCCGCAACCGGCACGCGCCTGCATAGAAGTCGCTGACGTGGCGGGTGGTGCTGTTCTCCATCAGTTCGAAGCACAGGTCAGCCGGGTTGCCGCCGGCGGCCAGGGTCAATGCCAGCAGCTCATCGGGAAGATCGGACTGCTTCAGCAGATGCGGCGGCAGGTTGATCGATACCGGCACGCGGAATCCCTGGGAGCGCCAGCGCGCCTGCGCCTGGATGCTGGCGGTGAGCATCGCGCGCAGCAGTTCGCCCTCCAGGCCATGGCGGCACAGTGCCGGCAGGAAGCTTCCAGGCGCCAGTGTTCCGAGCTGCGGATGGCGCCAGCGCACCAGTGCTTCGGCGGCAACCACGCGCCCGGACTGCAACGACTTCTTCGGCTGGAACCAGGCGGTCAGGCTGCCGTCGGCCAGCGCCTGCCGCAGCTGCACCGCGTCCGGCTCGGGTGTCAGCGCGGCCGGGCTGGTGCGCACGGCTGGCCGGGTCTGCGCCAGTGCATCGAGCAGCGCATCGACATCGCTGGCGGCGACCGGCTTGGCCAACAGGCCGACCACGTCCAGGCCCAGTGATTCAGCCATCAACCGTGCCGAACTCATCATCCGCCGCGAGGCTGCGCTGACCACGGCAAGCCGCGGCGGACGCGGCTGCGCGGCCAGTGCCTGGATGAACTGGATGCCATCCTGGCCGGGCATCAACAGATCGCTCACCACCAGGTCATAGGCCTGGCAGGCACACAGGGCGATAGCCGCATCGACGTCTTCGCAGGCGTCGACCTGCACGCCGGCACGCGCGCTGAACAGATTGACGAGATAGCCGCGTTGGAACGGCTGGTCTTCCAGGATCAGGACACGGCGGGTCATGCAGGATCTCCTTGGCGAACGGCGGAAAGCGCCTGACGCAGGCGTGCGATGTCGATGGGTTTGCTCAGATAGCCCTGCATGCCACTGGCCAGGCAGCGCTCGCGCTCCTCGGCGGTAGCGTTGGCGGTGGCGCCGATCACCGGCAGCAGAACGCCCTCCGCCCGCAGCCGGCGCGCCAGGGTGTGGCCGTCCATGCGCGGCATGTTGATGTCGGTGACCACAAGGTCGAAGTCATGGGCCTGGCACAGCTGCAACGCCTCGACACCATCCTGCGCAAGCTCCACCTCGCAGCCCAGGGCCTGCAGCTGTTCGGCCAGGATCACCCGGTTGATGGGATTGTCTTCCACGGCCAGCACCCGCAGTCCCAGCGGGCCTGGCTGCACATCGCGCGCTGCGGTCGGCAGCGTTGCGCATTGGCGCTGCTGGCGTGCCACCGCCAAGGCGATCGAGGACATGCCATGCAGGGTGACCAGCAGCGCGCCATCGGCGGCAGGTGCCGGTTGGTCGCCACCATCGATCGAGGCCAGCACCCGCGGTCCCTGCCAGGCCAACGGCTGTTCCGCCTCGCCATCCATCAGGATCGCGCCGGCGTGGTCGAGCAGGGCAGGATCGCCCTGCAGCGGCTGCGCATTGGCACCCCAGCGGCGCAGCCAGCCACAGGCACTATCGACCAGCTCGCGATCGCGGCCGCGCACGTAGACCGGCGGTTCGGCCAGCAACGCGGGGCCATCCTCGGTCGCCGCCAGCACCGGCAAGGGCAGGCGCACGGTGAAACTGCTGCCCAGTCCCGGCTCGCTGACCACGCGCAGTTCGCCACTCATCAAGCGCACCAGGCGGTCGCTGATCGACAGGCCCAGCCCGGTGCCCTGCGCACTGGCAGCGCCACGGACCTGACGGAAGGGCTCGAACAGGCGTGCCTGTTCCTCGGTGGCGATGCCCACGCCGGTATCGGTGACCTGCCAGGCCAGCACGCTCGACTCGCCTTCGCGCTGCACCAGTCGTACGCGCAGCACCACCCGGCCATGCTCGGTGAACTTGATGGCATTGCTGAGCAGGTTGCCGAGCACCTGGCGGATCCGGTCGGCATCACCGAGCACCCGTGTCGGCAACCGGGGATCGGTGCAGACCAGTACCTGCAGGCCTTTGCGCGTCGCCGCAGCGGCGAAGCTGCGCAGCACGCTCTCGGTCAGCTCGCGCGGCGAGAACGATGCCGGCTCCAGGCTCAGCTGGCCCGACTCGATCTTGGACACATCCAGCACGTCGCTGATCAGTTGCAACAGCACCGACGAGGAACTCTCGATGGTGCGCAGGTACTGCGACTGGCGCGCATCCAAGGGCGTGCGGCCGAGCAGCTCCAGCGTGCCAAGCACCCCGTACAGCGGCGTGCGGATCTCATGGCTCATGGTCGCCAGGAACGCGCTCTTGGCCTGGTTGGCGGCGTCGGCTGCCTGCCGCGCCGAGGACAGCGCCGCCTGCGCCTGGCGATGGCGTGAGATGTCATGGAACACGCACAGCAGCACGTCGTCATCCTGGTAACGGCAGGCCGCATGCAGCACCTGCAGCTGGCGACCGTCGCGTGCGGTGAACTCCAGCCCGCGACCGCGTTCGCCGGCATGCCCGCGCCACGGTGCCTGCCAATCGCTGTCCGTGCCTTCCTCGCCCAGCCAGTCGCGCAGCAGCTGGTTGGACAGCAGCAGCTGGCGGTCGCTGCGGCGCAGGACACAGATGCCGACCGGCGCCAGGTCGATCACCGTGGAACTGAAATCCAGGCTTTCCAGCAGGCGCCGGTGCTGCAGCAGGGCCGGCTGGATCAACTGGCGGTCGACGCGATGCCGCAGCAGGCGCAGCGCGATGCCCGCCAGCAGCAGCAACGCACTGCTGATCAGCAGCGAGGTCGCCATGTCGCCGAGCAGCAGGCGTGGAGGCAGGTGATAGACCAGCCGCCAGCCGTCATTGCCTACGCCCTTCACCAAGGCCACGCCGCGTGGCAGGCCTGTGCTCCAGAGCACGCCGAAACTGTCGTCCTGGCGCTGCTGCAGTGCTTTCCAGCCTGCGCTGTCCAGGCGCGGAGCCAGGCTCGACAGGGCGGGCTGCCCGTCGCGGTCCAGCAGGGCGTAGCCGCCGATGCCCTGGCCATCGATCATGTCCGAGGCGGCCGCACTGTCCAGCAGCAGCATCAACCACTGGCCCGGTTGCGGTCCGGCCTGTACCGGTTGTGCCAGAGCGACCCCGGCGTCGCCCGCGCGCAGCCAGTACACCGGGTCGGTACCGGCAAGCGTGCCGCTGCGCTGCCGCAGTACGTGCAGCGTGGGCAGGCCGGCGATGTCCACGTCGGCCTGGCCGCCGGCCAGCCAATGCGTTCCCTGCGCGTCGACCAGCAGCAGATGGGTCTGCAGGGTCTGCAGCGTGTGTTCTGCGCGCGGCGACAGCAGCAGGCGCTGGCCCGGCTTTCCACCCGGCCCGTCCAACGGCAGCTGGCGTACGCCCTCGCTGGACGGCGCCGACGGATCACCCACCACCACCGAATCGCCCAGATAGCGCAGCAGGGCCTCACGCTGGTCGAAGTAGATCTGCGCCCTGTACGCGGCGGCATTCATGTCGCGGCGGTGGTTGGAGATATCTTCGGTCAACGCGGTCAGCAGGTAGAAGCCGGTGGCGGCAGCCAGGCACAGGAACACGCACACCGTCAGCCAGCGCAGCAGCACCGAAGCGGTGGTCGGCGGTGCGACCAGGGGCAGGGAAGGGCGAGGGAATCGGAACATGCACCGATCCTAGGGAGGACGGTCACCCGCCCGGAATCAGCCATGTCCTAAAAAGCGGCGCGCCCGCCGTGGAGGAGGCCGCCGGCGGGGAACCGTTCAGGCTGGGGCAGGGGCTGGCGGTCAAAAAAAGACCCCCGCCGAAGCGGGGGTCTGTGGCGAGCCACCAGCAGGGCGTCCTTACAGCGCGCTGCCACCGAACTTGTGGGTGTACTGCAGGTTGATGGTACGGCCGACGCTGTCGAACCAGGACACGTCGTAGTACGGGTACGCCGTATAGGTCTTGTCCTTCGGCGGCATCTTGTTGAACACATTGACCACCGACAGCGACAACCGCGAGTGATCGTCGAAGCGGTACTGCAGCGAAGCGTTGTAGCGGTAGGTCGCCTTGATCCACGGGCTGTCGCCGCTTTCCTCGTCGAACACCTGGTCGTAGCTGTCCGAGGTCGGCAGCTTGCCCAGGCGCGAGCCGTACACGGTGGCCGACCAGGCGTCCTTTTCCCAGGTCACGCTGACGCTGGTCTTGGTGCGGGGAATATCGAAGCCGCTGTTGATCGCGAACTGGTCTTCGGTCACATCACCGGCATAGCGCTGGAAATCATGCTTCTTCACCCAGGTGTGGGTGCCATTGAAGATGAAGTCGCCGATGCCGGTCTGCAGGCGGTAGCGCAGGCCGACGTCGATGCCGGAGGTGGACTCGCGCGCCACGTTGATCGGATTGACGTGCACACCGTACAGGCGGCCGTCTGCGGTGCGGGTGATGCGGGCCAGGGCATCCACGCAGGTCGGCGAGCCGATGTCGGCGCTGCCCAGCCGGCAGTTCGCTTCGCTGGCCAGGATCGTACGCACGTCCATGTCCTGCACCTGGTCGCGCATGTCGATGTTGAACCAGTCGGCCGACAGGTCCAGGCCGGTGGCCGGCGACCACACGAAGCCCGCGCTCCAGGAGGTGCTGGTTTCCGGTTCCAGCTCGCGGTTGCCACTGCGGCTGCGGATCACGTTGCGCTCGTAATCGGCGCAATCATCGGCGGCGTCGGCGCGGCAGTTGTACAGATCTTCCGCGCTGGTCTCGTCGTTGCCCGGGCCGGCGAACACATAGTGCAGGTCCGGCGCACGGAACGCGGTGCCGTACGAGCCGCGCACCAGCAGCGTGTCGATCGGGCGCCATTCCAGGCCGCCGCTCCAGGTCGCCTTGCCGATGGTGTGGCCCGAATAGCGATACTGGTCGTAACGGCCGGCCACGCTCAGGTTGACCGTCTCATGCAGCGGCATGCGCAGCTCGGCGGCAGTCGCCCAGCGGTTGCGCGAGCCCTTGCCGTCCGAATCCTTCCAGCTGTAGTAGTAATAGCCGGTCGCCAGCGGGTCCGGGTTGAGCGCGTAGGCCTGCTGGCCCACTTCCACCGTCGCGGCAAAGCCGGCATCGCCGCCGGGCAGGGTGAACAGCGACCCATTGGTCAGGGTCAACGCAGCCGTCTCGGTGCGCGACTTCGGCGTATAGGTGGTGCGTGCGGCGATCGAATCGTACTCGGCACGGGTCAGCGGCCGGTACAGGCGCGACGGATCGGCGTTGTAGATCGGGAAGCCGTCCTCGTCCTCGCCCAGCTGCGGGCCCAGGAACAGGTCGTTGGCCTTGGATGCGATGATCTGCGCCCAGCTGATCCGCGACTGGTACTGCGAATGGCTCAGTGCTGCTTCGTAGTCCCAGTTGCCGGTCAGGTTGCCCTTGAAGCCGGTGGTCACGCTGAAGGTCTTCTGCGTGCTGCGCACCATCGCATTGTCCAGCCCGCCCATTTCCTCGGGCGAGAACTGGCGCTGCCAGAACTCGATCTCGCCGGTGGCTTCATTGTTGAAGTAACCCGACTCATCGCCGTCGGCGGCCATGCGGCCCCACTTGGTGACATCGCGCATCAGTGACATCGTGTGGTAGCCCAGCTGCACGTCGGCGAACCACTGCTGGCCGTTGTCGAAGTCGTAGCTGAGCGAGGCATAGCCGTTGGCGCCGCGGCGCTTGCTGAGGATGGTGCCGTAGCCGATCGAGCTGTCGCTGCCGCAGTAGTAGCCGTAGCGCGGACGGAACGCGCGGTAGGTGCTGCCCTGGTTCTGCCCGGCCAACGCCTCGCAGGTCGCCGCGCCCGGGTCCAGGTAGTCATCGTTGTAATCGGTGCGCAGGTAGGAACGACGGGCGATGCGCGCGCCTTCGGTCGGGCCGTCCTGCGTCGAGTCCTGGATGTCGCGGTCGTAGGCCCACAGCGGCGTCTGCGACTGCAGTTCGACGCTGTACACCGCGTTGAAGTTGCCGCTGCTGAAGCCGCTGGCCAGGCTCATGTCGAACGACTCACCACCGCCTTCGGTGGTGGTGCCCATGCGCATGTCGATGGTGGTGCCATCGGCCTTCTTCTTCAGGATGAAATTGACCACGCCGGCGATTGCATCCGAGCCGTAGATCGCCGACGCGCTGCCGGTCAGCACTTCAATGCGGTCGATCATGCCCAGCGGAATGTTGGACACATCGGTGAAGTTGCTGCGGCCCTTGAACGGCATCGGGAAGTCGGCGATGCGACGGCCGTTGACCAGCACCAGGGTGTGGTTCGGCCCCAACCCGCGCAGGTCGACCTGCTGCGCACCCGGCGAGAAATCGGCCCCTCCGGAGGACTGCTGGCTCTGCGTCTCACCGCCGTTCTGGGTCATCGCGCGCAGCACGTCCGGCACGGTGGTGAAGCCGCTGGAGCGGATCTGCTCTGCGTTGATGACAGTGATCGGCGCCGGTCCTTCCACCTGGGCGCGCGGGATGCGTGAGCCGGTCACCTGCACCGCATCCAGCTGTTGTACCGAAGAGGAAGCGGGAGTCTGTGCCGCCGCCGAAGCAGCAACGCCCATCAACGCCAGCTGGATCGACCACGCCATCGCCTGTCTACGCATGAGAAATTCTCGGAAGTAATGCCGGCCCACAGAGGAGGGGCCCTGTCCCCCATTCACATTTCAGGAATGGGCGCGCGCATTTAACGCCTTTTTCATGTCCTTGACTACTGGGGATATGTCTGGCAAAGAGTGAAAACGGTTGCAGGTCGTTTTTGTTCAGGGAGATCAAAATGCGACGCCTTTGCTACGGGCTGCGTGGCCCGCTCATCGCCTTGCTGCTGTCCGCGCTCTTCTGGTCATCGCCAGCGGCGGCACAGGAACTGATGGACCCGGGCTTCGCCTACTACGAAGTGGGCGATCTGGATGCGCCGCGGCCTGGCCCGCGAGCCCCCGCGATGATGCTGATGGGCGGTGGCGAATGGGTGCCTGAAGCCTTCCAGTGGTGGCTGCGCCAGGCCGGCAATGGCCGTGTGCTGATCCTGCGCGCCTCCGGCACCGATGAGCTGCAGGACCGTCTGTACCGGGAGATTGGCGGCACCACCGCCGTGCAGACCCTGGTGTTCGACAACCGCCGCGGCGCCGATGACCCGGCCGTGCTGCGGGTCGTGGCCGCGGCCGATGCGATCTTCATCGCCGGCGGCGATCAGTCCCGCTACATCCGCTTCTGGAAGGGCACCGCGCTCAATCGCGCGCTGAATGCCCACGTGCGCGCCGGCAAGCCGATTGCCGGCACCAGCGCCGGGCTGGCCATCCTCGGCGGCTACGCCTATGGCGCGCTGGATGGCGGCAGCATCGATTCGGCCAGCGCCATGGCCGACCCGATGGGCGAGGCGGTGACCCTGGACCGCGGCTTCCTGCAGTTGCCCTACCTGCAGCGGGTGGTCACCGACACCCACTTCGACAAGCGCGACCGTCTCGGTCGCCTGATCGTGTTCGTGGCCCGCGCCGCGCATGACAGTGGTGACCCGGACATGGTCGGCATCGGCGTCGACGAAGACACGGCCCTGTGCGTGGAGCCTGACGGCCAGGCCCAGGTCTACAGTGCCGACGGCGAAGGCAAGGTCTGGGTGGTCAGCCCCGGACGCGACGCCGACCGGCTGGTGGTAGGCGAGCCCCTGCGCTTCCATGCGGTGCCGGTCACCGTGGTCGCCAGCGGCAGTCGCATGCGCCTGGACGACCTGCAGGCCGACGCGGCCTACCAGGCTTTGGCTGAAATCAGCGATGGCGAGATTGAAGTCGTCCGCCAATGATCCGGTAGCGCCGGGCCATGCCCGGCGGATGCCGTCGCGCTGTGCCTTCCACCGGGCATGGCCCGACGCTACCGTGCAATCCAATCCTTGTCCTGCTGGAGATCTGCTTCCATGAAACTGCGCCTGGCGCTGTCCGCGCTGTTGTCCCTGCCACTGCTGGCCCAGGCCGCACCCACCGCATCACCGCTGCTGGTCATCCACGGCGGTGCCGGGGTGGAGCGCAAGGATCTCTCCGCGGCAGAAGAACAGGCCGCGCGCGCTGCGCTGAAGGCGGCATTGCTGAAGGGCCATGCCGAACTTGCAGCCGGGCGTCCGGCACTGGCGGCGGTCACCGCGGCCATCACCGTGCTCGAGGATGATCCGACCTTCAACGCGGGCAAGGGCGCGGTGTTCACCCACGAAGGCCGCAATGAACTGGACGCGGCAGTGATGGACGGTGCCACCCAGGCGGCCGGAGCAGTGGCCGGCGTGCAGCGCGTGCGCAACCCGATCCTCCTCGCGCAGGCGGTGATGCAGAAGTCCAGGCACGTGATGATGGTGGGGCAGGGCGCCGAAGCCTTCGCCACCGAGCAGGGCGTGACCCTGGTCGACCCCTCCTACTTCCGCACCGACAAGCGCTGGCAGCAGCTGCAGCGTGCATTGAAGGAAGAAGCGAGCGGGCAGGCGCATGCCGACCTGGAAACCGCAAAGCACTTCGGCACGGTCGGTGCGGTCGCCCTGGATGCACAGGGGCATCTTGCTGCAGGCACCTCCACTGGCGGCATGACCAACAAGCGCTATGGACGTGTCGGCGATTCGCCGATCATCGGTGCCGGCACCTGGGCCGATGCGCGCTGTGCGGTGTCGGGTACCGGTTGGGGCGAGTACTACATCCGTACCGCGGCAGCCCATGAGATCTGCGCGCGCATGCGCTACCTCGGTCAGTCGCCGGAACAGGCGGGCAAGGGCGTGATCAACGACGCGATTCCGCAGATGGGCGGCGACGGCGGGGCGATCGTGCTCTCTGCAGATGGAAAAGCGGCGGCGCCGTTCAACACCCAGGGCATGTATCGGGGCTGGATCGGGGCCGATGGCGTTGCCCATGTGGCCATCTTTGCCGACGAGACAATCGCGCTGCCTTGAGCAGACCCTTGCGTATCAAGGGGTTTGCGACGCGCGTGAAAAAAA
>Ga0307412_10000671_pt1 | contig 19855 bp, 18 predicted proteins | sample DK1Cmetagenome_3_FD_203823 | JGI IMG/M metagenome (GOLD analysis project Ga0307412, IMG submission 203823) | Maize rhizosphere microbial communities from greenhouse at UC Davis, California, United States - DK15-C-1 | ecosystem: Host-associated > Plants > Roots > Rhizosphere > Soil | place: USA...
ACCTTTCTAGGAAAGGAATGTGGTCCTTCGTCTTGTCTTCTGCAAGATAAGCATGGCTTTTTGTTGTCTTGCCATCGGTCACAAAGCTTGACACACATTCGTGATGAGCCAGTCTCCCCTCACCCGTTCGATGAACCTGCGCCGCTCGGTGCTGAGCGTTCCCGCGATCAATCCTCGCGCGCTTGAAAAGACCCATCAGCTCGATTGCGATGCGGTGATCTTCGACCTCGAGGATTCCGTAGCGCCGGAGAAGAAGGACGAAGCGCGCGATAACCTGGCCGCTTTCTTTCAGGGCAAACCGCTCGAGGGCAAGGAACGCATCATCCGCATCAATGGCCTCGACACCAACTGGGGCCGCGCCGACATGGAACTCATAAGCGCGCTGGAGCCGGATGCCGTTCTGCTGCCGAAGGTCAACGAACCGCAGGACGTCATGTTAGTCAGCGATCTGCTCGCGGATGCCGATGCACCCGACGAACTGCGGATCTGGGCGATGATCGAGACCCCGCGCGGCATCCTCAATGCTGCGGCGATCGCCGAGGCCGGGCGAACGGCGGGCTCAAGGCTCGACTGCTTCGTCGTCGGCCTCAACGACCTCAGAAAGGAAACAGGCGTGCTGCCGCAACCCGGCCGGCAGTATCTCGTGCCCTGGCTGATGCAGGTGATCCTCGCCGTACGCGCTTACGGCCTCTGCGCCATCGACAGCGTCTTCAACGATTTCAAGGATATCGATGGTTTCGATACCGAATGCGCCGAGGCACGCGCCATGGGCTTCGATGGCAAGATGCTGATCCATCCCACGCAGATCGAACCCGCCAACCGGCATTTCGGGCCGGACACATCCGCCATCACCGAAGCTGAGGCGATCATGAAAGCCTTCGCCGACCCCGCCACGGATGGCCTCAACGTCATCAATGTCGACGGCCGCATGATCGAGCGGCTGCATCTTGTCCAGGCGGAAACTCTGGTTCATAAAGCCCGCCTGATTGCAGATCGCCAGAAGGCAAAAGGCCAGACGGCAAACTGAAAGACGATGTGATGAAGCTCTACCGCCTTCTGACCGGCCAGGACGACGCCGCCTTCTGCCACCGCGTAACCGACGCCCTCAACAAGGGCTGGTCGCTAAACGGCTCGCCGGCCATGACTTTCAACTCGCAGACCGGCCAGGTGATGTGCGCCCAGGCTATCGTCAAGCATGTCGAAGGCAAGGACTATCACCCCGACATGAAGCTTTCCGAGCAGTAAGAATTCCGGCCAAGACCTGCGTAAAGAGCCCAGCGCCTAGCGCTCGGCCGCCTCTTCGGCGCTCGCCTCGATCCGCTCCATGTCGTCGTCGCTGAGACCGAAATGGTGGCCGATCTCGTGGATCAGCACATGGGTGATGATATCGCCCAGCGTCTCGTCGTTCTCGGCCCAGTAATCGAGGATAGGCCGCCGGTAGAGGCGAATGCGGTTAGGCAGCTCGCCCGTTTCCAGGGTGAAGCGCTCGGAAATCCCGCGCCCTTCGAACAGGCCGAGCAGATCGAACGGCGTTTCCAGGGCCATGTCCTCGAACACATCGTCGTCGGGAAAATCTTCGATCTCGATCGTCAGATTGGTGGTCAACGCACGGAATTCTTCCGGCAGGTGGCTGTAAGCCTCCATCGCCAGGGACTCGAACGTGCTGATTGTCGGAGCGTGGCGATCCTGCCAATTGTCGCTCTGGTCTATGCGAGCCATAAAAGCTCCTTTCCTTTGCCGCCCATATAGAGCCTTTGCAGCTGATTTTCGAGAGCGGAATCAAAGGCAGGAATAAATTCACATCAAACGACTGTTGACTCTTCGGGCCAGCTCTGGAACCCATAAGAACATAATAGGAACATCCGATAGATGGAGTGACGTCGTGGCACAGTCGGCCGTGGGGCGCGAGCGGCTTTTTGCGCTCCGCGAAACCATTGCAAAGCTTAAAGGAAAACCGGTGCCCGCATTGGCGGCGGCGGAAAACCAGGCTTTGGCCGACACCGTTCTCGACAAGCCCGGGAGCGAAGACGCCCTGCGCCTGCAGCTCGGAATCCCCGCTCTGGATGAAGCGCTCGACGGCGGCCTTCCGCTTGACGGCATGACCGAAATCCGCACGACGTTGCTGCGCAATGCCGGCGCAAGCAGCGGCTTCGTTCTGGCGATCGCGGCCATGCTTCAGCGGCAAGAGGAGGGGGCGAACGCGCACCTGCCGATCCTCTGGATCGCAGACACAGTGGCGACGATGGAGGCGGGACGGCCCTATGCCGTTGGCCTCGGCGATTTCGGCCTGAAGCCACGGCTGTTCCTGCACGCCGCACCGAAAAAGCTGGAGGACGCGCTGTGGTTGGCGGAAACCGCCGTCGAAAGCGGCGTCTTTCCGGCCACCATTCTCGAAGTTCGCGGCAATCCCAGGCCCTTCGGCCTGACGGAGAGCCGCCGTCTCAACCTGCGGGCAAAGGCGTCGCGCCGCCCGCTTTTCCTGTTGCGGCAGGCAGCGGAGGAAGAAGCCAGCAGCGCCATCTTCCGCTTTCTTGCCGAACCCGCGCCATCTGCGGCGCGGCCCCTGCCTGATGGTTCGATGCTGGGCGGCAGCATCGGCAATCCGATCTTTCGCATCACCCTGGAGAAGAGCCGAAACCCGGCCCCCTTCTCCATTCTTCTGGAGTGGAACCCCCATGACCGCCGGTTTTTCCCTGTCCGCCCATCAGCCGACACTCGCTTTCCAGGCGAACGCTCAGCGCATTCTGGCGCTGCATTTTCCGCATCTGCCAACCGATCGCATATCCAGGAGGAAGTGGGGTCTCGCCTGGCGTTTGCGCAATCGTCCTGAGACGCCGCCGATCGTCTGCTCCGGCCGCCACGCCAACACCATGCGGCTAACGGCGCTGGACGAGGCAGCCGAGACGATCAACCTGAAAAAGAGCATGGGTGTCGCCGAAGCCCGCGCCATCCACCCGACGATCGAGGTAATCGAGGAGGATCCGGCCGCCGACCTGCGCTTTCTCGAAGGCATCGCCGACTGGTGCGATCGCTATACGCCGCTTGTGGCGCTCGACGGCAGGGATGGCCTGTTTCTCGATATCACCGGCTGCGCCCACCTCTTCGGCGGTGAAAAGGCGCTCCTCAAGGATATCCTGTCCAGGCTCTTTCAAATGGGTATCGACGTCCGGGGCGCGATCACTGCCTCCCCGGGCCTCTCCTGGGCGGTCAGCCGCTTCGGCCAGGGAGGCGTGATCGACGCGGATGAGACGGAGCGTGTCGTCGCCCCTCTGCCGGTCGCCGCACTTCGCCTCTCGGACGACACGGTCGCAGCACTCACCAAGATGGGCCTGAAATACATCGGCGACCTGATGGAAACCCCGCGCGCGCCGCTGACCCGCCGTTTCGGCGCAAGCGTGCTGTTGCGGCTTGATCAGGTGCTTGGAACGGACGAGGAGCCGATATCGCCGCGCCTGCCCGTCGCCAGCCTCTCGGCCGAGCGCCGCTTGATGGAACCGGTCGCTGCGGAAGAGGAGATTCTGGCCGTCACCGACCAGATCGCCCATGCGCTCAAACCGTCGCTGGAGGCGCGGGGCGTCGGCGGCCGCGTTTTCGAACTCGTCCTGTTTCGCGTCGATGGCAAGGTCTTCCGCATCGCGGCCGGCACGACAAGGCCGCTGCGGGAACCAAGGCGCATCGCCGTCCTCTTCACCGAACGCCTGCAGGCCGTCCATGACGATCTCGATGCCGGCTACGGGTTCGAGATCCTGCGCCTCAATGTCCTGCGCCACGAAGCCTTCGATACAGCCCAGAGCGACTTCGAGGGACATCAGCAGAAGGATGCCTCGCTGGCAGCCTTCGTCGATCGCGTCTCCGCGCGATTGGGATCAGATTGCCTGCAGACATTCCAACTACGCGAAAGCCACCTGCCGGAAAGGGCCGTGATTTCGGTTCCCGCCATCGATGGCCTCACCGCGAAGATCCCGCCAGGAAATCCCGCCCCCTCACGCGGCGAGAGACCTGCGCGTCTCCTGGAAAGGGCGGAACCGATGGATGCCTTTGCCATCGAGGTGCCGGATGGCGCGCCGGCTAATTTTCACTGGCGCCGCATGCGCCACCGTATCGTCAAAAGCGAGGGGCCGGAACGGCTTGCCATGGAATGGTGGCTCGACGGCAAGGATACGCAGCCCCGCGACTATTTCCGCGTCGAAGATGATCAGGGCCACCGCTTCTGGATCTATCGCAAGGGTCTGTACGGCCAGGACGAGACGCAAAGCTGGTACATGCACGGGATGTTCGCATGACACAGGCTTTCTTTGAGATCGGCGCCAAGACCAACTTTTCCTTTCTGGAGGGTGCCTCCAAGCCTGAGGAAATGGTGCTGCAGGCCGCGGTCCTAGGGCTAGGCGGCATCGGCATCGCCGACCGTAATTCGGTCGCTGGCGTGGTCAGGGCGCACGCGCAGGCAACGGCGCTTCGAAAGAAATTCGGGCGGAAAGAACAGGGCCTGCTGGAAAAGGGCGAGAACCCCGAGGACGTCCTCGACCCGGTCCGTCTCCAACCCGGTGCGCGGCTCGTCTTCTCGGATGGAACGCCCGATATTCTGGCCTACCCGCAAAATCGAAGGGGTTGGGCACATCTCTGCCGCCTCCTGAGCGCCGGCAATCTGCGCGCGGAAAAGGGCAGCTGCACCCTCGTGGAAGCGGACCTCTTGGAATGGGGCGACCAGATGATGCTAGCGATCATCCCTGATCCTGCCGTTGCCGACGATCCCCAGCGCTGCGACACATTCGAAGCCTGCGTCGGTCGTCTCCGCGCCCGCTTCCGTGACAAGCTCTACATGACGATGACATCAACCTATGACGGCCGCGACAAGCGCGTCTTTGCGGTGATTTCGATCCTCGCTTCCAGAAACCGCGTCCCCCTGATCGCCTCCAACCAGCCGCTCTATCACGACACCGCCCGACGCCCCCTATCGGATATTGTCACCTCGATAAGGGAGCACGTACCAATCCCGGAGGCCGGCTTTCTGCTGGCGCCGAATGCCGAACGCTATCTGAAGCATGGAAGAGAGATGGCACGGCTTTTCAGGGAATATCCCGATGCCATTGCCAACACGGAGAAGTTCTTCTCCAAGCTGAGCTTTTGCCTGGACGAACTGAAGCACAATTATCCCGATGAGAACGACGCGGGCGAAACCCCTTACGAAACATTGGAGCGCCTGACATGGGCGGGAGCGGCAAGGCGCTTTCCTAAAGGCATATTGGAGAAGACCCGCGAACAGATCGTCTACGAACTGGACCTCGTAAGAGAGAAGCAATACGCGCCCTATTTCCTGACGGTCCACCGGATCATCATGCATGCCCGCTATGAGCTCAAGATCCTTTGCCAGGGCCGCGGTTCGGCCGCCAATTCGGTGATCTGCTACTGCCTTGAAGTCACGGAGGTTCACCCTGAGAAAAGCGTGCTGCTGTTCGACCGCTTCATGTCGACAGACCGCGACGAACCACCCGATATCGACGTCGATTTCGAGCATGACCGGCGCGAGGAGGTCATCCAGCACATCTACAAGCGCTATGGCAAGGAGCATGCCGGGCTGACGGCGGCCGTCACCAGCTACCGCACCCGGTCCGCAGGCCGCGAGGTCGCAAAGGCATTCGGTTTGTCGGAGGATGTGCAATCGGCGATCGGCAGCCTGGTCTGGGGCTGGTCGGATGACAAGCTGTCCGAACGGGAAGCAAAGGCCGCTGGCCTCGACACCGGAAACCCCGTAACCAACCACGTCCTGCAATACGCATCCGAACTCTTGAGTTTCCCCCGTCACCTCACCCAGCATGTCGGCGGTTTCGTCATCACTCGCGACCGGCTCGACGAGGTCGTGCCGATCATGAATACGGCGATGCCGGATCGCTACATGATCGAATGGGACAAGGACGATCTCGACAATCTGAAGATCCTCAAGGTCGATGTCTTGGCACTCGGCATGCTGACCTGCCTGCGCAAGGCCTTCGATCTTCTGCTGCTGCATTACGACGTGAAGAAGACGCTGGCCGATCTAGGCAACGACACGCATGAGGACGAGAAGCCGGTCTACGACATGATGTGCCGGGCCGATACGCTGGGCGTCTTCCAGATCGAAAGCCGCGCGCAGATGAGCATGCTGCCGCGCCTGCGGCCGCGAGTGTTCTACGACCTCGTCATCGAGGTCGCCATCGTCCGACCCGGCCCCATCCAGGGTGACATGGTCCATCCCTACCTGAAGCGAAGGGAGCAACGACAGAAAGGTATTCCTATCGACTATCCGAGCCCGGAGTTGGAAGGCGTCCTTGAGCGAACACTTGGAGTACCGCTCTTTCAGGAACAGGCCATGCAAATCGCCATCACAGCGGCCGGTTTCGAGCCTGCCGAGGCCGATCAACTGCGCCGCGCCATGGCAACCTTCAAGCGGACGGGCACGATCGGCAATTTCGAACAGCGCTTCATCGACGGAATGGTATCCAAGGAGTACCCGCGGGAATTCGCACAACAGTGTTTCAACCAGATCAAGGGCTTCGGCGAATACGGCTTTCCGGAAAGCCACGCGGCCTCCTTCGCGCTGCTCGTCTACGCCTCCTCCTGGATGAAGGCCTATTATCCCGATATCTTCTGTGCGGCCATGCTAAACTCGCAGCCAATGGGCTTCTACGCGCCGGCGCAGCTGGTTCGCGATGCCAGGGAACACGGCGTGGAGATACGGCCGGTCGATATCAACAGTTCGGATTGGGACTGCCTTCTGGAAGACGGACGCTTCGACAATCGTCGGATTGATTTCCGCCATCGTGAGATGAGCGATGTAATCAAAGCCAACCACGCCGTCCGCCTCGGCTTTCGCCAGGTAAAGGGATTATCCGAGGAGGCCATACGCGAGAAACTGATGGCGCATCGGGGATATGGCTATACCTCCATCCGCGATCTCTGGCTGCGCTCCGGCCTCGACAAATCCGATATCGAGCGGCTGGCGGATGCGGACGCCTTCAACAGCATCGGCCTGTCCCGGCGCGAGGCGCTATGGGCGGTCCGTGCGCTGGATGTGAAGAGTGCAGCCGAGCGCTTGCCGTTGTTCGATCAGGCATCTCATCTCGACCTGCAGGTCGAGCCGCAAGCCAGACTGCCTGAAATGCTGCCGGGCGAGCAGGTGGTCGAGGACTACCGGTATCTGTCCCTGTCGCTCAAGGCGCACCCCCTGTCCTTCCTGCGCGACGAATTGCGCGGCATAGGCATCACCCGCAGCGTCGACCTGCTCAAGGTGCCGAACGGTCGATGGGTGACGATTGCCGGCCTCGTATTGGTGCGCCAGCGCCCAGGCTCGGCCAAGGGCGTTATCTTCATGACGCTGGAGGATGAAACCGGCGTCGCCAATGCCATCGTCTGGCCGAAGACCTTCGAGAAATACCGCGCCATCGTCATGGGCGCCCGGCTCGTCAAAATCCGCGGCAAGCTGCAGAGCCAGAGCGGGGTGATCCATACGGTTGTCGATCACATCGAGGACATGACGCACGCTCTGGGGCTATTGCAGAAGGAGGCGAACCGCTTCGGCGTCTGCGACCGCTCGGACGAAGCGCGCCGACCGACCGCCGATCCCCGGCAGAAGAAGCTCAACGAGACATTGGAGAAAGCAGTGATGGAAAAAAGAATAACCACGCGGGACAATCGGGAGCGGAATGAAGCCACGGCCTCGGTCATGCCGAAGGGCCGTAATTTTCATTGATTTTCAATATCGAGTCCGATCAGGCATCGTCGCAAGCGGAGAGCCATCCGTTTCGATTGGATCGTAAGCGAGCCGTAAGGTGGGCGAAGCGGCAATGCCGGAATATGAATCTTTCTTGACAACGAGCGTCTTCTTTAGCAAAAAGACGATAGTCATTGTCATGTTTGGAATGAAGACGTGCTTGTCTGCAGTTGCAACTACATAACCGACACCGAAATCCGGGAGGTTATCAACAGCCTTCTCGATGAGGACTGTTGGCAGCTTATTGTCCCTGCGAAAGTCTACCACGCCATGGAAAAACGCGGCCGTTGCTGCGGCTGTTTCCCGAATGTGGTCGACATCATCATTCAGACGACCGAGGACTATCACGCCCGTCGGCACTCGACGGATGCCGAAATATTTGATTTCATGTCCCGCCTCAGAAACTTCCATGAAGAAAACAGGAGAGCGGACATTGAAAGGCGACAAAAAAGTCATCGAGCGGCTTAACGAGGCCCTCTTTTTGGAGCTTGGTGCTGTCAATCAGTACTGGGTTCACTATCGTTTGCTCGAGGATTGGGGCTACACAAAGCTCGCCAAGAAAGAGCGCGCTGAATCCATCGAAGAAATGCAGCATGCCGACAAGCTCGTCGCGCGCATCATCTTCCTCGAAGGTCATCCCAATCTGCAGACGCTTGCGCCGTTGCGCATCGGCCAGAACGTCAAGGAAGTTTTGGAAGCGGACCTCGCCGGCGAATACGACGCCCGCACCGCCTACAAGAAATCCCGCGATATCTGTCATGAGGCAGGCGACTACGTTTCCATGAAGCTCTTCGAAGAGCTGCTCATGGACGAAGAAGGCCACATCGACTTCCTTGAGACGCAGCTGGAACTCCTCGGCAAGATCGGCGAAGCCAAGTATGGCCAGCTGAACGCCGACTCCGCCGACCAAGCCGAGTAATCAAGCCACAGGAGCCGGTCGCCCAGGCGGCCGGCATCCAAAATAGGCGCCATCAGTCAGGCGGCCGGCAATCCGGCGAGATGGCTGAACTCGCCGACCACCTGTTCGTAGACGCCGCGCTTGAAGGACACGATCAGCTCCGGCAATTCCGCCATCGGCTTCCAGTCCCAGGCGTCGAATTCCGCGGAATGTCCGCCCGGCGGAGGGTTGATGGCGATCTCGCTCTCGTCGCCATCGAAACGGAAGGCGAACCAGCGCTGCGTCTGTCCGCGAAACTTTCCCTTCAGGCCAATGCCGATCAGCTGCGGCGGCAGATCATAGTTGATCCAGTCCTTCGCCTCGGCAAGCAGCGTCACCGTCTTCATCCCGGTCTCTTCATAAAGCTCGCGGTAGGCCGCCGTCAGCGGGTCCTCGCCCTTGTCGATGCCGCCCTGCGGCATCTGCCACAGCTGCGGCGAGCCGTCATATTCCGAGTTCTCCGCCGGGATCCGGCGGCCGGCCCAGACGAGCCCGGCGCGATTGAGGATCATCACGCCGACACAGGGGCGATAGGGCAGATCTTCGGCTTTAACGGTCGATTGGCTCATGTTTGTCTCTGCTAGGGTTTCTTCGGATCGTTGGTCAGCGCGGCGATCCCGACGATCTCGATGCCGCGCATCGCCGCTTCTTCCGTCCATTTTGAAATGGCATCGATGCTTTCGTCAAATGCCGAGGCGACACCAATTGCCTGGCCGTTGCGCTTGGCCACGCGCTCGAGTTCGTCAAGCTTGTTGGTGATCGCATTGAAATCCACCTGCCCGTCGAGCTGCACGTCCGCAAAGGCGTATGGCGTCTCCGTGCCCTTGGCGATCGCGGCGGTCTTCGACTGCGCCGAGGTGCCGTCGTCGAGAAAGAGCAGCCCGCGCTTGCCGATATCGCGCATGACGGGCTCCAGCGCATTCGCGTCCGAGAGGAAACGGCCGCCCTGATAGTTCAGCACGCCGGTGTAGTTGGTGATTTCGCCCATCGCCCGGTGCAGGCTCTCGATATTCTTGGCCACGCTCTTCGACGTCAGCAGCGTATCGGGACCTGGATCGTTCGCCGGGTAATCGAAAGGTTCGAGCGGCACCTGAATCAATATCTCATGACCAGACCGGCGCGCCTCCTGCATCCAGCGCTGCAGGCTGTTGCCGCTGGCGGCGAATGCAAGCGTCACCTCCTCGGGCAGCTGCTGGATCGCCCGCTGCGTGCCCGTCTGGCTGAGGCCAAGCCCGCTCACGACGATCGCGATCCGCGTTCCATGCGCGCCGGACCATGGTCGGGCATATTGGTCCATCGGCCGGCGACCATCGGGCCCAACGATCGGCAAGCGCCCGAACGACGACGCCTCGAGCAGGGCATCATTCGGCAATGCGGCCACTCGCGGATCCTGCCCCACCTGCATGGCGTCGATCAGCACGGGGCCGTTTCCGTCGCGGGTCTTCGGGCTGTATTTGGTGACCACCGAGCCATCGCCCGTCGTCATGCGCTCGACATTGGCGCCGGAATTCGGCTCGCTGCGCGGCATGCCGTTGGGAGGCGTTGCATCGGGCGTGGCGGTCTGTTGGACGGTATCGGTGGGAACGGCGGATGCCTGCTCCTTCGCGGGTGGAGTCTCGCGCTTCAGGCCATCGCCGCGAAAGGCGGTATAGACCGAAAAGCCGCCAATCAGCACGAGGCAAAGCCCAGCGACAACCCGCCCCGTGCGCAAGACGCCAGGGCGCTTGCCGCCCGGCTTGCGGTTCTGTCCAAGGGGCGCGTGCAGATCGGTATTCATTCTTCGGCTGCTTCCATCATCAGGACAGCAAAAAGGCGTCAGGCCGGATCCTCATCCGGCCTGACGCCTCATCTGATCGTTACTTGGCGCTGACGGCCTTTTCAGGGTTCGGCGGGAAAGACGGGTCCGTCTTCTTGCCGCGCAGAAGATCGAGCGCGTAGTTGAGCTGCACGTCATCCTTCGGATCCGGCGGCACGTAGGCGACGGAGCCCGAGCCCTCGTCCGTCTCGCTCTGGCCCTTGATGTGGCCGCGCAGGGCGGATTCGCCCTCGGTCACCATCTTGCCCTTCAGATCATCCGGCAGCGGCTCTTCGACCTTGATGTCAGGCGTGATGCCGGTGCCCTGGATCGAGCGGCCCGACGGCGTGTAGTAGAGCGCCGTCGTCAGGCGAAGCGCGCCGTTCTCGCCAAGCGGGATGATGGTCTGAACCGATCCCTTGCCGAAGGAGCGCGTGCCGAGAACCGTGGCGCGACGCAGATCCTGCAGGGCGCCGGCGACGATTTCCGATGCCGAAGCCGAGCCGCCGTTGATCAGAACGATCACAGGCTTGCCATCCGTCAGATCACCAGGGCCGGCATTGAAGCGGCGGGTTTCATCCGGATTGCGGCCACGGGTGGAAACCACCTCGCCGCGCTGCAGAAGCGCATCCGATACCTGGATCGCCTGGTCGAGCAGACCGCCCGGGTTGAGGCGCAGGTCGAGCACGTAGCCCTTGAGCTTGTCGGCCGGAACGGTCTTCTTGATCTTCTCGATCGCCTTTTCCATATCCGGATACGTCTTCTCGGTGAACGAGATGATACGGAGATACCCGACATCATCCTCGACGCGCGACTTGACCGCCTGCACGGCCACGACGTCGCGAACGATCGTCAGTTCGATCGGCTTGTCGGCGCCCTTGCGGATCAGCGTCAGCTTGATCGGGGTGTTGATGGCACCGCGCATCTTCTCGACAGCGTCTTCGAGCTTCAGGCCACGGACGGACTGCCCGTCGATTTCCGAGATATAATCGCCGGCGAGAACACCTGCCTTGGCGGCCGGCGTATCGTCGATCGGCGTGATAACCTTGACCAGCTCGTCTTCCATCGTGACTTCGATGCCGAGACCGCCGAACTCGCCCTTGGTCTGGGTCTGCATGTCCGCCGCGTCCTTGGCGTTCATGTAGCTCGAATGCGGATCAAGCGACGAAAGCATGCCGTTGATGGCATTTTCGATCAGCTTGTCCTCGGCTGGCGGCGTCACGTACTGGGCGCGAACGCGCTCGAACACGTCACCGAAAACGGACAGTTCCTTGTAGGTGGACGCCCCCGCCGCTTCCGCGGGCACACCGGCGGAATAGATGACGCTCATGGCCGTCGCACCCATCAATGCGCCAACCAGAACAAGAGAAGCCCTACGAATCATTGCGTGCCTTTCCGGTGTCTTTGGCGGTCCACCATGGTCGGGAATCGACCGGCTTTCCGTCTTTTCGAAATTCAATGTAAAGCGTTGGTCGGTTTGTTTCCAGCGCCAATGCAGTCGCACTGGCCACTCTTTTCGCACCCATCACCGCAAGCGGTTCGCCGGCGAAAACAAACTTGCCCTGCCGCGCGTTCATGGTCTCCATTCCGGAGAGAACCAGGTGATATCCGTCGCCGGCATCGAGAATGATCATCTGCCCGTAGCTGCGAAACGCGCCGGCATAAACGATCAGACCATCCGCCGGTGCGGTAACCACCGTTTCCGGGTTGGTCGCCAGCGTCATACCCATCGCCTCGTGGCCTGTTCCATCGGCATCGCCGAACTGGCGCAGGATATCGCCGGCAACGGGCAACTCCAGCTTGGCCTTCAATTCTCCGAACGGATATGCGGGCGCAATGCGGTTTTTATCGGGCACCCCGCTATCCGCCAAAGCCTTGGCCTGCGCGCGCTGTTCATCCGTCAGCAGCCTGCGATTTTCCTCCGCCTGACGCGCCGCGGCAGTCGCCTGGCGAACGGACGAAATCTCGCTTTCCATCGATGCCACGAGGCTCTCCAGGCTCGTGGCCTTGCCCGCGAGCTCCTCGGAGCGCTGGCGCTCGGCATTGAGCTCGGCTGTGTTGCTTCGGCTCAATTTCTCGTTCTCGGCGAGAAGCAAATCCATGCGCCGCTCTTCCTCGAGGCTGTTCGTCATCGTCGTCGTCAAGCCGGCCTTCTCGGCGGCACTTGCGGCCTGCAGAGAGGCCAGGTTGCCGAGATCGGCGGCGAGTTTATCCGTTTCCTTGCGAATGCCGGGAACAACGGCACCGAGCAGGATAGCGCTGCGCACCGAAGCAAGCGCGTCATCGGGCGTCACCAGAAGCGCCGGCGGCGGGTTGCGTCCCATCCGCTGCAGCGCCGCGAGCACCTCGGCCAGCAATCCGCGCCGCTCATGCAGCGAGTGGCGAACCGCATCTTCCTTCACGCCGAGATCGGCAAGCTTCTTCTCGCTCTCCAATATCTGCTTTTCGAGCGACTTGCGCCGCGCGGCTGAATCGATCAGCGCCTGACGAACACTGCTGGTGCTCTTGTCCAGATCCTCGATGCTCTTCTGCAGTTCCGCGACCTTGCTCGAAGAGAGATTTATGGTCTTCGACAGCGCATCCAGTTCGCTGCGCGTCTGGTCGCGCTTCTTTTCCAGTTCGACGGCCGGATCAGGTGCTGCAGCCACAACGGGCGCGGTCGGCGGCGGCGATTCCGGTTGCGCGGAGGGCGGCTGCTCCTGCGCCAGAGCGGACACCCATCCGGACACGCCGAGAGCCGACGCGGCAAGGCCAGCCACGGCAACCGACAAGATCACATAGTTTCGCTTGGATGCAGGTGTCGGCATGCCGATCGGTAAATCCTCTTAAACCGCGCGAAGATTAAGCTGATTTGACCATCTTTGCCAGAAAGATTGAGGCCTGCCGCCCAATCGCGCAAGACACACCTGCGTGAAGGAGCGTGAGCGCTCAGACGCGATGATAGGGATGGCCGGAGAGGATCGTAACGGCGCGATAAAGCTGCTCGGCGATCAGCGTGCGAACGAGTTGATGCGGCCAAGTCATCTTGCCCAGGCACAACGTTGCGTCGGCCCGATCGTAGAGCGCCGGATCAAGTCCATCGGCGCCGCCGATCGCGATCAACATCTCGCGCTTTCCCTGATCGCGGTAATTGCCCAGAAGAGTGGCGAAGCCTTCGCTGTCGAGCGCCTTGCCGCGCTCGTCGAGAAGAATGAGAATGCTGCCATCCGCCAGCGCCTTCTGAAGCATGCCCGCTTCCTCGCGCTTGCGCGTATCGGCATTGGAGGCGCGACTTTCGGCGACTTCGACAACGCGGGAGAATTCGAGGCCGATGGCGGGACCGGCCTTCGCAAAGCGGTCGAAATAACGCGCCGCAAGATCCTTCTCCGGGCCGGATTTGAGCCGCCCCACGGCAAAAAGACCAACGCGCATATGTCCGCTCCTGCTATCAGGCTTTTCGCGGCCCAAAGGTGCCGCAGGCCGGGGCTAAAGCACCGCCGGCCCAATCAGAGCCATCTATCAGGCGCCGGACGCAGCGTCCAGACAGCCTGCCAGCTGGAGTATCAGTGCAGCGTCTCGTCCAGATCGGGAGCCTGCCACATCTTTTCGATGTTGTAGAACTCGCGAATTTCGGGACGGAAGACATGCACGATAACATCGCCGGTATCGATCAGGATCCAATCGCCGGCATCCTGGCCTTCGACCCGGGCGGAGCCGAAGCCCTCGTCCTTGAGGTCGCTGAGCAGGTGGTCGGCAATTGCCATGACATGGCGGCTCGAGCGGCCCGATACCACGACCATGAAGTCGCCGAGCGCCGATTTTCCGGCAATGTCGATGGAAACGATATCTTCAGCTTTGGAGTCCTCGAGGCTGACGAGGACGGTGTGCAGGGCGCGGGCAGCGGCATCAACGCCACGTTCCGGGCTCTTCGGGACAACGACTTTCGTGCTTCCCTTTGCGTGTACTGTTGTCAGTGCTTTCCCTTTCTCGGAATGACAAAGCATGCACATCACTGATTTGGCGAACCAAATCATGGTTAAGATAGGCACCGAACCATAAATGTTTCAAGACGCCCGCGATCACAAAGCATGAATGCCGGATTTGGCGCGGCAGCAACGGATGGCTCAGCCTCAAGTGCATCCTGCGGGGCTGTGTACAGTTGCTATCGCCCTCAGTAAAGTGATGCTTCGTCCCAGTGCGAAGATTGCAAATGAAAAACACCTTAGAAAACACGCTTGTTCCGGTCCTTCGCATCAGCTTTCCGCATGAGGATCGCCTTGGGCACGGCAAGATGGAACTGCTGGAGCATATCAGGGAGACCGGCTCGATTTCCGCAGGCGGCCGCGCGATGGACATGTCCTATCGGCGTGCATGGCTGCTGGTCAGCGAAATGAACCGGATGTTCAAGCATCCCGTCGTCGAATCGCAACGCGGCGGCCAGAAGGGCGGCGGCGCGGCGCTGACTGAATTCGGCGAGGAGTTGCTGGCGCGCTTTCGGCAGATGGAGCAAACGATCCGGGTGACCTTGGCCGACGACCTCGCCTGGCTGGAGAGCAACCGCCTGATCGATGGCACCGAGCCGGCTGTCTAAGGCTCCAGCGCAACCGTCTTGATGATGGCGAACACCGGCATGCCCTCGCGCAGCGCCATGCGCTCCGCCGAGAAACTGGTGATCCGCGACAGGATCGCGTCACCACCGCAATCGACCGTGACGTCTACGGTCGCATCGTCGGAAGGCGTCACCGCCAGGATCGCACCTTCAAGCACGTTGAGCGCGCTGAGGCCGTTTGGCCGTTCGGTGGCAAGCATCACGTCGCGCGAGGGAATACGGACACGCACCGCCTTGCCCGGTGCAAGGCTGGCATCGGGTACACTTAGCCGCACGGTCGTCATCGCAACGGTGGCCAGGCGATGCCGTTCGTCCACGGCCTCCACACGCCCCTGCAACAAGGCGCCCGCCTCGCGCCGATCGAGCGACGCGGCGGGCAGGCTGAGCACCTCGGTTGCCGCGCCAACGGCCTTAACCCGGCCGTCCTGCATAACGACGACCTGATCGGCAAGCCGCGCCACCTCCGCCACCGAATGGCTGACATAGACGATCGGAATATCCATCTCGTCGCGCAGACGCTCGAGGAAAGGCATCACCTCCGCCTTACGCGCTTCGTCGAGCGCGGCAAGCGGCTCATCCATGAGAAGCAGGCGCGGTGACGACAAGAGCGCACGGCCGATCGCCACCCGCTGCTTTTCACCGCCTGACAGATGCTCAGGACTGCGACCGAGCAACCTTTCAATGTCGAGCAGGCCGACGATCCGCTCAAAGCTCTCCCGTGGCGCCCCCTTCGGCGCGAACCAGCGGCCATAAGTCAGGTTCTGGCGCACGGTCAGATGCGGGAAGAGCCGAGCCTCCTGAAACACATAGCCGAACCGCCGGCGATGCTTGGCAACGAAAATGCGCTTGGCGGTATCCGTCAGTATCTCGCCGTCGAGGCTGATCCGTCCCTCGTCGGGCCGCGTCAGCCCGGCGATCATCCGGATCATGGAGGTCTTTCCCGAACCCGAACGGCCGAACAGCGCGGTGATCCCGCGTTCCGACGTGAACCCTGCCTCGAGCGAGAACGCGTCAAACCGATGCTTTGCCTGAACAACGAGCGTCATTGCGGATCGATCCTCCGCCCGATGAGACGTGACAGAAATTCGGATGCGAGCAACGCAGCCATGGAGATAACCACGGCCACCAAAGTCAGCCGCAACGCGCCTGCATCCCCACCCGGCACCTGCGTGAAGGAATAGATCGCGGCCGACAGCGTCTGCGTCTCGCCGGGAATATTGGAAACGAAGGTGATCGTCGCGCCGAACTCGCCCATGGCCTTGGCGAAGGCCAGGATCATGCCGGCGATGATGCCGGGTAGGGTGAGGGGGAGCGTCACCGTCAGGAAGACCCAGACCGGGCTGGCGCCGAGCGTGCCGGCAGCCTCTTCCAGCTTGCGGTCGATCGCCTCAATCGAGAGCCTGATGCTGCGCACCATCAGCGGAAAGGCCATCACCGCGCAGGCAAGCGCCGCTCCCGTCCAGCGGAAGGAGAAGACGATGCCGAAATACTGATCGAGAAAGGCTCCGATCACCCCGCGCCGGCCAAACAGCACAAGCAGGATGAAACCGGTAACGACGGGCGGCAGGATGAGCGGCAAATGCACGATGCCGTTGAGAATGGATTTGCCCCAGAAACGCCCCCGCGCCAGAAGCAGCGCGACACCGATGCCGAAGGGCAGGCTTGCCAGCATTGCAACGATCGACACGCGCAGGCTGAGCATGATCGCCGTCCATTCGTCACTGCTCAGACCAAGTGCTTCCAAATGCGATGCTCCTGAAAAAACGAAGGCCCACCGTGGCGGGCCTTCAGACTAGGCAGCTGCGTATAAAACCGCAATTATTTCAGGATGGTGAAGCCCTGCTCGGTAAAGAAGTGGGCTGCCTTCTCCGACTTCAGGAAGTCGAGATAGGCTGCCGTATCGGCGTTCTTGCTCTCGGACAGGATCGCGATCGGATAGGTGATCGGCGGGTGCGAATCGGCGGGGAAGGTGCCGGCAACCGCAACACCCGGATCGGCGTTCACATCGGTCTTGTAGACGATGCCGAACGGCGCTTCGCCGCGCGAGACCAGCGCCAGCGCCGCGCGCACGCTTTCAGCGCCTGCGACCTTGCCTTCGACCGACGACCAGATGCCGAGCTTTTCGAGCGCCGCCTTGCCGTACTTGCCTGCCGGTACCGACTTGACTTCGCCCATCGCGAGCTTGCCGTCGCCGAGCAAGCCGGCCAGATCGAAGCCCTGCTTGATGTCGACAGGCTTGACCTTATCCTTGGCGGCGACGAGCACGATGCTGTTTCCGAGCAGGTTGGAGCGGGTGTCCGCCTTGATCAGGCTCTTCTTGGCGAGATAGTCCATCCAGTCGAGGTCGGCCGAAATGAACACATCCGCCGGCGCGCCGCCTTCGATCTGCTTTGCCAGAGCGGAGCTCGCCGCATAGGAGACGACAGCTTCCTTGCCGCTCTCCTTGGCCCATTCGGCATTGGCCGCATCAAGCGCGTTTTTCATGCTCGCGGCTGCGAATACCGTAACCTTTTCAGCGGCGAAGGCCGTTCCGGCGGTCGCACCAAGCCAGATCGCGGAGACTGCGACGGCTGCGAATTTCACCCATTGACGACGATTGTGCATATTGGCTCCCCAACGCTTCGAGATATCTGCAGAGATATAACGGAAACTTGGCTATTGACCAGCGCTATATTCAGTCGAACGCAACGCGTGGCGCAGGACCGCAGCCGAGCTGATCGCACTGGCGTGGGTCATGGGCGGTAGACTGCCGCAAGGCAGCAACTAGCGCGGTCGGGCGGTAGCCATTTTCTAGTATCCATCTGACAAAAGGCCATCAAACTTGATAAACCTCCAGTGTAGTGCGCAGATATTGAGCATTTGGATGGGTGCGACACTTAAACACATGCCAGAAATGCATTGCTGCGATGCACCAATTCCGCTTTCCTTTCTGTGATACTCATCATACAAGTCTCTCACCGGACAGCGATCTCCTCCTCCCAAGCTGTTCGGTAACGGATCGGCAACACTCCTCCTCCCAGTTGCCGGTCAAGTTTTAAGCCCGACGGATCCTCCCCCGTCGGGCTTTTCATTTTCCAGCTTGATATTGAGAGAAATGAGCTAAGCGCCGTTTTGCGCGCGGATCGCCGTCGAACTCAGTCGCGATCGCGGGCCGTGGATGAATGTCCAGGCCGGCGCCGGCTTCTTCCAGAGCGCTCTCGAATCTTCCTCGTCGACACGTGCGAAATCGAAGGTCTTGGCCATCTTCGACGACAGGAACGACAGCGTCGCACCCGGCCGGTCGATGACCGCGATCGGAAACATGCGGGCGATATCCTGCCACCGCTGCCAGCGATGAAAGGTCTTCAGGCTGTCGGCGCCCATGATCCAGATGAAATGCACATGCGGGTTGCTGATCTTGATCCGCGCCAGCGTTTCCGCGGTGAAGGTCGTGCCGAATTTCTTTTCGAATGCGGTGACCTTGATCGCGGGATGCTTGGCAAGCTTTTCGCTGAGCCGCACCCGCTCCGCCAAAGGCAGTAGCTGGCTCGGATCCTTCAAGGGATTGCCCGGAGTGACCATCCACCACAGCTGATCGAGACCAAGCCGCTTGATAGCGATCTCCGCCACCAACGCATGGCCCTGGTGCGGCGGATTGAAGGAACCGCCGAACAGACCGACCACCATGCCCCGCTCGGCATGCGGCACGCGAAGATAGCGTCGGTCCAGTTCGTCGTTGATCACATCAGGTCCGGACTTGGCCGGTGCCATGCACGCGGTATTTGAACGAGGTCAGCTGCTCGACGCCGACGGGGCCTCGTGCATGCATTTTGCCGGTCGCGATGCCGATTTCCGCACCCATGCCGAATTCGCCACCATCGGCAAACTGCGTCGAGGCATTGTGCAGCAAGATGGCGGAATCGACCTCGGTGAAGAAGCGCTCCACGACAGCTGGGTCTTCGGCGATCACGGCTTCGGTATGGTTCGACGAATAGGTCTGGATATGCTTGATCGCACCATCGATGCCATCGACGACAGCGACCGAAACGATCGCATCGAGATATTCCGTCGACCAGTCTTCCTCGGTCGCCGCCTTCGTTCCCGGCGCCGCCTTCACGACGCTCAAGGAGCCGCGAACTTCGCAGCCGGCATCCGAGAGAACCTCAAGCAGCGGCACGAGGTGCGTGTCGCTGACAGCGCTGTCGACCAGGATGGTCTCGACCGCACCGCAAATGCCCGTCCGGCGCATCTTGGCGTTGACGACGATCTCCTTGGCCATGTCTAGATCGGCGGATGCATCGACATAGATATGGCAGAGCCCTTCCAGATGCGCGAAAACGGGCACCCGGGCTTCGTTCTGCACACGCGCGACAAGGCTTTTGCCGCCGCGCGGAATAATCACGTCGATCGCTCCATCCAATCCACGCAACATGGCGCCGACGGCCGCGCGATCCGTGGTCGGAACGAGCTGGATAGCATGCTCTGGAAGCCCGGCAGCCTTCAGGCCGCGCACCATGCATTCATAGATAGCCTGCGATGAACGACGCGAATCCGAGCCGCAGCGCAGGATGACGGCGTTACCCGCCTTGACGCAGAGCGCGCCGGCATCCGCCGTCACATTCGGGCGGCTCTCAAAGATCACGCCGATCACGCCAAGCGGGGTGCGCACGCGCTCGATCTTTAGGCCGTTCGGCCGATCCCAGGCGCTGACCACCTCGCCGACAGGGTCCTTCAATGCAGCGATCGCACGAATGCCATCGGCCATCTCCGCGACGCGCTTGTCGGTGAGCGTCGCGGAGATGGCCGATG
>Ga0307412_10000672_pt1 | contig 19832 bp, 20 predicted proteins | sample DK1Cmetagenome_3_FD_203823 | JGI IMG/M metagenome (GOLD analysis project Ga0307412, IMG submission 203823) | Maize rhizosphere microbial communities from greenhouse at UC Davis, California, United States - DK15-C-1 | ecosystem: Host-associated > Plants > Roots > Rhizosphere > Soil | place: USA...
TAACGCCGTTGAGCCTCTTTATAACTCAGTTCGCCCTTTTCAACCTGATCGACGACCGCCAATTTAAAGCTCAGCGTGTAATCACGCTGACTGCGCTTCTTTCCTGAATCCATTGGTTCCTCCTGAGGATAGGTCAGAAGGTGTAAACCTTATTCAGGACGAGACATAGGCACAAAAAAAGCCACTCATCTGAGTGGCTTTTTTTGAATCTTGGAGCGGGAAACGAGACTCGCACCTGGCTTCCGACCCTTTGAAATTCAAGGGGTTTCTTTTCTTTCCGGGGCAGGAAAAGACTTAATTCTGGACTTGTTTTTGAAGGGTATCAAGGGCCGAACAGGGGGTGCTTCGGGCTACGCGATTGATTCGATCCACAGCCAGATCGGACGGCAAACAATCTCACACCGCCCATGCACACGCAGACCGAGTAAAAGTTTCTGACACCACAGAGACACGATCTCTGTAGGGCTGTAGAACATCGAAGTACAGCGACATGTGCTGTCGCCCTCGCAAAGCAATCTTGCAGCACCGAAGATTGCAGGACATCGCCATGCTCATGTCGCTCCCTCTCACCCTCACCTGCCCCAGATGCTCCTGGAAAACGACCTCCTTGCCTTGGTGTGATTCACGACCGACCGTTTTGCCGCCTCCAACATGCTGCCCGGCTTGCCATGACCTGCCGCTTGAATACCGGAAAGCGACCCACAAAGAGATGCTCAAAGCGCGTCTGGAAGAATTTCTGGCCCTGAACAATGAAATAGAGCGCGACACACCTTGTCGCCTCACTGAAGACAATGACTGCAGACCAAGGAGCCTCTCATGAAAAACTTGCTTGCAGTGCTCGGATTATTTGTCGTCCTGCAGAAAAGCTGCGCGTTCTATCGCGGATACAGCGATCTCAAACGCGACGCTCAGAGTCGCCGTCCCCCCTGTTGAATAGGCGCAGACAATTGCTTCTTTTTTTGAAAATCCACGCCCCACATGTCGAGACTTTAGTTTTATGGCTCACACGAAGGATGGCATAGAGCCATCAAATCCCGTAGCATCCCAAGTTGTCGCCTGAATGGTGATCAACCCTTGAATAGGCTTACAAGGTAGTTGCCATGTCTCAAGCGAAGGATACACTGCTGCGCCTATTCGCGTTGCTGCGTGTAATACCCACCGAGCCGCAGCGCATTGCTACATCGACGCTGCTAGAAAAACTCCGGGACAAGGGTTTTACCGTGACGCTGCGCTCCGTTCAGCGCGATTTGAACCGACTGTCCATTCCCTTCTCGTTACAGTGCGACGACAGTGAAACTCCCTTTCGCTGGAGTTTCACCCGCGACGCGCCGCTGAAACTGGAGGACATGGACACCCCGACAGCGCTGGCGCTCTACCTCTCCGAACGACATCTGACCACATTGCTCCCGCAAGCTGTGTTGGACCAACTCGGCCCCCAATTCAGGCGCGCGCGAAATTTTCTGGGTGGTCTGGGTAACAACGGGCTGGCGGATTGGGCAAAGCGGGTCCGAACGGTTCCCAACGGCAAAACCTTGCTGCCTGCCAGCATTGCACCGCGGGTCTGGAGCGAGGTTTCAACCGGCTTGCTGGAGCGCCGAAAACTGGAAGTGGCGTATCAGAGCCGCAGCAAAAGCGAACTCAAGCAGTTCCGTCTGCACCCCGCCGGGCTGGTGTCGCGACACGCCATCAGCTACTTGGTGGCGTCGGTGGACGGCTACGACGATCTTCGCCAGTTCGCCCTGCATCGCATTCGCGAGGTCAGGGTGCTAGATGAAGTAGCGGAGCTGCACGCCACGTTCGAAGTCGACGACTACATCGACACAGGAATTTTCAACCATCGACAAGCCCATGCGCTGGTCGAGTTGGTCGCCGACGTTCACCCACAGATCGCAGCCCTGCTCAGTGAGACACCGCTGAGCAGTGTGCAGAACCTAAGCGACCTCCCCGACCAGGGCTGGAAGCGGTTGCGCGCTCAGGTGTCGTTGGACCGGGACACGCTTTGGTGGATTTTTGGGCTTAACGACAACATTCGGGTCCATGCGCCACAGGTCTGGGTCGATGAGATCCGCCAGAAGCTGAACAACTTGCGAATCCTCTACTCCGACGCTGGCTCGACCAGCAACTGACACCCGACAGCGCGCCGATCAACTCTGCGTATCTTGATGACGCCAAGGAAGCTCTATGGACAACCAACGTAAAAAGGCATTGAACAGCTCTGTCAGCCTCTGCCCGATCTGGCCCACGCAAGCGTCGGAAAAAATCGGCAACATGCTCAACGAGATCAATCATGCGAACGCCATAGTCGGCAAGATTGCCAGCACGGCTCAAAACAGTGCGATCAAAGGTGGGTTCGCCGCAGAGACATGGCACGCCGAATCGTTCAATCTGGACGCCATCCTGAAGGACAAGGAAGTCCGCGCCTTCACTGACAACTTCACCAACACTCCGCTGGCGAAAAACCATACCACACACGATATCGTGGTCATGAAAGGCGACGAGCAACTGCTGGGCGCACAACTGAAATACTTCAAGGATGGAGAAGCCACGCAGAAGGCATTCAGGTCCACCAAAGACGGCATTCATCAATATCAGGACAGTGATGCATTCATCGGGCCTGCAGACCAGATCGAACAGATCAAGGACTCGGCCAAACGAGACATGCAGAGAAACCAGCAAACGCGACCGGAAGTCGCCAACGCCGCCGAAAAGGTTCGGGAGAAAACGACGGCCAACCTTGATGTCGAGGGCGTTCAGTCGCAGCAGCTAGGCAAGCGAGACGCCGAGCATCTGGGCAGCGGCACTGAGGCAGGCAAGCAACTGCATGAAAAGATGCAGAGCGGTTACCTAACCAAGGCCACCGTTCAACAAAGCCTTCGCGCGGCAGGTTCGGCAGCAGTCATAACCACCGTCGTCGCAGGCAGCATCAATACCTTCCAGTCGATCAAACAAGTCCGTGACGGCGAAATCACGGTGGAGCAGGCGACTTTCCAGATCCTGCAAAACACCGCCATCGCCGCCGGTGACAGTGCGCTGAAAGCAGGTATCGCCACTGCATCGGTCAGCATTACTGCGCGCAACCTGCCGACTCTGTTCGCGGGCTCGGCGTTCAAGCGCACCTTCGCCAACAATGGCGTGGCTGCTGCGGCGGTGTGTGCCGTGGACGTGGTGCAGAACGTAGTGCTGTTTGCGGCGGGCAAGATCACTCGCGAAGAGCTGGAAACCCGAACCGGCCACAATTTGCTGCAAACCGGCGCCGCCGTCGTTGGCAGCTCAGTGGGCGCTGCGGTAGGTGCCCTCGGGGGGCCGATCGGTGCGCTGGTGGGCGGCATTATCGGCGGCCTGATCACCACGATGGCCATGAGCATCGCTATCGACAACCACATCGAGAAGAGCTTCCGGTTGACCTTGACCGCCACCGAACACTTGGTGGGTAACGCCATGATCATGCACGACTCGTTGGAATACTTGCAGATGTCGCAGTCCTTCTATGCCGAATTTCACAAGAGCCTGTACTTGTCCGAGCTCCACTTTGCTGGCCAGGTCAAGACCATGGCAGCTCAAAGCACACAGTTGAAGAACCTGATCGATAATCTTTAAGGCGTATTTTCAATGAGCGAAACGGTCGAAGCAGCACCACAGGAAATCTTCAATCAACCGCTGGACGCCTCGGAGCAGGAAGCGGTTGAGGCACTCGTCGCCCAGCACCGGAACAACGCAGCACTGACCCAGCAACTGGCAGTGGATGCTTCACGGCTGCTCACCACCAGCGAGGAACGCCTCAAGCAGCAAGCCGAAAGCGGGTTCTTAAAGCGGTTCGCCGCTGCGTTCAGCGGCAAGACCCGTCAGAACCAGTTGCAGAACCAAGTCGACGCGCTGCACATGCAGAAGTTCGCCTGGCACTACCTCAAGCAACTGCAGCAGCAGAACCTGATTAACGCTCAGAGTATCGCGGTCATACGCAACAACCTGGGCACAATGAACGAATACATCATCGAAACCCGGAATTTCGTCTTGGTGGCGGTCGACAAGATCAATCGCCGCCTGATCCGGGTTGAGAACAATACTAATTTTCATCAATGGTCGTTGAACATCGAAGCGAACAAACGTCGCTTCAAATCGATGCCCAAGGGGCTGCTAGTGTTGGACCTGGCGTATGACTTCATGCGCAGCCACCCCGGCGTCATGCTGACCTCCCAAGACATCAACCACTTGATCGTCACCCTGGAAAAGCTGGACGTGGACTGCGACGAAGAAGTCGAGCTGTTGAGTTTCATCACCGACCTGATCGATCGGATCGAAACCACCAGCATCGAACGCTACCGCTCCGTCATCGAGTTGTCGTTCGACGAGCATGTCGCCGACTCGTACTTCATCCAGAAAAATATCTCGGGTTTGGCGTTCAACTCATTGTATTACCTCAGCGACCAGTACGACCGCATCATCGACATGATTTCGGACGGCGAGGTCTGTGACAGCGACGAGAGACGCGAAAAAATTATTTCCAAATTCTTTGGCAAAGAGTTCTCCGGTCTTTATACCCAGTACCGGATGCGCGACCTGATCGAGGAAATCATCGGCGGCAGCCTGCTGACCCTGGAGATTTACAAGGATCAGCACGGCCTGAACGCATTGCCTGATGAGCCCGCCGAAGATGCCCATGCCGAGCCGGTTGCACTGGTGTCGTCGTTGCCGGACATCCACTCCCACACCTTCTTCGACACCACTGAGGACCTTAATGCCCGACGCAACTACCTGTTGCTGTTCGCTCTGTGCATCGAGAACTCGGCGTCACTGAACAGACTGGGCCGAGAGTTTCTTGAGTTGCTGGCGCACAAAGCCGGGTGCCCACACGCGCTGGGTGAAATCTCTGTACTGGCGGACAACCCTCGCAAGGCACAGGACTACCTGCAGGTCTTGCAGGATTTGCTCAAGGGTGACGACAAGGCCTATACATGGTTGTTTGATGCGTTCTACCTGCTGACGCTGTGCCAGAAACAAATCGAAGGCCCTCACGTGCTGCGTATCCTGAACGCGCTCAAGCCTGCGCAATTCAAGGACAATTTCGCCCGTGCCCTGGTGATCATCACCGGGCAGGACGAAGAGCAAGTTCTGGCGGCCGCCGAGAAGCTGCAGCAGCAGACCCACGGATGGAAAAACATCGTTCACTACCGTGAGCTACGCTTCGAGCAGACGTTCACCGAGGCTCGCGCCAGCCTGCGTACAGTCGGCCGTGATGCGGTCACTCTCTCGATTGATCTGACGAAAGCGACCCTGAAAGCCACGGATTATTCGTTCTTCATGGAAGCATGGGACGACTCGTTCCTGAGCAAGGTCAGCAGTAAAGTGGAGGCTACAGCTTGCACAATGGGCCGCGGTTCCTGCCTGTCCTCGCTGAACGAGATGCGCAGGAAAATCAGTGATTTCATCTCCAGACATTCAAGCACGCTGAATCATGGTAATCGCATTCTTGCGCGCTGGGGCCTGTCCACGATCACCTTCAATGACGAATCCGGCTATGCCGATTTCGAGCTGGACAACTCCGCCGGTAACGAAGACTGGTACGACCAGTTCAATCACTACGAACGCCAGCTCGACGGTACACTCAGTGCCTTTTCAGACGCCTGTGCGGACGTGGCCGAACAGCTCGCGCAATTCATGGAAGGTCAATTCGACCTGTCCGTGGTTGATCGCAAAGCGAAGCAGCGTGCTGAGCGACTTCATCAGGAACAACAGGAAAAGCTGGCCAAACAGTCGGTCGTCATCGAAAAAGATGGCCGGGATCATCTGTTCAGTATCCAGTGGGGTCAGGTACAGCACGCTCCCTGCGAACCCGAGAAAATCCAGTACATCAAGACCGATGGCACCACGTGGTTGATCGTCGATCACGACAACCAGGTGTATCGCAGCCTGGATCGAGAGCACTGGCAGAACGTGCGTCTCAGTGCCACGGACGACGCGCCCACCATCTCCCGGCTGTATTTCGTGAATGGACTGTGGATTGCCATTGCGGGCTACAACGAAGGGTTCTATTACTCGCGCGATACGCAGAACTGGAAACAGACCCGCTTCCCGGATGCGCAGGGCTGGGAGTTCACACGAACTGAAGAAGTCATCCGTTTCAACGGTTTGTGGCTATGGAGATTCAAGGAACGTCAGGAGTACTCCTACGTCGAAAAAGGGCTGATTTTCGACTCGACGAAAACTGCCAGCTACGACAAGCTCGCCATCTTCTGCACCTCCGACCTCGACGGCCCATGGCTGCGCTGGGAGGACAAACAGAACTTCCCGGAGGGAATCGAGGTTGAAAGCATTCAGCCGCTGCCTGACGGAAGCAGCTTACTTGCATTCTGCAAGTACAACTGGGTATTCAAGTCACTGAAAAAAAAGAACAATGCGGCCTCGTTCGTCAGCTATTACACTGCCGGAAAAGGCTGGCGAACCTGCACCTGGGCGAGCGAAGACGACAGCTACGATGAACCGCTCATCACGCGTATAGGGCAGACAGTGATGTGTTTCTACTCGGATCGTGTCATGACGTCCGACAAAGGCTATGAGTGGAAACTTCGATCAAAAGACATTCGCATCAATGCCAGTGCCCATCTGCGAGATGTCAGCCTGTTTACGACGCGCTGGGGCCGAGAGACGCTGTACGTGAGCCAGACAGGAGAAAGCTTTGCGGAACTGGTACTCGAGGAAGGCACTTGGAAGCACTTCGCTGCCAACGAGCAGGGCACCTTGAGTGTCTACTCGCCTAATAAGCATGAAACCTTCCTGCGAAGCGGTAACTACATCTGCCAGCCGAAAGCATAGCGCGCGTCGGAGAGCATCGCCGATGCTCCCGCCGTAGCGAGAACACTTCAAGGGCGGTTATGACAGCGCAGCACCCGCCAGATAAATGATGGTCTGTTACTTCAGTCCAATAAGGCCATGACAATGAACGCTCATTTTCGCCGTAGTGCCGCCTCCAATGAAGAACCGGTTACGCGGATCCCCACACGCGCATACGCCCGCTTCGATCACCTCGAAATCCTTTCCGGCAGCCAATCCGTCCTGCTGGCATTTGACCTGGTCGATGGAGAGTGGCTGGACTCGCAGGGACAACAGAATCCGTTGCTGGATGCGGAACAACCCAACGATGTCGCAAGGGCTTGGAGTCATTGGAAACAACGTACTTCGCGCCTCCCGCTCAATCCGTTCGAAGCCATGCCTATTTACCGGCTGGAGTTCGAATTGCTCGACGGACATGGATTTTTTGGCCTACCGCCGCTTCCTTCTACAAACAACTCTCGTGCCCTGCGCAACTCGGCCGGGGAACTTGAGCGGAAATGGTTTGAGCTGGAAATCAGTCATCAACTTGGATCAGGACTAGTGGTGGCACAACTCTATCCTGGACTGTTTGTTAACTCAGTCCCGATATACGTTAAGGGAAAAATGCCGACGGCACGAAAGGGTAAGGCGCTATCTACTATTTTTTCCCTGGCCCACCTCCCGACCATCTCCACGCACCAGTTGGAAACTGAGCTTTCTAGCGCCACCGCTGACCTGCTAGCGGTGTATGACGTAGGGCAAGGCAACGCAAATGCACTGCTCTCGACTACAGGACAACCTGCTGGCTTACCGACGCACTACTACGACCTAGGTGCAGGCATCTATAGAAACAAGCACACAACGCCCCACCCGCTAAATTTCTGCTTCACCCAATCGCCCTCGATCATACTCTCCCATTGGGACGCAGATCATTGGGCTGGGGCCTACGCGCTCAGCATCAACAACGTTTACCCCGCGCTCAAGCGCAGGTGGATCGCTCCACTTCAAGAAGTCGGCCCCCTGCATATAGCCTTTGCTCACGACGTCCGTAGCAAAGGTGGGGAATTCTTCATTTATTCCCCCCTACCTGGCGAGATAGGCAATGCTAAGTTGTCAACACGGCGCCGTATTAGATTCATGTGCGGTAAAGGTAAAGACCGAAATGGCACCGGCATCGTCCTGGCTGTGGAAGAGCCTGACAACGTTCCCGGGAGAAGCTGGCTGCTCACTGGTGATTGCGACTATCTCCACTTTGTTAAAGCGCTAGCCCCCCTGCCACCCGTGGGCATGGTCGCGCCGCACCACGGAGCCGATTTGGACAGCAAAAGCCCCGTCCCTAAGCCACCAAGCAATGTGAGCTACAAGCGCCTTGTCTACTCGTTCGGCCCGAACAACAAACACGGTAGTGCGCCTGTCCGGCATCCGACGTCGCAAGGAGTCATACTGCACAACCGCGCGGATTGGGACCACTATCGCTGGAGTTTGATAACCCCCGGCAACCCTACTCCCGGAGGCGATGTCCTGGCAACCTGCGAACATGCACCCAGCACTTCACGCGGCGGTGCACTGATTGGATGGGATCAGCCACCCAGGGTTTTACTCGCGCCATGCCATGGGTTCGGCCATGTCACTAGCAGTAAATGTTCAGTACCGCTCAACCAGAGCTAGCGGAGCCTCCGTGCCATGTCATCGCTGAGTTCCGGAGCCGTGATTAAGTATGGATAATCATACTTCCAGCCCCGGTCCCAGATTGCCGCCCATGGCTCATCAGTCGCCAACAATGCATTACGTAGCGAATGGCGAGCATTGAAGAACGAGCGTTCACACATCACCAAAGCCAACACCATCATCTTCCGATCCCGGCAGACCGACTGCATTGTCTGTCCGATGAAAGCCAAGTGCTGCCCGGATACTACGTTCCGCAAGATTACTCGCAACGTTCATGAAGCCGCCCGCGATGTGGCTCGGCTAACGTTGATTTCATCTGGCTTTTGCAAGCTTCGGTAGAACGCTATTTTGCCGAGCAGCAACTTTGATGATCAAGGTTAGCCGTGACGGGAGCTCTATGGAGCGGTTGATCTGCCGCATCTCAAAATAGGCTCGTTAGGTGTGGGCTACCTTCACGGTTGGGTGTAGCGAGATCAAGCAACAACAGTATGCCTAGGCGTTGATGGTTTCCACGCCAGCTGCTAACGGATACCGGGTCGGCAGTTACCCACCTTAGCCCCGACCAGCGCGTCGGCGTCGGCTGGTACAAGGGCGCCTGCCTGGCGTGCGAGTGGTGCCTCAAGGGTGAAGAGCAACACCGTGCGGCCGTGCTGCCAACCTGCAGTAACGGGCAAAAAGGCGGGTTTGCCGACTTCCTGACCTGCGACAGCCGCTTCGTGTTCTTGCTCCCCGACAACCTGCCCTCTCATGTGGCCGCGCCGCTGTTCTGCGCCGGGCAGACGGTGTTCACCGCGTTGCTACGGGCGCCCGGCCAGGCATGGGTCCGCCAATTTCGGCGGATACCATCGTCGTTACGTCTAGGATTGACAAGATAACCTTGCCGGAAGCTTACGGATTGACAACATCTGCCTCACGATAAGGCTCATCCAGCACCTGTCTGCTAGGACTCACTCGGCGCTATGACCAAAGCCCTGCTAAACAGATTGTTCAGATCCGGCGGAAAAACCTCTTCATGGCAAGCCGCAAGCTCTCCTGACGACCACCACCTAACTTCACATACCGCTTCGCGCTCCCGGTCAGTCCACTGGGCGCAGGAGCACTGCTCGGTACCTGTGTGCACCGTAAAGTAATGTTCGACCGCAAGCACATGCTCGCCATCAGGCATCTGCCACAGGAACTCTCTGTGTGCGATACAGCGTCCTACTAAGGGCACCTCAATGCCAGTTTCCTCGTAGAGTTCACGTACCGCCGCCGCTTCAAACGACTCTCCATCCCTGAGCTTTCCGCCGGGCGTCGCCCAATAGCTCATGCCCGCCAAAACACCAGCCTGATACTGAATCTTAAAAAGCAGCAGTCGATTGCTTGGGCTGATTACCAACAAACGAGCGGCTAAACGCTTGCGCGGCATATTTTTCCGCTCCATGGAAGACCCTAACCAATGACGCCCAATACCTCGGTGCCCTGCATCCTGCGAACTTCCACGACATAATCAGCGATGTTGGGAACGGCATAATCGACAACTAGCTCGACAACATCCTTCACAGGGTTGCCAGAACGCTTCACCGGATAATCCGCAATTTTGCAGAAGATGTCCGGGCCGCGACGATGGGGCATCGGCCAGGTATTGCCCGAGTTCATGTGGCACAGCCAGATGGTTTCGGCATATGCCGGGATGAAGGTCGACGAGTCGAGCGTCAAGACATCATGTTCTAGCTTTCGATAATCGCGAGCTCCGAGCAGACCGTGGAGGCGCTTTTCCTCGGCCCAGAAAAAAACTTTGCCGTTTATCAATTCATACCACTGGCGTGGTGTTGTTCCACCCGTAAGCGCTCTAACCAACCGGCCCTCAGGCATGGGTTTCTGATCACGAAGCACAATATTGGAGGGGTCACCTGCTTTCACATCCATCTTCTGCCCACGATGCTCGCTCTCATATCGAGCACGCTCACCATCTCCCACTGCGAGGTGATCAAGAACTGCCGTGGCACTCATCAGTCCGCGCGAGCGAATGCTGTCCCAAGCTCCACGTTCGGCCATGTGATAAACGCGAGGGTAAAGCTCGATCAGTTTGTCCAGATCCATCTATTATCTCCTGTCAGAACGTGCAGTCCAGTTACGCCGATCGATCAGAGAGCGTAAATCGCTCGCGTCGGGGTCTCGGGAAAAGCGGGTGTTGATAAGCGAGACAGGCGCCTGAGAAACGCGCTCGAGCTCCTCGACGAATTTAATCGTATCCGGATCGAGCTGCTCGAACCTGCGCGCCTTGCTATTTGAGGACTTCAAGTAATCGGCAAACGTCAGAACGATATCCGTCGGAGCGTTCAGGGCGCATGCTTTCCGGAATTGATCCCATTCGAACCATCCGACTCGCCTGCTGCGTTTGGTGGTGGAGGTTTTCTCTGCGGTGTTCAACACCTGGGCTTCAAGGTCCGCAAACGCTGCGATGTCATCAAAGGTCGTCGCATGTTTGAGCGTCCCGGAGGTATGGCCATCCTCACCATCGGGGTCGCCTACACGAATAGGCATGGGGCGAATGACCATCAGGATTTTGCGGATCCTGCTGGGCGATATCCCAGCCTCGGCCAAGCATCCCGCAACATTCGTGTCCCTGGACGTCACGTGAGGATAATCTCCGTGGAAAATACTCAGCCCGCTGCCCTGCGTTCCCTCCAGCAAAATGGAATGGCCGCTGCGGTAGGCCTCCTCCAAACGGTCTGACGTGCAGCCGTGATAATTCCCAGGAGTACCGACGTACGGACGAAGCTCATCAACATCTCGTGCGAGCCGGATCTCTTTACCCCTGCTCAAAATACGCCGAGCAGCGGCGGCTCCACTACCGCTCCCTGTTGATGCAATGGTTGAGACCAGATGCCCGCCCCTCTCTGTCCCGATATCTTCCTCCTCAATGATGGTGGCCTGGGGATCAATGAACAATCGATCTTTTCGGATACCGCACTCCTCGATTTCTTTCAAAAGCCCTGGCAAATGAATCGTCATGCCAGGGCCGAGAAGCAGTCGTGCCGTCACGTCCCGCGACCCAGAAGGCAGATGGTGGTAAGTGTAAGGGCCGGCAGAACTGGCTACCGTATGTCCGGCATTGGGCCCACCGACGCGAATCATCACGTCGTACTCGCGCGCGAGGTAAGCGACGATGTTGCCCTTTCCCTCGCTGCCATACTGCCCGCCAATCAACACATCCACGCATCTGATTTCAGGCGGTGTGTACAGATGCAAACGGGCGGCAACCCGCACGAGCGTGTCATTTGAGTCCGAGCGTTCGGTGTAAACACGGACGTCGGCATCATCCTTGAGCGCCTGAATCTCTGTCTGATCCTTGAGCTGATTGACCTCGTCATAGGACAAAGGATTGGCTTGACCCTCTATTCGCTTTGCATAACGTCCATGGAGCGTAGGATCGCTTGCGTAGAGGTGTACATGCACCAGGTTTGCACCGAAGACCTGTCGAAACTGCAGCACCTGCGCAAGCGTATTCAGGTGATCCACAACTAACGGTGGGCCATCCTTCTGCGCCTCACACACTGCCTGGGTTTCCCGGAGCATCCACTGGTCAGCGTCTTTCGCTTCGTGACGACGATCAGGTATGTCGGGTTGCGCCATGCGAAGGCGCCACTCGGAATCATCAATCGCTCGACGATCGTAAACCACGGCGAAGCCAAATTCCTTCTCCAACAAACTGGCCAAACCACTCTTGCCGCTACAGGTCTTGCCACTGATCACTACGATCTGACGAGTTTCCATTAGCTACATCTCCCAGATTCCTAATATTTGATCCGCAATTTGAAACGGGGTGTACGTATATGTATCGAAAACTTCGTCCGCAAAACCTGAGAGCGAACGGGCACTCTGCTCGTTAGGATGCAGCACGCTGGCGTTATATTCGTCGAGATCGGAACCGCCTCGTGCTGCGTACCTCTGTTGCAGGATAGATTCGGGCGCAATGATGTGCAGGTGCCTCACCGCATTGCCGAAACAGAGTCTGAACAATTCAACTTGCCGGGGCTTGCGGACAGCATCCAAGAGCCAGTTTTCGACGTCTGGCCGAGCTTGGATGGCTGGGTTTGCTACAGAGTCTATGAGCCAAGAGAAATCGGTGGCCTTGTCGAGAGAGTCGCCGAGTTCTTGGAGGTTATGACGATCAAGGGGCTCACCCCGGGTAGCCAGGTGCGCACGCAGAAAGGAGCCGCTACTGATCGGAACAAATCCATGGAGTTTTTGGAGGGCTGCGGAAACCGACGTCTTGCCACTGGCCATCGGGCCACTTAGGAGAAGTAGTCGCTTCATACTTTAACGATCCCTGTCTTGCGAAACCAATATAGCTATAAAGCGTAGTTTAATTGGTTAATTTTGCCGGTTTTTTTGTGAAACTGAGCCAGGCACCAACTGGCTGAAATTTGCAGAAAATATCACTGCTGCCGATGATAGATCCCAATGCCATGGCCTAAACCCAGATTGAGCCTATAGAAGCGACTGAGTACTGTTAGTGATTAAGTGCCCGTACCATTACGATGGACGCCGAATGCAGCTTTTTTAAAATTATGTCTGAAGGGGCGGTACCTATGAATGACCAGGCTGTAGTTGCGATCCGCTTCACCCTCTTCAAGCACAGTAGGGATTCTTTTCTTGCGGCGCTGGACGATGCCTCCATTCGCCATTCCAGCGTTATGCAGTTTTCAGGGCGGCCGCAGGCTTCGGGTTTTACCGAAATTATCTCGGCGCTGAGCGATGCTATGCCTTGGAACGGCATTGCTAAAGTGATCGTCTCTTGGGTCGAGGCTCGGAAAAGCCGACGCGTAATGGTCCAAGTGAAAGATGGCTCGGTTGTTATTGAAGCCAATGGATACAACGCGAAGGATGTGGAGCGCTTATTAAAAGCATGCGCGAGCGTAACCGTCATCGATACGCTGCCGGGGGATGCAGAAACCAAGGCCCTTGAATGAGGTGCTGACGACTAACCCGACCTGTCAGACCGGGCTTTTGGGCAGCTAATTGCACAGCTCCGACCACTCACGTGCCAGTGCTGTTGTCGCCTGCTTGCCCAACTCGCGCTCTGGATCAGTCTGAGCACCCTGTGTCGGATAGGAACCAATCAAAACCGCTGGCCCTTGAGGCTGCCACCATGGAACTGACGCTTTGGGCCGAACAGCGCGGATCTGCTGAAGTCGCCGGCAACGTTCGCGGTGCGCTGGACACCATCAGCAAGCACGAAGAGTTCATCAAAATGACACTCGCGGTGCTGATGGAGCCGGAGTGACGTCGTCTGGGGGCACAGGGCGCGGGCCGTTTAATGCCTCCGTGGGTAAAAGTATCCAAACAATACTGTTGGGTGACGGCTTAAACACCATTGCTGTAACTCGACCGTTGACGGCATCCTCAGATTGCCTTCAGCTGTTGACAACAGGCAGCAATCGGCCAGTAGCGGACATCCGGGAACTACTGCTTCCGGCCAAAAGCGGCCGGTCAGCGACCCGCAAACACGGCAACGAATCCACTTCTCTGTTTACGGCGATTCGTCACTCTGGCAACCCCGTGCCGGCGCCCACTGGTCCAGGAACTCGATGACAGCAGCGGCGAATAGTTCTGATTGATCAAGCATGACGAAGTGAAAACTGCCGTCAATGCGTCGCAAGCTGATGTTTGGGGTCGAGACATAGGCGTTCCGGTACATTGCATCAACGTTGGAGGCATCTATGCCGTAAAGCGGGTCGTAGGCATAGACAACCTCGACCGGCACCTTAATGCGTTCAAGCTCAGGCCGCAGGTCAGTAACCATCAGTTCATACATGGCATCGGCCACAGTCTTTCGGTCCGAGCTTATCCCCGCTGCGGCTAAACCTCGCCTGAACGCTTCAGTTTTGACGAGACGGGCGATGGATGCATGCTGCATCGCTTCGGCCTGCTCAGGTGTTGCCGCTAACATCGCATCGCGCATCGCAGCAGCATGCGGGATGGCCGTTTCGCTGGTAGCCGAGGGGGCGATCAGCAACGTATAAAAAGGCAGAGCATCGACAATCATCAGGGGGCCAACCTGATCGGGATGACGAGCACCAAGCATCAGTGCCACCTCACCACCCAACGAATGACCGATGATGACCGGCGCCTCGATGCGCTGGCTGCGGATATATTCAGCAATCGCCTCGGCTGTAGGCGCTGCTACTTTCCCTTCTGGATCGGATGCGGCAGGCGAGCCGGCAAAGCCAGCTATCTGTACAAGATGGAGACGGTGGGTCTGTCGCAATCTGGAGGCCAAATCAGCCCATACTTCGTAGGACGATGCCAATCCTGGAATCAATATAATGTCTGTTCCCGAGCCTTCGACCAGCACAGAGATACGCCCCTGCTTGACAGTCACTGGCGACAGGGACTCAGACAGGGCTGGCGACGTCGACACCAGGGACAAAGTGGTGCCCATCACTCCGACGAGGAAGCTTAAGGGGTTCATAGCCATTCCTTTGACCGAAAAGATGCTGCGACTATACAACGACGCACGAAGGTGCGAGAAAACTATCCCCTCGCCTGCAATCCGTAGCGCCAGCTTTGGTCGATTGCTGACGATCAGGAATGGCAACTAATGGCCGATAGCCTCGGACCGCCCACTGGGTGGGTTGCAAAAGGACCGGCCACCAGCACCGGCCCCTTCTACTACGGCGATGGCGGGCGCTATGAGGGCGGCTACACTGGCTAAAAACTCCAGGGCCAAGGTACGATTTTCTACGAGTATTCCAAAGCCCATCAGGGCTACACCGACACCAGCGACGCCCCGCAGCTGCGCAACGGCCAGCTCAGCGGCGAGCTCAGCGACGGGCAGTTGGTCAAGGCCAAGGGCATCAGCTACATCACCGAGTGGAACAACAACGCCACCTACACCCCACCCGGAGCCTTCACCTACAAGGGTGGGTATGACGGCGGTTTCAAAGACCAGGGCAAAGTGGTGTTCAAAGACGGCCGACGCTTCAAAGGCACCTTTGGCAATGAGCCGACGCTGTTCACCGTTGGCGCGGGCAACGGGGTGATCTTCAAGGAAAGCCAGCTGATTGGCAGCTACTTCGAAGGCCCTGGCAGCATGCGCTGGAAAGACAAACTGTGACAGCGCGCCAAGAGAGAAAACTTAGTTTGCTCATGGTAATCTCCAGTGAGCTTGTTGGCTTGTTGGCTTGTTGGCTTATTGGCTACCTCAGCTTAGCTTGCTTTGGCCAAAATACTGGCAGAATCTTAATTACCCCTTTAGCAAGGCCATCGCAGGCTTAAGTGTTACACCCACGTTACATTTCAGCCCCCATAAACTGTCATTTCGCATGCAATACAAACCGTATGCGCGCGCGTGCATGCGTGCGTGCGTGTAACAAGCCGCATTGACACACAACATGAATTCGCATTGGCCAGTTGCCGATTGGTGCTTTTCCACTACCATAAGCCATTGGAGGTTAACGCCTACAACGGTCACCACGGAACCCTCGCTTCACATACCGCTTTTCAGGCAGACCAGAGGAATGAGACATGCCATACATATATCGCAGAAATAAGTTATTCTTTGCATTGATTTTAATTTTTATATTTATCGGATCTGTGGAAGCTAAAGCAGATCCAAGGCAAATATTAAATTCAGTAATTCAGCAACTCCAGACAGGAACACCTAATCCAAATTGGTATGGACCTCAACTGTGGGGCACAATTTTCAATCAGACCGGAGGCAGCGGAGTTTACCCCCAGCTTGCTAACTTGGGCGGAGTGCAAAATATAAACATTATTACGTCACAGGCTCTACCTCAAGGCGATATTTTCAATATGGTAGCACAGCATCAAAACGGACAATCCATCTGGTTTATTGGTATTGGTCGCTTTAGCAATAGAATTGAATATGCAAATTTCAACATCGGCACCTCCCCTCCCTCAAACCCAATTCCGAATCCGACACCAAATCCAACGCCAACTCCAACACCACCGCCAACCCCCGATGGCACGGCTTGCCAGCTATACCCCGACCTTTGCTAAGGAGACCAATATGATAACGCGCCGGCAAACAGTAATTGACGGATTGCTCACTATTGTTTTCGGATGCACCGCTCCGTGTATATGTGCATCCAGAGAAACACATAAAATCGGTTGCGTGTTAAATAGCGCCGACGCCAATGGTTATCTTGAAGGTGTTAATGCTCAGACGTTTAGCTCAGGAACAGAACCAATCCCCAGATCTGGAAATAGAAATTTCGATATTGCTCTAGCACATACACTTGCGAACATTTCGCAAACATTCGAAGTTCTTCCCGGCTTCGCTTACTACGATGATTACGATGGACACAATGCTTTCGCAACACCTGAAGCAAAGCTTAATCACACAGATGGGACCGTTCTGTTTGGGCAAGGCCTGCTCCAAAATTTATTAAGTGGTGAGGATCACCCTGCCATTTCAGTGTCTGCAGTATGCGCTCACGAATTTGGCCACATATTACAATTCAAGCACAACCTGATAAATATCGTAAATCAGGGACAAGCTACGGTTAAGCGCTCAGAGTTACAAGCCGACTACTTGGCTGGCTACTATGCAGGTGTTAAAAAAACACAGCGGCAAGATTTCAATGCCGCCGTATTTGCCACAACTCAGCACAGCTTTGGGGATAACATGAAAGGAAGCCCGGGGCATCATGGAACTCCTGAAGAGCGCGCGGCTGCTATAGTTGCAGGATTTAAACTTTCTTACAATGATAGAAAAAACCTATCTGATGCGTTAGTGATAAGTACAGCCTACGTACGCGGAATATAGTACAAAATAAGGTGCGTTTTATAGTTCGAAAAGTGTTGCCGCTGGCCGACTACTTATGGCCGACTGCTGCCACTGACTCTCAGCAAGTACCTTCTCGGCCTACCGCCTTTTGGTTTCCGTCCTTTCCGCTGCTACGCTCTTGAGTCCCCGATTGGAGTCGAAACAATGCCCACCGAATATTCACTTTCTGATGTTCTCGAGCGGCTGTACCAAAATCAGCTCGCCTTGGAGGCCGCGGTGATGGAGCTGACCTTGAAGGTGGAAGACCAAGGTGCAGCGGAGATTGGTGCCAACGTCCGAGGTGCACTTCACACCATCTGAGAAAATGCCGGACACATCAAGCAGGGCTTGGCTAAGCTGAGATCCCAGGGTCACTGATTTAACGGCCCATGCGATGGCGAGCTTGGCGGTTATCCTGCGCAGCATAAAGGCTGGACTCGCCGAAGTGTCAGAACTCCCGCGCGCTGCGCTGCGACATCGTGAAGATACGGGCGCTCTCAACCTCTCGTTATGAAAAGGTGGCGCACCTTGATAATCCTGCCCGAAGCTACCTTATGCTTGGGCTTGGCCGCTCGAATAACCTTGTGCTGACCGTCGGCGATTGTTTCAACGAGCATGCCATTCCTGATTTCCATCACACTGAGTCCGGCCGCCAGCGCATTGATATAGGCCGCCTTAATCGCGCCTTTCGCCATGGTTGGAATCTTCTCTTCCAGTCGGCTCACCAGTTCATCACTTAACATCTGGTTGACCTTCATAACGAGCTCCGCATTCTAGGCCTGCACGGCACCAGCCATCGTTGTTGCTGCGCTCTGTGGCAAGCACCACCAATTCCTTGGGATGTACGCGAGACGTGTCTGGCCGTCGAAGCCACATAAAATTTGTACGGAATCCCATCAATGCCCCATCAAAGCCCGCCGACTTCAGCAAGATCTAATGACCGGTGAGTGACGATTTCAGTCTCAGAGAGCGGATTCCAAGGGCCACTGTTCGGTCATTTTGACTCAGCTTTTTCCCGCAATGATAACGACCCCAATCCGCTCTGCCAGATTGAGCACCGTGTCGAACACAGTCGAGTCCCCGGTCAAGCTGCGTGACGCCCCCTGCGGATGTAGAGCGCCGTCAGGAATCCGGTCACCGAAGAACACCACCGCACGTGCCGAATCATCCTGTCGCGACACCCAAGACAGCCCTTGGGCATCTGGACACTGACGGTGGATTGCCTCGGCCCATTTGCGTGTCGCAGGGTACTGGTCTTTCTCAGTGTCGATCAGTTGTTTGCGCGTGATGCCCAGTTTCCGCAGTGGCACGCTGGACAGATCAACCAGGTGCAGCGGTTGGCTAACCTGGACGGCAGAATGCACCTGTCCATTCAGCTTGCCTTTGTCGAAGCTCTTAAACCCAGCCGTATGGGGAACGTCGTGGAAGACGGTCTCCATCAAGGCGCAATCGACTGTCGTGCCGCCATACAAGGTGGGAATCGCCCGCCCCTGATCATCCTGGATCGGACTAAAGCGCGCGTTGCCGTGCACACCGGGATTGAATTGATCCGGCTGATATTTATCCTGATGCACACGATGGAGCACGTCGCCTTTGGCGATCACGGTGAAAGTGACGTGCAACGTAGCCGCAGGCACTGGGGTAACGGACGCCGCCAAATCCGTGAGAGGCGTCGCCCTACCCTCACTGGACTCGGTACGCTGCTTAGCCATGGACAATGCCCTGGATCTCATCCAGTGCGGCAGCAATCACCCGATCAGGCGCCGATGCCAACAGGTCCTGGGGCCTTTTACCCCCCAGAAAACTGTTATCTGAACGGAACCAGTAAGCCATCCCCCAGCCATCCTTGTGGCCTGCGAAAGCCTCAATGATTTTGGCCAGTGCCTTGAACGGCCGATAGCCCGCGTCCGGGTCCAAGCCGTAGCCAGGGAAATAGTCGACCCCACCGTGACTGATGGCAAAGATCTGCCCCTGCTTTTTCCATTTGTTGGGCTGGGCACTCGGGTTTCGGGTACTCAACTGTGCCACCTGGGCGATGTCCGCGGCGGTCAGCCAGTCACCGCTTTCCAACACCGCTTTGCGGGCCTGTACCAGCATTGCCGCTTCCTTGAGCAGGCGAGGCGAAGGCGGCTTACGTGTCACAAACACCTCGGCCAGTCGCTCGAGCGACTTAGGGTCCTGACGCTCCTGCAGCACCTCATACATCGAGGAGGCCACGTTGGCGAAGTTTTCCGCCAACGCCTCAAATACACTGTGGTTGACCTGATCGAAAGACACGACCAATACTCGGTCCGCATGCGAGCGGCTTAAGCTAGCCCGAATCTCCTTAGGCGTACCGACCAAGGTGGAGACGCCCGACTGCTCTGTAACGCTCATGGAAATCTCCTCATCAGTTATCTTCGCTATCTAATCCTAGCATAGTCTTGATAACCCTAGATCGAGCCTAAGCTCCATTCATCTGGATGCATAGGTAGGTTTGAGGGAAGCACGCCATGCCGTCGATCAGCACGGTGGTTCTGGGACGAAAAGTCTAAGGATACGATCTTGGCTTTCCGGTGTGCGGGCGAGCTAAAGACCA
>Ga0307412_10000673_pt1 | contig 19828 bp, 18 predicted proteins | sample DK1Cmetagenome_3_FD_203823 | JGI IMG/M metagenome (GOLD analysis project Ga0307412, IMG submission 203823) | Maize rhizosphere microbial communities from greenhouse at UC Davis, California, United States - DK15-C-1 | ecosystem: Host-associated > Plants > Roots > Rhizosphere > Soil | place: USA...
GGGTAGTGGATCTGGTATATCCCATTACCGGAGAAAAGATACCCTCACTCATCAGCAGGGACCGGCTGACCAACGAGCTGATTCCTTACCGGACGGAATATATGAAGATTCCTGAAGAGATAAAGGGAATAAAGTTAAGTGATCAGCAAAAGCAGATTCTTAGGGAAGGGAAAGCGTTATACCTTGAAAATATGCTTTCTACTAAAGGAGCACTATTTAATGCTTCGGTCCAGTTTAATGCGGATAAGAGGTATGTAGAGTTTTTGTTTAAAAAGAATGTCAGGAGTTTGAAGATGGATGATTTGAAGAGTGGGATTAAGGCAGAGGTTCCCACAATGTTCAGAGGAAAAAAGCTTAAGGTCTGGCAACTGGAAAAACTAAAAGCAGGCGATACCGCGTATATTGATGGACTGGCAGACAGGAACGGGAAGAAGTATCAGGGGTATGTGAGATTTGATAAGGAAGTGGGCAAGTTTGAGTTTTCGTTTAAGAATATATGGAAGAAGGAAGAAGAGCTCAAGAAGGTTTCTGCTAAACCGAAAGTAAGGAAGCTATAAGCAAAAAATAATACAATAAATACCTGTTGAAAAAGGTTTATTTGGTGAAGGAATGCCCATTTAATTCTATTTCCATTTTAAAAATCCGCTTTTAAAACGGTGGATAAAAATGCTTACTACTAAAAATTTTAAGGATTTCTTTAATAAAAATGTAGCTGAACTATAAAACACAAAACCCTCGCAATTTGCGAAGGTTATTTTTATCAGCTCAAAGTCACAGACTTTGCGCAGCGGGGTTTTGTTTATTTGGAATTTTCTTTAGGGGGTTTTGGCATATTAGGATAGCCACCTGAATTATTATGATTAGGTACAGAATGATACAGCCTATTTTCAAAGGTTTTCTTATACAATTCTATATAATCAGCATTATTCAATTCAAAATAATCAACTTTTATTGATTCAGTGTTAAATGGAATTTTATATCTAACAGAGTTTCTAAAATATAAATTCAATGTATCATTAGAAAAACTATATATAAAAGGGTCTAGACCTTTTAAACTATTAGTTTTATCAAAATCTTTTATATCCATTATTTTTTTATTTGTTATTACTGTAAATTGTTTATCACCAGTAACGCCTAAGTTAATTGTCGATATATATATTCTTTCTCCTTTGCTAGAAACTATTTCACTTTGATTTAATTGCTGACTTCCTAAATCATTACTACAAGATATTATACTTAATAAAAATAATGATGTTATATAAAGATGATTTTTCATAATGTTATTTATTGTTTGCTTTTTCACCTGCTTTTATACCTTCCAAAATTCTTCGTCCAGAATATGGCTCTTCACCATAATATGGTGCCGGACCATAACTATTACCAAAGAATAATATACTACCAATAAGATTATAATTAAGAATCTTGTGTGGTGTACTTATTAATCCTTTTTGATAAGCTCCTGCCATTTTCATATATGTTGAGCCACTTATATTAAAACCTCGAAGTGTAGAAGTAACCCCATTTAGCCCAGCTAAATAATTACCTGCAGATCTCCCAGTAGCATATTTCCCATTTAATAATCTCCCAGTCATAGGACCTTCAGAAGACCAATCTTTATCATTTTTAATATCAAGCCCTTGATGTAATTTAGACTCTTCCATTGTTTGCTCTAATCCTACTTTCTTAGAATATTCATTAGCATTTGCTACTAAAGGATCCCAGCTTTGTTCATTTCCAAAGTGTATTGTTCCTGCTGCCATATTAGTGTCGGGATCAACAAATTCATCCCAAAACTCAGTTTCTCCCATTCTTTCTCCTCCAGCTGATGTATTACTTTCAGAATTATACGATTTACCTAACTCTTGCAATGTATCTTGAGTATCTCCAGAGTGCTTATACACCCCATTATCTCCATCGTTGGCAATCAGAACAACATTTCCAAATTTATCTGTATGGGTACTTTCTACACCACGACCATCAGGGTCTATAAAATTAATTGGATTATTTACTGCATAGTTGTAAGGCGACCATCTACGATATTGTTCCGCCAGCGGGTCAACCACACCCCATTTTCCTATATCCGGCATGTAAAACCTTGCGCCGTAATCATACATGCCAGTCTCTTGCAATTCCTTACCGTTGTACTTGTACTGATAAGCATTCTTTGTGGTAGCAGTATAATTATGCAGCAATCCAAAAGGATAATAATTGTTCACTTCTACAATTTCCCCTGGTTTCCAGCCATCAATACAATTAACGGGTACCCATGGGCCTGATGGTTCATCACATTATTTTTAATACGACGAGTTTTGACGTTTGCTAAAACTATCTTTGATTAAGAAATAAAAAAAGTTTCAAATACAAGGTAAAGGTACATTTTATAAAATAATTAAGGCTTAAAAGTTATTTTTTATTCTTTGCTGTTTATAAAATAAAGATTCTCAATCTGCAATTAAATAATTACATTTTGCTATTTTTGAATAAAACGTAATACATGTATAATAGTCAAACAGCTGCTGAATCATTAGAAGGTCTAATAATTAATAATAGATGGAAAGTTATCAAAAGAATAATTCCCAATAAAAAAAATACTGGTGGAAATTTTAGTGTAGCATATGTTGTTGAGGATGAAGTCGGAATAGCTTTTTTGAAAGCTATTGATTTTCATTCCTTTTTTAATTCTGGAACAAATAATATTGTTGACGCTATGAAAGAAATGACAGATGCCTATACTTACGAAAGAGATTTACTTAATCGATGTAAAAGAAACTCTTTAAATAAAGTATCAACAATTATTGATGAAGGTGAATTTGAATTAGATAACTTTAGTATCATTAATAAAGTTCCTTATTTGGTGTTTGACATGGCAGATGGAGATATTAGAACAGTTATTGATTTTACATCAAAAGTTGATATATGCTGGAAACTTCAATCTCTTCATAATATAAGCGTTGGATTAAAACAGTTACATGGAATTAAAATAGGACATCAGGATATTAAGCCTTCCAATATATTGCTCTTTGATGACAAGAAAGTTTCTAAAATAGGAGATTTAGGAAGGTCATTATGCAAAGAAATTAAAGCTCCCCATGATTTTGGAGGATTTGTAGGTGATCTAAACTATTCGCCTCCAGAATATTTCTATGGATATATTCATACAGAATGGGATATGAGGGTTAAATCAACAGATTTTTACCTATTCGGAAGTATGATAACATTTTATTTCTCCGGTCTGAATATGACAACATTGCTATTTCAAAATACAGCTAAAGAATTTTGGCCCCAAGAATGGGGCGGTGATTATAAAGCTGTTCTTCCATATCTAATAAACTCTTTTCAAATTGCATTATTAGAATTTCAAGAATCAATAGATGGTGATAATCTCAAAGATGAATTAAAAAAGATAGTTGAATATTGCTGCCATCCTGACCCGAATTTAAGAGGGCATAAAAATAGTACAGGAAAATACATATTGGATTTTCAAAAGACAATATCTAAACTAGATTTATTACATAAACAATTACTTTATAAAGTTAAAAAATGAATTTAATTCGCGAAAAAGATAATAGAGAGGTAATTCCAAATTGGAGAAATTTTAATACAACTTCCAATTTAGGAGAGTTATCAAAATTAAGTAATAAACCAGAAATCATTTTCAATTTGAATGAATTAAAAAATGATTGGGAAAATAAAAAAACAATTGGTGTTGCAGCGGATTTAATAAATGCTCATTTTATATCTAATAGCGAAATAGATGAAACTATATTAGAAGTAATTAAATTTATTAATAATTCTTCGAAACCTTCAAAATTACTTTTGAAATTAAGCAATTCATTAAACAAAATTGAAGAGGATGAGCAACATGAAAATATAAGTGATAAAGAAGATGCAAATTTGAATTTGGTGTCACAAATAAAATTTTTAATTGAAAGTACAGCAAGATATCATATCAATATATATAAAAGACTAACAATAGATAATCCTAAAAATCCTATAAATTGGGTTGAATTATCTCGGCTATATTCAATAGAGGGAAACAAAAAAAAATCAGAAACATGTATTTTAAATGCATTATATCTTGCTCCTAACAATAGATATGTTTTAAGATGTGCAACAAGATTTTTTATAGAAAATGATATGTCTGAAAAAGCTATCTATTACCTTAGAAAAAGTACAAACACTGCTTTAGACCCTTGGCTTACTTCTGCACACATTGCCGTTTCTTCATCACTAAATAAATTCTCACCATTCATAAAAAATGCATTTAAACAGAGAGAATCTAACAAATTTACTAGCTTTGATTTGTCAGAACTAAATAGTTCTTTAGGGACTTTAGAATTAAGTAATGGAAATCTTAAAAAAGCAAAAGTATTTTTTAATGATTCTTTAAAACTGCCAAATGATAATAGTTTAGCGCAATTTCAATTTATTTTAAATCACGATAAAAGACTGAGTACTATAACTAATAATAATATTAAAAATGTTAAAAACAATTTTGAAGCATTAGCACTCAAATACAGAGATGAAGAAAACTGGGCTAGTTCTATCGAAAATGGATTAAGATGGTTCCTAGATGTGCCATATTCTGCGGAACCAGCTATTTTTACATCGCATCTATTATGTACAACAATCGGTGATTTTGATACTTCGGCTAAAGTTTGTGATTTAGCATTAAAAATAAATCCAGAAGCTACTTTACTTAACAATTTAGCTTTTTCTCTTTTACAGTTAAATAAAATAAAAGAAGCTGAAAAATATTTACAGATATTAAACTTTAACATAAAAAGCAATCCAGATTCTATTCATAAAGAATCGGTTATTACTGCTTTGGGAACCAATGCTCTGTATTTTATAAAAATTAATGAAATTGATGAAGGTATCAGATTATATAATGAGGCTATTGATAGTGCAAAAAAAGCGAATTTTAAATATTATGAATTGGCAGGGAAACTATATTTTGCAAGAGAATTGAATTTAATCAAACACCATAGTTCAAGTGAAAAAATTAAAGAAATTTTGACGTTAAAACTTGATCAATTTAAAGATTTAGAGGAATTTCGGAGAAGAAATTTTCCTCTTACTTTATAGTATAAGATTTTATTTTTTAAATATTTCAATTTTATTATTCATAACTTTTTTATAGTCTCACAAAACGATAAGATTATGCTAAAAAATCTTGCATAAAGAGTATATAAATTTTGTCTCAAAAATAAATGCAAGTTCATAAAATTGTAATAGCCACAACTTGATCTGACAGTTTGGTTCTAAAAATATTTGTCAGTTATTCCATATTGTCCTTACTTCCAAAAGTAAGGATTTTTTGTTCTTCAGCAAGTGTTTTTGCCATGGGTTTACTATCTAAAAACGTCTGCATTGGTGTTTTACCATAACAATGCTTTCCTGTATGGGTTCTTTCATTGTTGTAATACGACAGCCAGCTGTTTAGATCTAATTGCAGTTCTTCAATGCTTCTGTAATTTTCTTCCATTCCAACTACTAAAATATCATTTCAGATTTTCAAACTTTATTCAATTTCTAAAATAATAGCGTTGAAAATCAACGCTATTATTTATTCTCAACATGTTTGAAACATGATCTCTTCCGTTAAATCTTCAAAATCAGTATTTGGAAAGTAGTCTCCAAAAAATTGAACTAACTGGGAAAATCTTTTTCAAAACTCATTTTATTTATTCAATTCTGCTTTAATCCTATTTAACCATGTTAATGCATCTTGAGGATTTTCAAAATATCGATTTGCTTCATCTCCAACCTCCTCCCAGTAATTATCAATATCTTTTATTAATTCAATTATTTTCTGATAATTATTACGTTGTTCATGTTTTGATAAATAATCTGATACTATTTCTTCATCCGTTAAATCTTCAAAATCAGCATCTGGAAAGTAGTCTCCAAAGAATTGAAATAATTCCGGAAATTCATTTTTAAAACTCATTCTACTTATTTAGTTCTCTTTGAATCATATTTAACCACAACAACGCTTCTTGAGGACTTTCAAAGTATCGATTAGCTTCATCTCTAATATACTCCCAGTGAGCCTCTATATTGTTAATCAAAGCAGGCAACTCTTTTTCCCTTACTATCATTAATATACTTTTGGAAGTTTCGGATTTATTGCAGTCTGAAATATAATTTGCAACAACCTCTTCATCTGTTAAATTATCAAAATCAGCATCTGGAAAATACGACCCAAAAAATTGAGTTAACTGCGGAAAATCTTTTTCAAAACTCATTTATTTATTCAATTCTGTTTTAATCCTATTTAACCATGTCAATGCATCTTGAGGATTTTCAAAATATCGATTTGCTTCATCTCCAACCTCCTCCCAGTAATTATCAATATTATTAATCAAATTATCAATATCTTTTATTAATTCAATTATTTTCTGATAATTATTATGCTGTTTATGTTTTGATAAATAACCTGATACTATTTCTTCATCCGTTAAATCTTCAAAATCAGCATCTGGAAAGTAGCCTCCAAAAAACTGAACTAATTGTGGGAAATCTTTTTCAAAACTCATTTTTATTATTATTTATTATTATTTTGGAAATGCTGTTAATATAAAATATCCTCCGCTTCCATTTGGTTTTAGAATCACTCTAGCATTGGTTAAATCATTGACAACACCTGTTCTTCTCATAATTCCACGCCCAACATTGGTGGAACCTGTATATTCTAATCTTAAATTATCAATGGCATTAGTTCCTTTTAACCAAGATTTAATTGCGCCTCTGTTACTTTTTATGGTTGATGAAATAACCGATTCCGCTATTGCCTCGCTAGTAAATGAGCTGCTCCTGTAATTCCTCTTTGAGTCGCTAAACGTCCAATCAAATCTGCATCTGTTTTGCCCACATGTCTTGCCAAAGTATGGCCTAATGTTGGAGCTTCATGATAAGCCAGCCAACCTCCTGCCTTTGCAACACTTGGAGATCTTGTTATTAATATGGCTGCTAGCCCTACACCCATTGCTGCATACTGGTTTTTAGGCTTCAAAGTACTTAGAACCTATGCTCCAATATCAAGGATACCAGCCGGATCACCAGCACCTCCAATCATCATTGAAGAACCGTTATGTAAAACAGGTTGTTGAGTCCTACTCATCGCTTCTTCTAATGAAGGAAGAGGTGCGAGATTAAGCATCTCTTCCAGTCCCCTTGCTGAACCTCTTCTACCAGAATAACAATAAGAACAGTTAGGAAGATTGTTGCTAGCCATTGCCCTAATTGGAGCATTCAGTACAATTTCACCTACGTCAATAGGATTTGTCGCTGTTCCTATGGATTGTGGCCCTCCGTACAGGCTCGCCTTCTAATCCTGAAGGATCTGCAAACAATAACGGATTATTATAAGCATAACCATAAGGGTCAAGTGTTGAAGCACTCATTGGATCATGCTGTCCAAATATTCCCAGATCTGCCATATAGAAACGGGCGTTCATATCATAAAATCCTGTTTCCTGCAACTCATTTCCTAGGAATTTACAGGCTTTACTTCCCTGTGCAAAAAATGCATTGCCTGTCTTTAAATCATTCATACCGAAAGGATAGTAATCATTGGCATCTGCAATTTCAAGAACGCCTGCGCTGTTTTTTGCGAAACTTATTTAATTTTAAATAGGGTATTAAAATTAATACCCTAATTATTTATAACAGACACTCAAGTTGAGAGTATAAGAAGCATAAATTTTGTCTTAAAAAAGACAACAACTCCAACCTAATTGGTTACTTTTTTACATAACACATTCCTTCAATATCATTAGTTATAAATAAATCTTTCTTTACATTATATTCTTTGTCAAAAGAAATAAAAAGATTCTTAAAAGTTATACCTTGAAGATAATGATGAGAAACAAAATTTTTAGGGTATAATGATTCTAAATTTAATTTATAAATTTTATTAATTAATAATGAATTGTTTCTGCACTTATTTTTAGTTTAAGCTGATGCTATTTTTAATAATACAGTATTAGGAATACTTACATTTGTTTTTTCTGCATATATTAAATAAATATCTTTAACAGAATCTATTTTAGTTATTCTATACTCTACGCCTGAAACAAGTTGAGATGATACTCTTGTATTACAAGAAATAATAAAAAAAATAGATATTGAAATTAAAATTATATTCTTCATATTAAGGATATTTTTGAATAGTTAAAGGTTTTTTAATATTATTAGGATCTGTTACAAAAAAATTCTGCTCTGCCTGTATTGTATAATTGACTTGCTGGATTACCATTTTTATCATAAAACTTAAATTGATATCCCCCGGTTTGTGGAGTTGCAGCATTATGAGCAGCATTATAGATACTAAAAGAATTAGCATTTTCACCTTCTGATGCAAAACCGGCATTGTGTCCTAATGTTCTAGCAATAATAGCCCCCTGATAAGCTTCAGTAATTTCATGTAACATATCTGCTCCAGGTTTACCATAATATTTACTCATTGCTCCAAGTACCAGTGGATTCACTTCTTGATATGCTTCTGTGATTTGAGACAATAATGTACCACTAGAATTCAATACATTTTTTGTTTCATTTCCTGAAAATGTTCCTCCAATATAAAAATTTCCACCTTTAGTAATATTTGTATTTTCCGCTGTAACATTTACATTTACTGAATGGTCATCAATTGCATTTACTAATTGCTGGGCATTATCAGATAGAGTTGCTTTGGATTATTCGGGGTATATGAGACTTTACCATTTTCATCCATAGTCAACTTTAATTCAGAAGATACACTTTTTTGCAGTTCATTCAGAGCGGCCGCAGATGCACTGCATGTTATAATGACATCTGTAGGGTTCGAAAGTGATTGTGACAAATTACTATTTCCCACCACTTCACCCTCTAATCCTGAGGGGTCTGCAAACATGATAGGATTATTATAGCCATATCCATAAGGATCAAGCGTTGATGCACTTAAAGGATCATGCTGTCCAAATATTCCCAGATCTGCCATATAGAAACGGGCGTTCATATCATAGAAGCCTGTTTCCTGCAACTCATTTCCTAGGAATTTATAGGCCTTGTAGCTTCCCTGTGCAAAAAATGCATTGCCTGTCTTTAAATGATTCATCCCGAAAGGATAGTAATCATTGGCATCTACAATTTGAAGAACGCCTGCGCTGTTTCTCGCGAAACTTATCCTCACTGAACTACGTTCGCAGTCTTCGTAAAAGCCTTTCTTTTACTCATTTGTCCATAAGGTCATATACTAGTAAATATACTGATCTTCTGACCACCATATTTGAAACATCATGTATGATTCTTAATATTTTAGGTAGCCAATTTTCAATTTTCTTCCATTCCAACTCCTAAAATATCATTTCAGATTTTCAAAATTTATTCAATTTCTAAAAATATAGCGTTGAAAATCAACGCTATATTTTATTACCACATGTTTGGAATATGACCACTTTGATATTAATGTTGCTATTTATTTTGAGTTCTGAATTTCAAAACCAATTTTGGTAAATTCTTCATAAAAATCACCAAATAAAACATTACCTGAAAAATATTTTTCAAAATTCTTAAACCCCTTTATTTTTAAAACAGGCATTTTTTCTCTTTTTCTCATTGATTCATCAATACTTATTAAACAATCTCTAAAAGAATGAAATTCAGTTCCAAAATAGCCATATGAATTAAAAAAAGCTTTTCCGATTTCATAATAGACGTCTAAATCTGTTCTGGCTTTTGATAAGTCAATTACTATAACAGGATTCATATTATCTATTGTTTCTTTAACCCCATTTAGCAGGACACATCCTCTTAAATAATAATATTTTTGTTTATCATTTAATTCATACCATTTTATTTTTTCCTTCTTCTCGGTAAGAAGTTTAAAATTATCTATATATCCCTGTTTATATATCCACAATGGGTCATCAAGAATTCCTGTTAAAACAATTTCTCTAGTTTTAAGTAAGATATCTGAAACATTAAAAAAATAATCATTCTTAAAATCTTTAAGACCTCTAAAAATGACTCTAATTATTAAATTCTGCTTAGAGATTTCTGCAAATTGCAGATTGGCAGATTTAATATCATCTTTTTTGATAATGATTTTGTCAAAATCTTTTTTACGAATGAGTTTTATATATTTCGTTGATAATAACGTCTTTTCTTGTAATAAAAAATTTATTTCCATTTTACTGCTGAGCTTGTTGGTATTTGTATAATATTTTTATAATCGTGGTCAGTAACTAATCCCCATTTTCCAGAAGGATGTTGGAGAATTCTGCTCCCGTTTAATGTGCTCCCTGGAACATCTTGTATTTTCCATTCTTTTGCTCCAACCCATTTTAAGCTGACACCACCTCTATTTTCAAGAGTTGTTTGTATATTTCCTGTCATTCTTGGAGTTCCTCTTCCTGCTAAGATTTCCGTGAAATCATTCGTTACTCCTTTAGGTAGATTCTTGGGGTCAATTCTTGGAGGACCCGCACCCCAAATATTTGACATCTCAGCTCGGGAAAGAGTTTTCATTTCAGTTCTTGCAATTGAAGTTTCAGCTTTAAGGACCTCATCTGCCGCATGTCCTCTACTTAATAAAATAGCTAATAAACCAACTCCGGCCGCAGCATATTTATTTTCAGGTTTTACATTATTTGCTAAATAAATTGCTGCCACATCCCAAAGCAACCCATCCATCATTTGAGCAGATCCATTATGTAGAACAGGTTTATAAAAACTTGGAGATATCGGAGTTGCGGATGGAGCCGGAAGATTAATACCTGATGAGCTTCCGTTTCCACTGTAGCAAAGCGAACAATTATTAGGTAGAATTGATGCAGAATTAGAAGCCATTGCCCTAATTGGAGTATTCAGAACAATTTCACCTACATCAATAGGATTTGTCGCTGTTCCTATGGATTGAGGCCCTCCGGGACCTGTTTCTCCATTTACTGGCTCGCCTTCTAATCCTGAAGGATCTGCAAATAATATAGGATTATTATAAGCATATCCATAAGGATCAAGCGTTGATGCACTTAAAGGATCATATTGTCCGAACCTTCCCAGATCTGCCATATAGAAACGGGCGTTCATATCATAGAAGCCTGTTTCCTGCAACTCATTTCCTACAAATTTATAGGCTTTATAGCTTCCCTGTGCAAAAAAGGCATTACCCGTTTTCAAATGATTCATCCCAAAAGGATAGTAATCATTGGCATCCACAATTTCAAGAACTCCTGCGCTGTTTCTGGCGAAACTCACCCTCACGTTCCCCATGAGGTCATTGTACTGGTAAATATACTGATCTTTTGTGTAATCATAAAACCCTTCTGCAGTAGAGAAAAACTGTAAATCGGGAGTTTTAACATCAACAATAATCCCACCGCCTCCGATTGGCGGATCAATGGTAGGGTCTACAGGTCCGATAGGTCCGCTGAGACTAAATGCCTCCGGCTGCATCGCTCTTCCTGAAAGAGAAGAAGCCATCAACGTTTCAGAACCGCCCCCTGTATTCACATTTTCAGTAGCCAGGTATTGAAACCCATCCAGGTAATCTGTAGTTTTCTTAGTTGTTATAGAACCATTGAATCCAGTAATGGAGGTCGTATTTTCTTTTCTTAGCTTAGTTCCATCCGCTCTGTATTTTGTATTAATGCTAATATATTCATTACCGTTTCTGCTGAGGTCAATAGAATTCTCCAGATTCAGGTAATTGTATTTAATCGTAGCAATACCTTTATCCGGCATGCTGGTCATGTTCCCGTTGGCATCATAGCCAATCGCATTTCCACCCCCTTCATAGCCTGTAGGGTTATAGGCATAATCATTCACCTTGGTCAGGGTGTTTCCTGTATAAATATATTCAAGGTTATCAATCAGCGTGGCAGTATTGGTTCCGGAGTTCATGACAGAAGTCCTGTAAAGGCTTTTAATATTTCCGCTGAGGTCATAACCCATAACCTCTGTATTCTCTTTGCTGTAAGGATTGCTTGGGCTCTGGTAAAAGCCAGCCGAAAGCCTGTTCATCGGATCATAGGCATAGCCATATCTTTTGGGTGTCAAAGAAGGATTAACCCCGACTGTTTCTACCGCTCTCCAATCCACCTCGGTAATATTTCCGTTGTATTTTGCTTTGACAGTCTTTCCGGGGAACTGTGCAGGATCAGGATTTTCAATTCCGTCTTTTTGGTTATATTTTACTTTATAAGAAAACAGTTTTCCACCAAGATCCGGCAAAGCCATCTGGTTTTTGTTGATCTCTGTCAGCCAACCCCGGATATTGTAAGTATAATCAATACTCTGAAGATTATTTCCCACTTTTTTATTGATCAGCTGCGAGAGTTCATTGTAAGTGTTTTCAGCCAGAAGCTGCTCAGGTTTACTGTCTACCTGGTGCCAGTGCTTTACAAGCCTGTTTGCATTGTCGTACTCAAAACGTTCTTTTACCGTTACCCCTGTTTCATTGTCTTTTCTCCTATGATAAGTAATGGTCTGCTTAGGAGCTCCCGTAAAATCAAGCTCTGTTTCCGTTTTGGTAAGCCCTCCCAAATGATTGACAGAATGACTTCCGATACCTCTTCCCTTGGTGTCATACCAGAAATAATCTTTCGTCCAGCTGGTGTCTTCAATATTCCTCACATAGCTTGCCGTAGGAAGCCCATTGATGGATCTGCTTGTGGTCACTCCGTTAACGGTCATGGTGGTGGGAACCGAAGCCAGCGTATTCTGCCCTAAAATTGTATCGGGCCTTGATGGCATGCTGGATCCCGAAGGTACCGGGGGATAGGTATCATAATAATTAACGGAAAGAATTGTCATGCTTCCTGTTGGGAACGCCATTTTGGAATAATAAATATTTTCTGTGCCCTGTGTGAAGGGATTCAAATCGTCCCTTTTTTCATTGTTTTGAGCGTTGGAAGTCATGCTGTTCAGGGCATACTGCATCACCTGCCTTGTCGCGGTATTGGCAAAGAAGCCTGTGTAAGCCACTCTTCCAAACTGGTCATATTTGGTGAATATCCAGCCTTTGGCATTGAAATTATTGGTCGTCGTTTTCAGGTTGCCATCCTGCATCAGGACCAACCTGTCCTGCTGATCATAGACCATATATTCCCAGCCCTTACCCGGAAATTTCTTTTCCACCAACCTGTCCTGATTGTCATAATGGTACTGGTAGCAAAAATCATCCAGAACAGCCGTTGAAATGGTGTTGCCAGTTGCTTCAATGGCTTTTACGGCCTGAGGAAGAAGGACAAACACCTGCTGGCCGTATTCGTTGTATACGTAATAGGTATCTACATTTTGAGTCCCGTCATTTTTTCTTACCAGAATAGTCTGTCCTTTGCCGTTGGTATATTTAATGGCAGCATTCCCGTCTTCATCGGTAATGGAGTTTTTATACAATGTTCCGGCTTTATAAAAGCCTCCTGAAGCATAGGCCGTATTTTCATTTGAAATGCTTAATACAGGGTTTGATGTTGGGACATTGGAAACGGTAGCCCATAAAGTATTGACGATAAATTTTTTAACTTCCGAATCGTTATTAGACTGGTAAGTGTACTTGACCGTTTTCCCGCTTCCCATTTTCCACGGTTCTCCCGGGGCTGCCTGCTCCTCAAGCCTTCCCAAAGGGGAATTCTCGAGTTTCTTTTCCCCATAGTAATTGGAAGCATTTCCGTATACGGATATCGCTCCCGTTATATCAGGCGAAGTGAAGATTCCTCCACCATTCGTATTCTGTTGAGGCAATGGCAGCCTATCTTTTACCTGCCTTCCGAAAGCATCGTATTCTACAGGCGTTACCAAATCTTTTCCTGATGGGGTTGCTTTAATGGAAATACTTTGTTTGGGTCTTCCCAGACCGTCAAAATAGCTTACTTCCTGCACCTGTTTTGCGGTGCTGCTGGAAATAGTCACAGGCTCCAGATAGGCCCTGCTGTAGATATAGTTTTCTGTCGGTGTCAGGTTCTGCGCTGTTAAAGGCATTACAGTACACCAACAGGTTATAATAAATAACCAATATTTTTTCATGATAGATGTTTTTAGTGTTTGTAATTGTAATTCATTTCTTTCAGGATATGGCCATTGGCATCCACTACGGATTGCAGCCTGCCAGCAGTATCATACTTATAAAATTCCCTTAATCCGGTTGAGGGTGTTACGGTAGTCACCCCAATAAGCGGGTCATAGGTGTACGTCGTAATGCTGTAATTTTTAAGGGTATCCTGGTTCCTGAATGTATCCAGAGCAGTTATAAGTCCTTGTTCTGTTCCGGCATCCACATCAGCATTGGATCTGGCCATAATATCGGATGCAAGGCTCACCGCCTGCTGATAGGTTGCGCCTTCAATCTTTGCAATAGGAAAGGTATTGTTATATCCCCAGATAATAGCGGTAGGAACACTTCCTTTGGTAGTATACTGCAATACATTTCCCTGCGCATCATACTGGTTATAATCAATGGTATTCTTTGCAGAAGCCGTGTTATCCTTGTCAAACTTCTGAACAGATACCGGAAGAATTAAATTATTGGTTACCGTATTTTTTGCATATACCGTTTTCGTTTTTGAAATGGTTTTACCATTTTCTTTGGCTTCTATCTGGATGGGAACACTTACCATATTGGCGGCAACCATATCCGTATGGTTTTGTTCAGTGGCATACTGGTAATTGGCCTGCGAAACGGAGCCATCAAAAGTACGGCTTTCGCTCCTGATCAGGTTGATCGGTTTATTGATGTTATCCAAAGAATAGGTATTACTGGTTTCTGAAGTCAGTGTATTATTCAGATAATTTTTATTCGTGCTCTTGGTGAGCAGCCATTTTCCCGATTCCACAACAAATGAATTGTTGATTTTGCTTACCAAATCTGCGTTGACATCAAAAAATGCAAAAGATGTAGAAAGCGCCACCGTATTGATTGAAGCTGGAAGATGATCTGATGATAATGGATTCTTTAAATAATTTAGCTCATAATCATAGATCTTTTCCTGAAGAAGGCTTCCTTCTGCTGAATAAGATTTTTCGTTCAGTATATTTTTATTCTGATACTGATACGGGTTAAAACCCGCATTTAAATTAGTAATATCCAGACTATTTGTGTATACAGGGAACTGATACACTTTTTTACCTCTTCCCAATGTATTTTCTGTAACATATTCGTATGCTACAGCGTCTCGGCTTGAAAGGCTGGAGCTTATTGCCTGATCTGCGCTGAGTGCATAATTATTACAAAGAACCTTCAGATTATGAGGCCCTACAACACTATAATGTTCTTTTAAAAACTCCAATGGTGAAGCGATATTTCCTGAAGACTGATTGCTCAGATTACCGGGCTTATTGTATTCAAAAGTTCTTTTGGTATAATTGGTCTGCCCGTCAAAATCATTAATGTTTTTTATTCTCAGTCCTCCTACAACCGTATTTTGGTTAGTGGTCGTTTTATAAACTCTTTTCTTGGAAAGAGAAAAAGAAACCGAACAGCCACCGTCAGGGTTATTGCTTTGCAGCATTACTCTTAAACGCTTTTTGTAAGAAGGCTGGTGAGAATCCGGACTAGTAAGAACAGGGCCACTGACATCTTTCTGAAACTGAGCCAGTATTTTCCAGCTTCCATTTGGCTGCTGCTCCTCCAAATAACCGTAACCGTTGGTGTCCCCGATAGAATTTGGTGTTCCCGGTGGAACGTTATTGGCGCAGCTATTTACCCAATCGATTAAAAAGGAGATCGTCTCACCTGTCTGGGTTGGAACATCATTCAGATAAAAATCCGGTGAGGTCTGTGTAACATAACCTGCTCCGGGGTTTAAAACTCCGATAACATCTGCTTTTGGGGTGATTTCTTCCTGTGGAATAATTAAGGTCTGCCAAATGCTGTTGTTTTCGTAGGTAAATGATGAATATCCTTTTGTTGGATAGTTTATTTTTTTAAGGACATATGCCTGTGAAACTTGCGGGTTTACATTTCGGTTTCCTCCACCCGTATAATTATTGTTAAAATAATAAGCGTTTGGAATCATGCTGAGATTCTGCTGGGCATTGTAATATCCCCAGATGTCTTGTGCGAAGCTCCCCAGAAAAGGTTTACCTGTTTCATCATATTCAAAAGAATATTCTGTATTATCCAGCAGGTTTTTTACTTTGTTAAGCTTCAGCCTGAAATTCTTGTAAGGCTCATCACCGCCGGAAGTGGTAAAATAATCATGCTCCAACACCATCTTTTTAACAACCCTATCATTATAGGATGCTGTTATCTCGCTTAGAGCAAAAGTATTGGCAGCAGCCCCGTTCAAATCTTTTCTTCCCTGAGTTCCTCCAATGGTATTGGCATAATTGAAAGTAACCTTTTCTCCATTATGCGTAACCTCCGTAAGCAGAGCATCCATATACATATTATTAGTTGTGGTATGTACGTCTTTTCTGGAATCAGCACAACTAGGATCATTCGCTTCGATGGGAATATAAATGTCTGCAAAACTATGGGTCATATGATGGTAAGCCATTGTCTTGCCATATGTGAAATTGACCTCCTCATGAGTGGGAAATTGTATTTTCTCCAGTACAAATGATGAAAAATAAGCTTCGGATGAGGCAGGAGAAATAGTATTAGTTGTGTTTCCGCGTCTTAGGATATAGATTACTCCTTTAGGGTCTGTGAGGGTAAATTTGTCATTGGCATAGGAAATCTTTATATTTTCATTGGGAATGGTCTGAAAATTTCCGTTGGAATCTTTGATAAATGATCCTGAAATAGTAGGAAGATTATAATGGTATATATCCGGTTGGGTGTCCAGAATTCCTTCCCTTACATTCATCAGTTTACTTTGAATATCAGCAGGAAGCTGACTGAAATTCTGTGCCAGATAGTTAAAGGGTTCTTTAGGAAACCATACGGAATTTACCAAATCATTTTTCCCATGCATTTCTATTGAAATACTGTTTGGGATAGATAATGCCCAGCCTAATCCTGCAATACCGGAGGATTCATCTACTTTTATCCCACCCGTATTATAGGTTAAACTTATGGGAATTGTTATCCCGTATTTTGTTTTGATTTCATATAAGGGAACCGAAACATTGAGCTTTCCTGTTCTGTAATCTACCGGAAAATCTCCGGTTTTAAATAAGCTGTAAGTTTCAGGAGTTGCGGGAAATATTTTTTGTATGTCGTTTTTTGTTCCGGGATCGACCGACTCCTGACCCGAAGCTATACCAGTCACTAAGGCTGAGACCAGAATTATTACTTTTTTCATTTGTGTATTATTTTTTAATTAACTTGGCACTAGCTGTTTGAGTGGTATCCGTTTTTATTGTCATCAGATAAGCTCCCTGTATCAAATTCTGGGTATTGATCTTCGTTATCTTATTCTTAGTTTTCAAACTCTGAAGCTGTCTCCCGCCCATATCATACAAAGTAATATCAGCTTCTTTAAAATCAAAACCAATTTCTACATATGCATAATCCGAAACAGGATTCGGATAGATTTTAATATCCTGTTTTTCGATCAATTGATCAAGCTGTTTATCTCCTAACTTCACAATCTTCCAGTTCTCTTTTCCAAGTTCTTCTGCACTCGTTCCAGCTAAAATGATTGAGCCGTCTCTATTCAGCTTCAAGTCCGAAAGTCTCTCCTCACGTTTTCTGGATTCTCCTTTTACATGTTTTCTCCACTGCTCATTTCCATCGGCATTGAGATAGAGCATCCAGAAAGTTTCATCGTCCGATTCTATCTTTCCTTCTGCCTGAGTATAGCCTCCCAAAAGAATTCCTTTTGAAGATTTATCATCTGCCGAATGAAGCACGCTTGTTCCCATCAGAATATCACGGTTCCCAAAATTGTAGGATTTCTGCCAGATTTCTTCGCCTCTTTCGTTAAGCGAAATCAACCACAGATCGGTTCCTTCTTCTATTTCTACTGTTTTATTTCCGGAAATTTTACTTCTTGATTCTCCACCGATTAAAAATCCAGATGATGTTAAGGAGAGGGTTCTTAAATGATCATCACCCTTGCCACCAAAGTTCTTCTCCCATTCTACTTTGCCGTCTTTTGAAATTTTTATCACCCAAAAATCTCCTTCTCCAAAGTTTTCGGTTTTCTTTGATCCGCCTGTCATGCTTCTTGAATAGATCCCTAGTAAGGCTCCACCATCTTTGGTAGGAATCATTTTTTCAACTTCATCCAAGCCTTTTCCGCCTAAAATAGATTGAGACAGTTCTTTTCCGTTTTTGTCGAGTTTTACAATCAAAACATCTTTTGAACCGTAACCTTTAGCTGAATTTTGAATATTCCCAGCCACAAAAAAACCGAGATCTGTTGTTTGAATAACAGATCGTGCTTCTTCATCGGATGCTGATCCTAAAGTTTTCTGCCAGAGTTCATCTCCAAATTCATTAAGCCTAATCAGCCAAATATCAGATCCACCTTTGGAATCTTCTTTCTTGTCCAGACCTTTCCCTGAATAAGAGGTTCCGGCCAGAAGAAATCCTCCTTCCTGGGTGGCTATGGAAGCGGAAAGATATTCATGATTATTTCCTGATAAATATTTTTCCCAGACCTCTTCGCCTTGTTGGTTTAGTTTTACTAGATGGAAATCATAGCCGTTGTTTTGTTTCTGGGTGGAGGTCCCTGAGCCTGTCGAAGGGGTAGGTTGTATTGAACTTCCTGAGATCAGATACTGCTGATCGATAGTTGTGGTTACCTGGCTTAGAAAATCCTGTGTAGAGGATTTGATGTCTTTCTGCCATAATATTTCCTGAGCAGAAAACCCCAGAACCGTGCATAGAATACATGCACTGGAGTAGAATTTCTTCATATGTTTGTATATTGAGTTTTACGATTAGTTTAAATAAGGTTGCAAATTTAACACTTTTTAACGTACTTCAAATCTCATTACAGAGATTTAATACATAATTTATCTCTTGCCGGTGTTTTAATGCTTTACTATTGATACAACAAAGATATTCAGTCAAAGCGACAGAACGTGTCGTATTATAATTTCTTTAATTTAACATTTTATTGGTTCGGCCATGAGTGCTTTTCCTTGACTTAAAGAAGGTATTGCGCTGCCCAGCATATTAACAGACAATGAATGCCAAGCGATGCTGTGACCTATCAGTTATCCGTAGAAAGCTCACAGCCCGATAACTTTAATCCTAATATGGGATTGAATTATGGAAAAAGAAAGAAACAATGAACCAGATACTGTAGAAAAGATAGGGGATACGCTGCTTGTTCTTCATCATAGCAGCAGTACCATTGGGCTTGTGCAGGGTATTGACAAGGAAGGCAATCTTAAGGAAACTAAGCCTAAAGAAAAGCATACCGGGGAATTTGTCAGGATAGAGCCAGATAAAGATTCTTTTACCCGTTTCTTTGCTGACTTTTACCGGCAGTTAAAAGATCCCTCTGAATTTTCATTTTTTAAGGTCACCGAATATGAAGCCGTTCAAACCGCTCAAGAACTACAGCATTATGTTACGAATGCATCGGAACAGGAAAAGAAAGAACTCAGAGCATATGAAGTGTCCATAGATAGGGTAGAAGCCCATCAAAATCAATCTCTAACGAATAGGGTAGCTGGTACAGAAAAAACAGTCCCCTACCGCTACCAAACTGAGCAGATTGATTGGAATGTTATGAGAAAGATCGGGCTTACCAAGGAAATGCTTAAGGAGATGAATGCTTTAGATCCCTTACTCAGAGGCTTTAAAACCCCTATACTTATTCCGGTACGGATGGATCTGGGAACCGGAATTACGACCATCCAGGTCAGACTTTCACTTAAAGAAACTTATACAGGAGGCGTTGGCGTCTACCTCCACGGTGTCCGCAAAGAGCCGGACCTG
>Ga0307412_10000674_pt1 | contig 19828 bp, 10 predicted proteins | sample DK1Cmetagenome_3_FD_203823 | JGI IMG/M metagenome (GOLD analysis project Ga0307412, IMG submission 203823) | Maize rhizosphere microbial communities from greenhouse at UC Davis, California, United States - DK15-C-1 | ecosystem: Host-associated > Plants > Roots > Rhizosphere > Soil | place: USA...
CATCCGCGCGGCCCATCAGGCGATCCTGCCGGCCCGTACCCGCATGCTGGCTGCGCTGCTGGCAACCAAGCCCGCGCTGGATGACGTGACCTACTCGTCGCGCCGTCCGCCGCTGCACCTTGCCCTGCTTTACGGCACGCCGGCCATCATGGATCTGCTGCTGGCAGCGGGCGCCAAGCCGGATCAGCGTGGGGATGAAAACCGCACCCCGCTCGAATTCCTGTTGAACCGGGATTTCGAGTTCGCGGTGCGGATGACTTATCTGCCTCGCCTGGTGGATCGCGCGTCCATGACGCAAATGGTGCTGGCGTTGTTCAAGGCCGGCGCGGCCAAGCCCTATGCGGGTGCCGAGCCCGACGTCGCGAATTACCTGGCCTGGGGCCCCATGGTGGAAATGACCGAGGGCGCGGAGCCATTGCGCGCGCTGGCCGCCACGGGCACCAAACCGGCGTACGAGGACGGCCTGACCGCATTGGCGTTGGCGGGCTACCTGGGCAATAGCGGCGCCGTGCCAGTGCTGATGGCGCTGGGCCCGCGCCATATTCCCGCGACGGGTTACGGCCAGACCGGCGAGCGCGACGTGTGGCTGGACGCGGCGCAGGCCGCCGTGGAAGGCGGCCACCCCGAGATCGCGACGCAACTGCTGCGCGCCGGCATGCCGTTCGCGCAAAGCGGCCCGCAGACCGGGTCCAGGGGCCTGATTTTTGGCAGGCTGGAAATGGCGGCGCGGCCCATCATGAACCTTGCCGCCCTGCGGGGGGATACGCAGACGCTGCAACGCTTGTTGGCGCTGGGCGCGCCGGTTGGCGGCGATCCGCAAGAGCAATACGGCAATACGCCGCTGGCGGATGCGGTTCAGGCTCGCCAGCCCGCCGCCGTGACGATGCTACTGGCGGCGGGCGCGGACCCCACGGCAAAGCGCCAAGGCTATGACGCGAAGTCGGCGGTCGACGTCGCGGTTCAGGCGGGTGATGTGGCAACGCTACGCCAGTTCGCCGATGCCGGGTTCGACTTGAAGACGCTGGGGGCGGGCGCGATCCGGCAGGCGTTGGAAAACCGCGAGGAAGCATTGGCCTTGATGTTGATCGAGGCCGGCGTGCCGGTTGATTCCCATACGGGCGGGCCCGGCAAGACAGACGACGCGGGTGACGCCGGCGGCCGCGCCGAGCCGCCGCTGTTGCTGGCCGTGACGTCGGGCCAGGCGCCGGTCGTCGACGCGTTGCTGTCCAGGGGAGCAGACCCCGCAGGCCTCGCATCCGACGGTGAAAGCGCCTTGTATTGGCTGATCGGCAGGCAGGACACCGCAATGCTCGACCGTTTGCTGCGCGCCGGCGCCAAGCTGGACGATCCGCGATTGCCGCGCGCGCCCGCGCCATATGCCTTGTTGAACGCCGCCGTGGCCTCGGGCGATATGGCGCTGGTCAAGCGCGTCAGCCAGGCCACGGGCCAGGCTGTTGCGGATGCCTGCTTGCCCGAGGGCGGCGAATTCAACCTGTTGGACAAGCCCGGGTATTTCGCCCAACTGCAAGCAGCGGGCTTCACCGGCAAGCCGAACGCATGCGCGCGCGATGCCGCGCCCTTGCCGCAACGCATCGTGTCGCAGCTGCTGCACAGCCGGCAATTGATCGTGGCGCGCCACGCGACCGTGGTGCAGCTGCTGCGGCAATTGAAAGCGTCGGGCGCGGACCTGGACGCGCCGCAAGCGGATGGCGCTACGCCGTTGAACGTGGCGATACAGCTGGGCCGGCAGGATCTGGCCGATGCGCTGCTATCGGCGGGCGCCAGTCCGGATTCGGTGGATGCGGCAGGCCGAACGCCGGCCAGCATCGCACGGGAGACCGGCCAGCCCGCCATGCGGATGCTGCTGGAGCGCCATGGCGCGCGCGTTGATGACATCGCCGCGCCGGCCGTCGCCAACAAGCGCGGCGGCGCCAAGGCATCCAGCAAATCCGCCGCCGGCCTGCCCGGGCACTACTGGCTGCGCGGCATGCGGGAAGTGGGCAGTGAAATCCTGCTGTCGGAAGACGGCCGTTTCGACTACATGATGACGTACGGCGCGGTCGATATCGTGGCCCGCGGAACATGGCGCAGCGATGGCCGGCAGGTATTCCTGGACACGCCGCCCATCGTGCCGTTCTCCGCGATCGCTGGCGTGCGCGCCGATACGCGGCCAGCAGAGTCCAACCAGTTGACGGTGCGCGTGTACTACCGCGACCGTCCTGTGAAGGTCGACGTGGCGATGTCCTCGACGGACGCGGACTATGGCGGCGGCCCGCGGCAGTCCGAAGGCTCGGACGGCGTCAGCGCGCCGATCGCGCCAGGGGCGTTGAAGGCCCTGGCCGTGTTCGTGCCGCTGCCTTCGGGCGCGCGCTGGCACGAGGTGGACGTCAGCAAGATCGACGCTGGCGCGCGGGCCATTCGCGTGGATGTCGCGGTGCCTGAATCCGCAACGGGCACGCCGCTGCATAAGACGTTCACGCTGCATAAAGACGGTGCATTGGTCGAGTCGAGCAGCGGCCGGGAATTGCGATACGAGAAAGAGTAGCGTTTACAAAAACAAGACGCGCCAAAGTCATAAGCACATGTGTCCGTTAACCCCGCACAGGCACGGGTTTAACAAGGTATCCTCATTAGTTGCCGATACAATTGAACGGCTTGATCGTGCACTCAACAGAAGGAACCAACACATGGCACATACTCTTCCCCCCCTGCCTTACGAACTGGACGCGCTGGCTCCGCACATCTCCAAGGAAACGCTGGAGTTCCACTACGGTAAGCACCACCAGACGTACGTCACGAACCTGAACAACCTGATCCCGGGTACGGAATTCGAAACGCTGTCGCTGGAAGACATCGTGAAGAAATCCTCGGGTGGCATTTTCAACAACGCCGCTCAGATCTGGAACCACACGTTCTACTGGAACAGCCTGGCCCCCAAGGCCGGCGGCGCACCCTCGGGCAAGCTGGCTGACGCCATCAACGCCAAGTGGGGCAGCTTTGATGCTTTCAAGGAAGCGTTCAACAAGTCGGCAGCCGGCAACTTCGGTTCGGGCTGGACGTGGCTGGTCAAGAAGGCCGACGGTTCGGTCGACATCGTCAACACCAGCAACGCCGCCACCCCGCTGACCACGGCCGACAAGCCGCTGATCACCTGTGATGTCTGGGAACACGCGTACTACATCGACTACCGCAACGCGCGTCCCAAGTATCTGGAGAACTTCTGGGCGCTGGTGAACTGGGAGTTCGCCGCCAAGAACTTTGCCTGATCGGTAAAGTTGCCAGATTCCGCGGAGCGCGCTCCGCGGCGCTTGAAGAGAAACCCCTCGCGTGCTCGAGGGGTTTTTCTTTTTGTTCAGGAAAAATTCAGCTTTCAAAATCCTGTCGATTGTCGAATTCATTGTGGGGAAATGACGAGAAAACATCCTTTTCTTTAGGGTTTTCCCTAGAATCCCGTGCCGCTATTGTTGCCACCAGTCTGCGGCTGAACCCCGGCGCCGACGACCGCGGCCTGCCGCCCATAAACCGGGGTATCTATAGGGAAGGGAAGCATGTTGCGGTTATTTTCGGGCTTGCGCATCGGGGCGCGCCTATCGGGCGCGTTCTTGCTCGTCGCGTTGATCGGCGGCGCCATCGGGGCCTTTGGCGTGTGGGGACTGTCACGCATCAATGAAATGAACGACCGGCTTTACGACACCGAGCTGCGCGGCATCTCGGACCTGAAGGAAGCCAATCTCAACCTGATCTACGCCGGCCGCGCGCGCAGCGGCTATCTGGCCGCGACAAGCGAGCAGGACCGCCAGGCGTTGAAGAAGCAATTCGACAATGCGGTCAAGACCATGGACGTGTTGCGCGACAAGGCGGCTGCCAATTTCCATGCGGAAGAGGGCAAGCGCTTGTTGGCCCAATTCACCGAAACCGAGCAGGTTTGGAAGCGAGAGTCGGAGGCGTTCTTTGCCGCCGCGCAATCGCAATCGCTGACGCAGGCGGATCCGCGCGTTGCCGAAATCGAGAAGCGGGTGATCGCTACGTCGCAGAAGCTGGACGACTTGATGACGGACCTGGCGGTGGGCAAGGAAAAGACCGCTGCGCAATCCGTGCAGGAAGGCACGGACCTGTACGGCGCGGTGCGCGCGGTGATGATCGGGCTGGCGGTGGCCGGCGTGGCCATCGGCATGCTGCTGGGCTGGCTGGTGACGCGGGGCATCGTGCGTCCGCTGGAGCAAGCCGTCCACGCGGCGCGCCAGGTTGCCGCCGGCGACCTGACGGCCAACATCCAGGTGGCGACCCGGGACGAGACCGGCGACCTGATGAGCGCGCTGAAGGCCATGAACGACAGCCTGGCGCGCATCGTCGCGGACGTACGCGACGGCTGTGAGAGCATCGCCTCGGCCTCCTCGCAAATCGCGCAGGGCAACTCCGACCTGTCGCAGCGCACGGAAGAGCAGGCCTCGTCGCTGGAAGAGACCGCGGCGTCGATGGAAGAACTGACCAGCACCGTGCAGCAAAACGCCAACAACGCCAGTGAAGCCGACCGCCTGGTCAGCCAGGCATCGACGGTCGCGGTGCGCGGCGGCGAAGTGGTCGAAGGCGTGGTGCAGACGATGAGCGCCATTTCCGACAGTTCGCGCCGCATCGCCGATATCACGGGCGTGATCGACGGCATTGCGTTCCAGACCAACATCCTGGCGCTCAACGCTGCCGTGGAAGCGGCGCGCGCTGGCGAGCAGGGCCGTGGTTTCGCGGTGGTGGCCGGTGAAGTGCGCACGTTGGCGCAACGTTCGGCTGTGGCGGCCAAAGAAATCAAGGCGTTGATCGACGAGTCCGTCACGCGTGTTGAAGGCGGCACGCGCCAGGTCGATGAAGCCGGCCGCACCATGCGCGAAGTGGTCGACAGCGTGCGTCAAGTGGCCGTTCTGGTGCGCGAAATCGCGAGCGCGTCGGAAGAGCAGTCCTCGGGCATCGGCCAGGTCAATCAGGCCGTGGCGCAGATGGACACGGTCACGCAGCAGAACGCGGCGCTGGTGGAAGAGGCCGCCGCGGCGGCCGCCAGCATGCAAGAGCAGGCGTCGCGCCTGGCGCAGGAAGTGCGCCGATTCAAGGTGGACGCGGGCGGCACGCCGGCGCGCCAGGCGCAGGCACGGTTGGTGCAAGCCGCGCCGGCCACGGCCAGAAAGCCTGTGTCATCGGCGGCGCGGCCGGCGCTGGCGCAACCGTCCGACGACGATTGGTCGACGTTCTAAGCGCGGCAGCGACGTTTCTGCCCGGCGCCATGCCGGGTTGTGGGCTGCGGGTCAGGTTGGAATGGTAAGGTTAGCGACCTCCCGCCGCCTGCCCGCAGCCTATGAGCCTGACTGATTCATTTCGCCGGATATCCGCCGGCGCTCGCCGCCTGATGCGCCGCAAAGTGCGCCAGGCCAATCGCCTGTCGCGCAAGAGCCTGCAAATGCTCTTGTTGTTGGGGGGCGCGGGTCTGGTGGCGCTGATGTCGCTGGGCTTCGCCTATCTTGCCGACAAGGCGCTGGACTGGAATAGAGAGTGGGTCGGCCACAACGGTTGGCTCGCATTGCTGGTGCTGCCGTTCAGCCTGGCCGGCTTGCGCTGGCTGACCTTGCGCTTCGCGCCCAATGCGTCGGGTAGCGGCATTCCCCAAGTCATCGGTGCGCTGTCATTGCCGCCCGGCGCCAGCCAAAGCAGCCTGGTATCGCTGGCGCAGGCCCTATGGAAGATCCCGTTGGCGTTCTTCGGCATGCTTGCCGGCGCATCGATCGGCCGCGAAGGCCCGTCAGTGCAAGTCGGCGCCGCGCTGATGCTGGCCTGGGGCGACTTCTGGAAGCGGCGCGGCGTGCAATTGCGCGGCTTTCACGCCAACGAGCTGATCGCCGCAGGCGCGGCCGGCGGGCTTGCCGCGGCGTTCAACGCGCCGCTGGCCGGCGTCATTTTCGCCATCGAAGAATTGGGCCGGGGCACGGTGTTGCGTTGGCAGCGGCTGGTGTTGATCGGCGTGCTGGCCGCAGGTTTCCTGGTGGTGGCAGTGCAGGGCAACAATCCGTATTTCGGCGTGTTCGGCGGTGCGCCGCTGGCCCATGGCATGGTCATGTGGATCATCGTTTGCGGCACCATCAACGGCGCGTTGGGCGGAATCTTCGCCCGCCTGCTGGGCAAGGGCGTGGCCGGCTCCGCGCCGGCGGCGTGGCGCGCCTGGATTCGTGCGCATCCCATCTGGACCGCCTTCGTCATGGGGCTGATCCTGGCCGTGATCGGCCTGTGCACCGCCGGCAGCGTCTACGGCACGGGCTACGGCGTGGCGGCCGACCTGCTGTCGGGCCACGACACGGCGCCGGTCGGCTTTGGCCTTGCCAAAATGGCGGCCACCGTGGCCTCGTACTGGGCGGGCATTCCCGGCGGCATCTTTACACCGGCCCTGACGACCGGCGCCGGCATCGGCCAGCACATCTGGGAATTGGCGGGCGAGGGCGTCGACCAGCGCGTGCTGGTGCTGGTCTCGATGGCGGCCTTTCTGGCCGCGGCCACGCAGGCGCCGTTGACGGCCAGCGTGGTGGTCATGGAAATGACCGGCAGCCAGCCCATGCTGTTCTGGCTGCTGGTGGGCTCGCTGCTGGCCTCGGGCGTGTCGCGCCAGTTCTGCCCGCAACCTTTCTATCATCTGGCGGCGGGGCGTTTTCGCCGGCAGGCGATCGTGGACGCCGGACGTGCGGTAAAAACGGAAATGGACGCGGGCCCGGCTGGGGCAAAGTCCTCTACGCCGTGACCGCCATGCACCTTGATCGTGCGCGCGCGGTGCACGATCAGGGTGAACACCTACTGGACATTGTCCATGTGGCGGACATGATCGCCTTGCACCAATTTGGCGCGAAAACCGCTGCGTTAAGATCGGGCGATCCCGTTTTTCTCACTTCACTCCGAGCTTCTCATGACCGTGAATGCCTTTATTTGTGATGCGATCCGCACCCCCTTCGGCCGCTACGGCGGTGCGCTGGCAAGCGTGCGCCCCGACGATCTGGCTGCCGTCGCCATCAAGGCGCTGGTGGCGCGCAACCCCGGCGTGCGCTGGGAAGAGCTGGACGACGCGATCATGGGTTGCGCGAATCAGGCCGGTGAAGACAACCGCAACGTTGCCCGCATGGCGACCCTGCTTGCCGGTCTGCCGATCGAAGTCCCCGGCGCCACCGTCAACCGTCTGTGCGGTTCGGGTCTGGACGCCATCGGTACCGCGGCACGCGCCATCCGCGCCGGCGAAGCGGGCCTGATGCTGGCGGGCGGCGTTGAAAGCATGAGCCGCGCGCCGTTCGTCATGGGCAAGGCCGACAGCGCGTTCTCGCGCAATGCCGCCATCTTCGACACGACCATCGGCTGGCGCTTCATCAATAAGCTGATGAAGGCGCAATACGGCGTGGACTCGATGCCCGAGACCGCCGAGAACGTCGCCGACGATTTCAAGATCAGCCGCGAAGACCAGGACTTGTTCGCGCTGGCCAGCCAGCAGAAGACGGCCCGCGCGCAAAAGGAAGGCGTGTTCGACGCCGAGATCGTGCCGGTGTCGATCGCCCAGAAAAAGGGCGATGCCATCATCGTCGCCAAGGACGAGCACCCGCGCGAGACCAGCCTGGAATCGCTGGCCAAGCTGAAGGGCGTGGTTCGTGAAGGCGGCACCGTCACCGCCGGCAATGCGTCGGGCGTGAACGACGGCGCGGCCGCGCTGCTCCTGGCCGACGAAAAGGCCGCTGCCCGCCACGGCTTGACCCCGCGCGCCCGCGTGGTCGGCATGGCCACCGCCGGCGTCGCGCCGCGGATCATGGGCATTGGCCCGGCTCCCGCCACGCTGAAAGTGCTGGCCCAGACCGGCCTGACGCTCGACCAGATGGACGTGATCGAATTGAACGAAGCCTTCGCCGCCCAGGGCCTGGCCGTGATGCGCCAGTTGGGCCTGGCCGACAACGATCCTCGCGTGAATCCCAATGGCGGCGCGATTGCCCTGGGTCATCCGCTGGGCGCCAGTGGCGCGCGTCTGGCCACCACGGCGATCAACCAGCTGCACCGCACCGGTGGCCGCTACGCGCTGTGCACGATGTGCATCGGCGTCGGCCAGGGCATCGCGCTGATCATCGAGCGCGTCTGACGCCAAAGTGTTGTTTTTTCCCGCCGTTTTTCCAGGGCGGGAATGAAAAGGGAGCCCCGCGGGGCTCCCTTGTCGCATCTGGGCGGGCTTTGCCGCCCCGGGATCGCGCCGCTCAGGGCAGGCCGTCGATTTTCCGTCCCGCCTTGATGCCGTGCTCGGCGAACCAGCCTTGGGCCATTTCCAGGGCGTAGCGCACGGGTTTCTTCGCGCAGTGCGGGTCTTCGGTCTGGGGCGCCATGTCGTCGATATTGACGATCGTGCCGTCGTCGGCGATAAAGGCTATCGAAAGCGGCAGAAGCGTGTTGCGCATCCAGAAACACTGCACGTCGGGCTGTTCGAACACGAACAGCATGCCTTCGTTGCCGGGGAGTTCCTTGCGGAACATGAGGCCGTCGCGACGCGTGGCATCCGTATTGGCGACTTCTGCGCGGATAATATGGATACCCGCCGAAAGCTGGGTGGTGGGCAACGGCGCCTGCGGACCGGTCTGCGCTTGCGCGCCGGCGCTCAAGGCGAAGGCGGTGGCGGCGATTGCCGTGGCGGATAACGCTTTGCGTATTGCTGACTTAAAGAACGCTGTCTTGAACAACGTGCGACTGACAGGGAACAACACAGCATTCTTCAGCATGGCCTGGCTTGGTATTAGGAAAAATAACAAGGCGGGGCTCGAAAGCCCCGCCTGAATTAATGGCGCAACCTTACCGTTGCACTTTAAGGGTAACTCAGGCAGCCGTAATATTAAGCGCCTGTTTTCCTTTGGGCCCCTGAATGATCTCGAAGGCCACTTTCTGACCTTCTTTCAGGGTTTTAAAACCATTCATCTGGATGGACGAAAAGTGGGCGAACAGATCTTCACCGCCGTCGTCGGGCGTAATGAAGCCGAACCCCTTTGCATCGTTGAACCATTTGACGGTGCCCGTCGATTTGGGATTGTCCCCTTGGACGGCGGTTGCGGTCGTATCAGACATGCGGACTGCCTCATTGAATCGTATGTTGACAGAAGGGCATCGCGGTCAAGACCCCTGTCCCCCCTCCGGCTTCCTGGCAGATTTTCGATGAGTTGAAAACCCCAGAATGCGCTGATAATGCGCTGCTTTTCTTCGTCGCGTCAAGTATGGAAACTACGTATTTCTGCGTGTAATTTTACGTAAGTTACACGTTAGGCGTCCCCAGTTTAAATAGAATAGCCGCCCTATGAGTTCTACCTTGGATACCCAGCATGATTTGGCCGTCGAGAAGGCACCGGCACGCGCCGCGCCGCCTCCGATGTATCAGGTCCTGTTGCTCAATGACGACTACACGCCGATGGAGTTCGTCGTGAAAGTGCTGCAGAAGTTCTTCAATAAGAATCACGAAGAGGCAACGCGGATCATGCTGCAAGTGCATCACGAAGGGCGCGGAGTATGCGGGGTGTATCCCCGCGATCTCGCCGCGACGCGCATTGCCCAGGTCGGGCAGTATGCGCGGGCGCGCCAGCACCCGCTTCAATGCGTGATGGAACCGGTCTAATACATAAAGAAGCGCCGCCAGCGATGGCGGCGTTGTGCTGTCCGCAATTTGCAGAAAAGTAGTATCCGCGTACCGGGAAGCGCGCGGACATGTTGGTCGGCAGCTCCGCCGCAAAGGAGCATTGGATTCGAGTAGGCGGAGGGGTTTGCCGTGAGTGGAAAGATAAGCAAGACCTGGTTGGCGGTAGCCGGCGTTGTGGTGCTGGCCGGGGCCATCGGCGCGGGCTGGTGGATGGGCAAGGACCGCCAGGCGGTCGCGCCGGCCCCCGTGCCTGCCGCATCCTCCCAGGCGGCCAACACGGCCGCGCCTGCCTCGAGCGATAAGCCGGCGATGCCGGCCAGCGCGACGGTCGGTTCGGCCGACCCGTTTGCGGCGCTCACGTGCCAACCTCGCCAATATAACGACGCGCTGTCGCTCTCCGTCACGTTTACGCAACCGGTGGACGGCAAGGCCAATCTGGATAGCTTCCTTCAGGTGACCGACATCGGCGCCATTTCTGGAAAGGAAGACCAGGATAGCGAATCGTCGGCGTCCCCGAACGATCAGCCCGCCTCGGTCAAGCCGGGCGACTCCGCGCCGAAGGGCAAGATCGTGAAGGGCAACTGGATCGTGGGCGACAACCCGCGCATGGTGTACTTCCCCTACGTTCAGCCGCAGCGCAAATACGCGATCACGGTGCGCTCGGGCCTGCCCGGCGTGGGCGACAAGGTCGTGCTGGCGGAATCGTCGAATTGCGAAGTCAACACGCAAGCCATGCCGCCGTCGTTCTATTTCGCCAGCCGTGGCGTCGTCCTGCCCGCCGGGCAGAACGGCGGTTTGCCCGTGGCGACGGTCAACGTTTCCGAAGTCGACGTGCAATTCCTGCGCGTGGCGCCTGACCGCGTGCCGGAACTATTTGAAACCGTGCTGGGCATCGGCCGCAACACGGTTGCAGAAGCCGACGACGATGACGGCGGCTATTATGACGAGGAAGACGGCTGGCGCTATTCCGACAACCGCAGCCTGAAGGGCTCGGTCAGCAATTGGGACCTGGACCGTCTGAATTCGTTGACGACCAGCGTATACCAAGGCCGTTTCCTGACGGATGACAAGCCGAACCGCCGCCATGTGACGTTCCTGCCCGTTGAAGGCGTGAAGGAACTGCAAGAGCCCGGTATCTATATTGCGGTGATGAGCCAGCCTGGCCGCTTCCGTTACGAATACCAGGTCACGTACTTCTACGTCAGCGATATCGGCTTGCATGCGCGCCGCTACACCGACCGCATCGAAGCCTATTCCGTATCGTTGAAAACCGGCCAGGCCATTTCGGGCGCCACGTTCGAATTGGTGGATGGCGCCGGCAAATCGTTGGCCAAGGCCGCTGCCGATGCGCAAGGTCACGTCCGGTTCGAAGGCAGCTTCACCAATGCGCGCGTCATCCGCGCATCGCGCGACAAGGAAATGACCGTGCTGGCGCTGGCCGAGCCGGCGCTGGACCTGTCCGAGTTCGACACGGGCGGTCATGTTTCGCGCCCGAACAACCTGTTCGTCTACGCAGGCCGCAACCTGTACCGTCCGGGTGAAACGTTCAACGTGTCGGTGCTGCCGCGCGATCTGGACGGTCGCATGCTGACCCCGGCGCCGCTGACCGCGACGATCAAACGCCCCGACGGCCGCGTGGTGCAAACCACGTTGTGGCAGCCCAAGAAGGACTTGGTCGGCTATGTCGAGCGCGCGATCGATCTGCCGCTGGATGCGCAGACCGGTTCGTGGCTGCTTGAATTGCGCGTGGACCCCGCGTCGCGCGCGCCGGACGCATCGTGGAAATTCCAGGTCGAGGAATTCCTGCCCGAGCGCATGAAAATGGCGCTGACGTCCGACCAGGAAGTGCTGTCGCCCGATGAAGAACTGACGGTGGATGTGCAGGGCGACTATCTGTATGGCGCGCCCGCCGCGGGCAACCGCCTGCTGTCGACCTTCCAGGTCAAGCGCGACCGCTTCGCCCTGGCGCAGCAATTGCCGGGTTTCATCTTCGGCGATGTGGCCGACGATTCGCGTCGCACCTTTGGAGAATTGCCTGAGGCGGCGCTGGACGACAAGGGCTATGCCCAGGTCGAGGTCAATCCGAATACGTCCGGTACGCATTCGCCCATGAAGGTTCGCGTGTCGGCCAGCCTGCTGGAATCCGGCGGCCGCCCGGTGGTGCGTTCCATCGAGCGTAGCGTCTGGCCCGCCGACAAACTGATCGGCGTGCGTCCGCAATTCGACCGCGATGTGGCCCGCGAAGGCGCGCCCGCCGGTTTTGAAGTGATCCGCGCGAACGCCCAAGGCAAGATCGAACCGCTGGCCCAGGCCCAGATGCGCCTGTTCCGCGAAGAGCGCCAGTACTACTGGCGGTTTGACGACCAGCGCGGCTGGAACAGCGGCTACACCGAAACCGATGAGCTGGTCGATTCGCGTGAGATCGCGCTGAACGACCGTGCTCAACTGACCGTTCCGGTCAAGTGGGGGCGCTACCGCCTCGAACTGAGCGATCCGGAAACGGGCCAGACGATGCGCTACCGCTTCTATGCGGGCTGGAACGCGCAGGACGCCGATGCGATGGGCAACCGCCCGGATCGCGTGCAGATGAAGCTTGAAGGCGTGCCGGCCAAGCCGGGCGACACCGTCAAGGTCACGCTGACGCCGCCGCATGATGGCCAGGCGCTGGTTACTGTCGAAGGCGACCGCATGTTGTGGTCCACGTGGGTAGCCGTGAAGGCGACCGGCACGCAGATCGAGATCCCGATCAACAAGGACTGGAAGCGTCACGACCTGTACGTGGCCGCCGCCGTGTTCCGCCCCGGCAGCGAAGGCGACCGCGTGACCCCGGCGCGTGCGCTGGGCCTGGCGTTCCTGCCGATCGCCAGCGCCGACCGCAAACTGGACGTCAAGCTGACCGCGCCGCCCAAGGTGGTGCCCGAGCACAAGACGACCGTGCGCGTCAAGGTGGACGGCGCCCAGGGCAAGCAGGCCACGGTGACCCTGTCCGCCGTGGACGTCGGTATCCTGAACATCAACCAGTACGCCACGCCGGATCCGCTGGACTTCTTCTTCGGCAAGCACCGTTACGCGCCCGAATTGCTGGACATGTACGGCAAGCTGATCGAGAAGATGGACGGCACGAAGGGCAAGCTGAAGTGGGGCGGCGACGCCGCCATGCGCGGCGATAGCAAGAGCCTGCCCAAGAAGGTCAAGCTGGTCGACCTGTTCTCGGGTCCGGTGACGCTGAATGCGCAGGGCGAAGCGGATATCCCGCTGGACCTGCCTGATTTCAACGGCACGCTGCGCCTGATGGCCGTGGCGTTCACGGCCGATAACTACGGCAGCACCGACACCGAAATGGTCGTGGCGGCGCCGATCGTGGCCGAACTGAACACCCCGCGTTTCATCACCCCGGGCGACCAGGCCGCGATTGCGCTGGACGTGACCAACCTGAGCGGGGCTGAACAGAAGATCACGGTCAAGCTGGAAGCGCTGGACCCGTTGGCGATTCCTGATGGCGTTCGCACGCTGACGCTGAAGGACAAGCAGCGCACGACCTTGCGCTTCAATGCGACCACTACCGGTTCGTATGGCCTGGGCCTGATGCGCCTGACCGTGGACGGGCAGGGCGCTGGCAAGCCCGTGCACATCGTGCGCGAGTCCGTGCTGCAGGTGCAGCCGGCCTATGCCGGCGAGCGCCAAGTGCGCCGTGTGAGGCTGAACCCGGGCGAATCCAATTCGCCGCAGGCGTCGTGGGTGTCTTCGTACTATCCGGACTCGGCCTTGATCAGCATGACGGTGTCGAACCGCCCGCCGTTCAACGTCAACCGCCTGGTCGAAGGCCTGCTCGCCTATCCGTACGGGTGCACCGAGCAGACCATCAGCCGCGCTTTGCCGTGGGTGCTGATCGACGAAGATGTTGCCAAGCAGTTCGGTTTGAAGCCGCGCACGCAGGTCGAGCGCGCGACCCAGGTCTCGGGCGCCATTGCCCGCCTGTCGGGCATGCGCAACGCGGTGGGCTCCTACAACTTGTGGAGCGGTTCCACCTCGCGTGATGTCTGGCTGACGGCCTATGCCGTGGGTTTCCTGCAGGACGCGCGCGACAAGGGCTTTGAAGTGCCCGAAGCCACGCTGGACCGTTCGCGCCAGTGGCTGCTGGAGCAAGTGCAGCAGACGTCGAACGGTTTCGGTACGTGGTCCGTGAACCTGCGCCGCAACGTCGAGGCCGGCCGCATCGACGGCAGCGACGCCAACATCCTGCGTGAAGACCATCGCCGCTTCGCCGGCCTGTCGACCGCGGTGCTGGCGCTGGCCCGCGACAAAAAGGCGCCGCTGTCGACCGTGCGCCAGCTGTTCGACAACTACCAGGAGCGCGCGCGTTCGCCGCTGCCGCTGATCCAGCTGGCTGCCGCGTTCAAGCTGATGGGCGACGAAGGGCGCATGAAGTCTGCGCTGGACGCCGCGATGACGCGTGAATACGGGTTCCCACGCCGCAACTACAACGCCTACTACGACGAATGGCTGGGCGACTACGGCAGCAGCGTGCGCGACTACGCGTTGGCGTATGCGCTGGCCAACCAGTACGGCTTGAAGCACGACCGCCTTGAAAACCTGATGACGCAATTGACGGCGCGTCTGGGCAATCGCTCGTACCTGTCGACGCAGGAACGGATGGCGCTGTTGCTGGCCGCTCGTGCGGTCGGCGGCGACAAGGGCACGCCGTGGGAAGCCTCGCTGACCGTCAATGGCGCGCGCAAGCCGCTGGACGGCGGCAAGAGCGACCAGATGGTGGCGCTGTCGGCGGCAGATCTGGCGAATACGCAACTGGTCAACACCGGTGCGCAATCGCTGTTCGTGGAATACGACATCCAGGGCAGCCCGACCGTTGCGCCCAAGCCGCGCAACGACGTCATCCAGCTGAAGCGTGGCTGGTACCGTCCGGACGGCAAGCCGTGGGATGGTGGCACGTTGCAGACCGGCGACATGCTGGTGGTGTGGGTGCAGGCCTCGGCCAACCAGAGCATCCCTGATGCCCTGATCGAGGACCGCGTGCCCGCGGGCTTCGAAGTCGAGAACCTGAACCTGTCGCAAAGCCCCGAGATGCAGGAATGGACGATCGGCGGACGCCGCGTGGCGGAAGCCATGGCCGATTCCAACATCAAGCATCGCGAGTTCCGCGACGACCGCTACGTGGCCGCCGTGTCCCTGGGCCGCAGCAAGGTTGACGTGTTCTATCTGGTGCGTGTCGTGACCCCGGGCCGCTATGCGGTGCCGTCGACGGTGGCCGAAGACATGTACCGTCCCGAAATCCGGGGCGTGGGCGAGCAATGGAGCACGGTCGAAATCCGCGACCGCGGCGCCAAGCGTCCTTGACCGCCGCCGCCACCCCCGCGACGGGCGCCCAGCGCGCGCGTCGCTGGCGGCGGCGCGGCATCATCGCGGCCAGCGTGTTGTTTGCGCTGGCGGCGTTGTTATTCGTGCTGGACCGCCTGTATCCGCTTCCCGCCATCGACTCGGGCGGCGCGGCCGTCGTCGTCGCCGCCGACGGCACGCCGCTGCGCAACTATCCCAGCCGGGATGGCATCTGGCGCTACCCGGTCAAGCCGGCTCAGGTGTCGCCCAGCTATCTGGACACCTTGCTGACTTATGAGGACCGCTGGTTCTACTGGCACCCGGGCGTGAACCCGGTGGCGCTTGCACGCGCGGGCTGGCAATGGGCCACCAACCGCCGCATTGTGTCGGGTGGATCCACATTGACGATGCAGGTTGCGCGGCTGATCGATCCGCAGCTGGCGGGCAAGCCGTCGCGGTCGATGTACGCGAAATTACGCCAGGCCTGGCGCGCCGTGCAGTTGGAAATGCACTACAGCAAGGACGAGATCCTGTCGCTGTATCTGACGCATGCGCCGATGGGCGGGATCGTGGAAGGCGTGGAAATGGGGTCGCGCCTGTGGCTGGGCAAGCCGGCCCGCGACCTGAGTCCGGCCGAGGCCGCCATGCTGACCGCCTTGCCGCAGGCGCCGTCGCGCTTGCGGCCCGATCGGCATCCCGAAGCTGCCCAGGCCGCCCGCGACAAAGTGCTGGACCGGATGGCCGAACTGGGCCGTTGGACGCCGGCCGAGGTCGCCGACGCCAAGATCGAAACCGTGATTGCGCCGCCGTTGCGGTCGCGTTGGCTGGCGCCGCTTGCCGCGCAGCGACTGTTGCAGGAGGCGGGCGGCCGATCGGCCAGGCGCCGTCCGGGGGATCGCCCGCCGCTGGTGGCTTCCACGCTGGACGCGGATATGCAGGCATCCGTGGAACGTATGTTGCTGGACCGCGTCGATAGCCTCCCGCCCAAGGTGTCGATGGCCGTTCTGGTCATGGACAACGACACGCTGGAGGTCAAGGCTTACGCAGGATCGGCCGATTTTTCCGACGATACCCGTTATTCCCATGTGGATATGGTGCGCGGCGTGCGTTCGCCGGGTTCTACTCTGAAGCCGTTTTTGTATGCGCAGGCGCTGGATGAAGGCCTGATCCATTCCGAAAGCCTGCTGATCGACGCCCCCATGTCGTTTGGCGGCTACGCGCCGGGTAACTTCCAGGCGGCTTTTTCGGGCCCGATCAGTGTGTCGCAAGCGCTGCAGCGGTCGTTGAACGTGCCCGCCGTGGACCTGCTGGACCGCGTCGGACCCGTCAGTTTCGCCTCGGCAATGGCGGCGGGCGGTGTCCGGTTACGTTTGCCTGCCGGTGCAGCACCGAATTTGAGCTTGATTTTGGGCGGGGGTGGCACCACATTGGAAGAACTGGTCGGTGCTTATCGGGCGCTGGCCCGGGAGGGGATCTCTGGCCGGCCGCGCCTGCGGGCGGAGCAGCCTAGGGTCGAGTCCCGTATGATGAGTGCTGGAGCCGCCTGGATTGTCCGCGATATCCTGGAAGGCGGCGGGCATCCCGACCGGCCTTTCTACCAGTCGGGCAGCCCGGCGCGGCGGCTGGCCTGGAAAACCGGGACCAGCTTCGGATTCCGGGACGCCTGGGCGATCGGAGTGACCGACAGATGGACGCTTGGCGTCTGGGTCGGCCGCCCGGATGGCACGCCGAACCCTGGATTTTTCGGGGCGAATGTGGCGGCGCCGCTACTGCAGGATATCGTGGCGGCGTTACCGGAAGGGGCGCAGCAGGTGCGCAGCCGGCCCGAAACGGTGCAGGCGGCAGTCACATGTTGGCCATTGGGTTACAGGCTGGGCAGCGTGCCCTCGGGGGAATGCCCTGAACAGCGCGCGGCCTGGCTGTTGAATGATACGGCGCCGCCGTCATTTGCCGGCTACGCCGACGCCACGCAGGGGCCTTTGCGCCTGGGCGGCGTCGCGAACGGCTCGGTGCTGCGGCCCGTGCCGGGCAGCCGGCAGGTGGCGCTGGATGTGGATGTGCAGGGCGCCGAAGGCGAAGTATGGTGGATGCTAGACGGGCGCGTGGTGAATCACGGCGCGTCGAGTCATCCGTTTAAATTGGTGCTGGCGCAAGACGGCCGGTATACGCTCACCGTCATGGACACACAAGGCCGCCACGATAGAGTGGTTTTTGAAATCGCTGGCGTTACGCCATGATCGGCATAGAATATGAATCGTGTATTTGACCGCTTCGATGCAATACGGAGGAAGCGTGATTTCTCAAGAGCTTGAAGTCAGCCTGCATATGGCTTTCGTCGAGGCCCGTTCGGCCCGACATGAATTTATTACCGTCGAGCACCTGCTGTTGGCACTGCTCGATAACGCTTCGGCTGTCGAGGTTCTGCGTGCTTGCGCGGCGAACCTGGACGACTTGCGCCGCAACCTGCGCCAGTTCGTCTCGGAGAACACGCCCGTGATCCCCAGCGGCGCCGAGGTCGACACGCAGCCGACGCTGGGCTTCCAACGCGTGATTCAACGCGCGATCATGCATGTTTCCGCAGGCGGCACCGGCAAGAAGCCGGTCACCGGCGCGAATGTGCTGGTGGCCATATTCGGCGAAAAGGACTCCCACGCTGTGTATTACCTGCAACAGCAGGGCGTGACACGGCTGGATGTGGTCAATTTCCTGTCGCATGGCATTACCAAACAGCCCCAGGTGGAGTCCGCCGCCGTGCAGAAAGAGCAGCAGACCAATGGTGAAGAGCAGGGCGAATCGCGTCAGTCGCCACTGGATCAGTACGCCACCGACCTGAATGCCGCCGCGTTGGCGGGTCGCATCGATCCCCTGATCGGGCGCGAGCACGAAGTCGAGCGCGTGATCCAGGTGCTGTGCCGCCGCCGCAAGAACAACCCGCTGCTGGTCGGCGAGGCCGGTGTGGGCAAGACCGCCATCGCCGAAGGCCTGGCCTGGCGCATCACGCGTGGTGAAGTGCCCGAAATCCTGCAGGCGGCCCAGGTCTTTTCTCTGGACATGGGTGCGCTGCTGGCTGGCACCAAGTACCGCGGCGATTTCGAACAGCGCCTGAAGGGCGTGCTCAAGCAGATCCGCGGCAACCCTGATGCGATCCTGTTCATCGATGAAATCCACACACTGATCGGCGCCGGTTCGGCGTCGGGCGGCACGCTGGACGCGTCCAACCTGCTGAAGCCGGCCCTGTCTTCCGGGCAGCTCAAGTGCATCGGCGCAACCACGTATACCGAATATCGCGGCGTCTTCGAAAAAGACCACGCGCTGTCGCGGCGGTTCCAGAAAATCGACGTGCCGGAGCCCAGCGTCGAGCAGACCGTGCAGATCCTGCGCGGGCTGAAGAGCCGCTTCGAAGAACACCACAGCGTGCGCTACTCGGCTGCGGCCTTGTCGGCGGCTGCCGAATTGTCCGCGCGCTTCATCAATGACCGTCATCTGCCCGACAAGGCCATCGACGTGATCGACGAAGCCGGCGCCGCACAGCGCCTGCTGCCGCGTTCGCGCCAGAAGAAGGTGATCGGCAAGGTGGACATCGAAAACATCGTGTCCAAGATTGCCCGTATTCCGCCGCAGTCTGTTTCCAACGACGACCGCAGCAAGCTGGCCACGCTGGACCGCGACCTGAAAACGGTCGTGTTCGGCCAGGATGGCGCCATCGACGCGCTGGCCGCCGCCATCAAGATGGCGCGCTCGGGCCTGGGCAAGCCGGAAAAGCCGATCGGCGCCTTCCTGCTGTCGGGTCCCACCGGTGTGGGCAAGACCGAAGTGGCGCGCCAGCTGGCGTTCACGCTTGGGGTCGAGCTGCTGCGTTTCGACATGTCGGAATACATGGAACGCCATGCCGTGTCGCGCCTGATCGGCGCGCCGCCGGGATATGTCGGGTTCGACCAGGGCGGCCTCTTGACCGAGGCCATCACCAAGCAGCCGCATTGCGTGCTGCTGCTGGACGAAATCGAAAAGGCCCACCCGGATGTGTTCAACATCCTGCTGCAGGTCATGGACCACGGCACGCTGACCGACAACAACGGCCGCAAGGCGGACTTCCGTAACGTCATCCTCATCATGACGACGAACGCGGGCGCCGAAACCTTGAACCGTCCGTCGATCGGGTTTGCCAATTCGCGGATGCTGGGTGACGAAATGGCGGAAATCCGCCGCATGTTCACTCCCGAATTCCGCAACCGCCTTGATGCAATCATCCCGTTCGCCGCGTTGGACCGCGAGGTCATCCTGCGCGTGGTGGACAAGTTCCTCATGCAGCTGGAAGACCAGTTGCATGAGCGCCGCGTGGAAGCCGTGTTCACCACGAAACTGCGCGAACACCTTGCCAAGGAGGGGTTCGACCCGCTCATGGGCGCGCGTCCCATGCAACGTCTCATCCAGGACACCATTCGCCGCGCGTTGGCCGACGAGCTGCTGTTCGGCAAGCTGGTCGATGGCGGTTCGGTCACGGTCGACCTGGACGATGCGGGCAAGGTGACGCTGGACTTCGACGACGGCGGCAAGCCGCCTTCGTCGGATGCGCCGGATAAGCAGGAAGTTGAACTGATCGACTGATGACCGCGGACCGCCAGACGCTGATCGAGTGCGAACATTGCGCAAGCGTTTATCGCCGACATCAGCTTGAACCTGGAGAGACTGCCAATTGCGCCCGCTGCGGAGCCACACTCTGGCGATACAGCGGGCTAACTTTGTCCAATTGGCTGGCCCTCGCCATCACCGCCCTGATTATCTTCGGGGTGGCCAACGCCTATCCGGTCGCTTCCATGTCCGTTCAGG
>Ga0307412_10000675_pt1 | contig 19783 bp, 12 predicted proteins | sample DK1Cmetagenome_3_FD_203823 | JGI IMG/M metagenome (GOLD analysis project Ga0307412, IMG submission 203823) | Maize rhizosphere microbial communities from greenhouse at UC Davis, California, United States - DK15-C-1 | ecosystem: Host-associated > Plants > Roots > Rhizosphere > Soil | place: USA...
CGCCAGAAGCGGCGCAGGTAGATCCAACCGCCGTCCAGCACAAGGGGGGCGGCCGGATCGCCCGCGGGACCGGCCACGAGGGACGACGTGCCGATCCAGCGCTCCGGCTCCGCGAGCGACGCCTCGATCTCGCCGAGGCGGCCGACGTCCACGCAGATATGCCCTTCGCCGAGTTCGCGGCTGACCAGGGCGGCCATCGCCAGCACGCGCGCATCCACATCGGGTTCGAGTGTGGCGAGGAAACGTGCGAACGCGCGGTCGATGGAGCGCAGGCGACCCTCGGCCACGGCCGTGTCGAGCCAACGCGCGATATCGGCGATCATGCGGCCGCTCCTTCGAACAAGGCGTCGAGCGCGTCGATCATCACCTTCGGCGGACGCTCCACATGGACGCCATGCCCCTTGCCGTCGATGCCGCGCAGGTAGAGATACACCGCGCCTCCGACATGCGTGTCGTAGTCGTATGCCGCACCGAGCCGCGCGCGCAGTTGTCGATGCAGGGCGAGCAGGTAGAGCGCGTACTGCAGTTCATAACGGGAATCGAGGATCGACCGGCGCATGGCGGCGGACGTATAAGCCTGCTCGTCGACACCCAGCCAGTTCGACTTGTAGTCGGCCACGTACCAACGGCCCTCGTGTTCCACGATGAGGTCGATGAACCCCTTGAGCATGCCATTGACCCGGTCCGCCGCCAGCGACGGACGCGCCGCGCCGCCGAGCGTGTACTCCCGCACGATGCGGTCCAGCGCCAGCGTATCGACGCCGCGCGCTTCGAACATGAATTCGAGTTCGGCGCGATAACGGCGTGGATCGTCGAGGGTGGCCAGCACGAGGTGGCGGCCATCCGGCAAGGCCAGCGGCGTGCGCAGGAAGCCCAGCAGCCAGTCGGTGAGCGGGTCGATCGCGCGTTCCCAGCCGCGACGCTCGCACCGGCGGGCCACGGTATCGCGAAGACTCGCCGGATCGGCGGCGACCTCGGCGAAGCCCTCTTCCGCGGCCCATTCGAGCAGGTCGTGAAGGAAGGTGCCCGCTTCGGCGCCGCGCTCGAAACCATGGATGGTGGCGACGTCGGCGGCGGTCGCCACCGGCTCCGTGGCGTATTCCACGATCACGTCGTCCGCCGCGGTTTCCGGCGCGGCCACGGCCTCGTCGCTATAGCGCAACGCGCTATAGCTGGCGATCCACCACGGCGCGGCACGGGAGAGATGGGGTTCACGTGCCGGCTGGGGCCGTTCGTCCTGCGTGGCCGGCTGGTAAGGCCGCTCGTGCGGGGCCGGCATGTATTCCACGGCGATCGACGGATGCCCCTCGGCAAGCTCGCGCAACAGGCCTTCGATCGCGCCGTTGTCGATCTCCCGGCCGCCACCGAGCACGTGGCCGAAGGCGCCGCGATGCAGTTGCGGCTTCTTCGCCGGGTTATGGCAGACAGGCGCCACGCCGACCCAGCACGCATGACGCGCACGTGTCATCGCGACATAGAGCAGGCGCAGGTCTTCCTGCAGCGCCGCACGCTCGGCCGCTTCCTTGGCCTCGCGCACGGGCTCGCCAGCGCCATCGTGACTGGCGGCGAGCAGTTCCAGCTGCGCACCGCCGGCATCGTGATAGCGGTAGCCCTGGCCCGCGCGGGCGCCGCCCGACGCACAGGCGAACGGCAGGAACACCAACGGATATTCCAGGCCCTTCGACTTGTGGATCGTCACGACCTTGACCAGGTCGTCGTCGCTTTCCAGGCGGACGATCTGGTCGTCGCCATGATGGCTGGAGGTATCGGCGATGCGCTCCGCGAGATGGCGGATCAACGCTTGCTCGCCCTCGATCGTGGCGGCCGCCTGTTGGAGCAGTTCCGCCAGGTGCAACAGGTTGGTCAGCGCACGCTCGCCGCCCGGCGACGGGAGCAGGCGCGCCGGCAAATCGAAGACGTGGAGGAAGCGGTGCAGCATCGCGAGCACGCCACCCCGGCGCCAGGTCTCGCGCAGCTCGAACAACTGCTGACCACGCCGTTCCCAGTGCCGCTCGTCCACATTGAGGCGTTCGAGTTCGGCATAGCCGAGGTCGAGGCTGCGCGTGGCGAGCGCCGCGCGCATCGCCGTATCCGACGCGGGCTCCGCCACCGCCCGCAGCCAGAGCAGCACGTCGTGCGCTTCGATGCTGTCGAGCACGGAATCGCGATCGGACAGGAAGACGCTGCGCACATCGCGCCGCGCGAGCGCGACACGCATCTCGGCCGCCTCGTTATGACTGCGCACGAGGATGGCGATGTCCGCCGGCTTGAGCGATGCGAACGTGCCATCCGTCGACAGGAATCCGCACTCACCACGTTCCGCCGCTTGCAAGAGGTCGACGATGCCTGCCGCGCACGCGCCAGCCATCTGCTCGCGATACACACGCACCCCAACCGGCGCCTCGTCGTCGAGCAGCCAAAGGCGCAAGGCGGGTTGTGGCCGCCCCTCGACCACGAAGGTTTCCGCGCGGCCGCGCGCCTTCACGGGGACGAAGGGCAACCCGCGATCGGCGAAATGAAACGCCCCCGTGGCATGACGCTCCGCATGCTCGAACACCGCATTCACCGCGGCCACCATGCCTTCGCTGGATCGATGGTTCGTATCGAGGCTGTAGTGCGGCGGTTGCGCTTCGCCCCGCGCGGCGAGGTAGGTATGGATGTCCGCGCCGCGAAACGCGTAGATCGCCTGCTTCGGATCGCCGATCAGCAACAATCCCACCGCCGGCGCACCCGCATACACGGCACGGAAGATCCGGTACTGGAGCGGGTCGGTATCCTGGAATTCGTCGATCAACGCCAGCGGGAATTGCTGGCGCAGGGTCGCCGCCAGGCTGGCTCCCGACGGCGATGCCAAGGCACGGTCCAGGCGCAGCAGCAGGTCGTCGAAGCCGATCTGCGCCCGGCGGCGCTTCTGCGCGGCGAAACGTTCGCGTACCCATTGCAAGGCATCCGCCAGCACGACGTGGCGAACGGGTACCTTTCCCGACTGCCATTCCTGCCAGCGATCGAGTGCCGCGAACGCCGGATGCGCCGGCGAGGTCTTGCCCTTGCCGGTGGCCTTGGCCAGGCGGGTCGCGGAATAACGTGCGATGTCGAAACCGGCCGCATCGCCGGTCAGTGCCCAGCGGCGCATCGCGGCGAGATCGGCTGGCATGCGCTCCGGCTTGTACCAACCGTTGTGCAGGACCTTGTCGCGTGCGGCCGTGGAAATCGTTGCCTCGATCACGTCGACGTCCGCCGCCCATGCCGCGGCGGCGTCGGCGTTCCGGCGCACCGCTTCCTCGTCCCAGGCAGCCCGTCCGGCAAGGGTGTCGGCGACATCGACCGCTTCGGGCAGTACCTCGCCATTGACCCGCAAGGTGGTCTCCCCGCCCACCAGGAGTGGCCGCAGCGAACGCAGCAAGGCATCGGGCGAGGTCCATTCCTCGACGATGGGCGCCAGCCGCGCTTCGTCGAGCGGGTAGAAAGCCTGTCGCCAGTAATCGCGCACGCATTCGGCAAGCAACTCGCTTTCGTCGGGCTCCAGCGTTTGCGCGAACGCATGGCCGCTGCCGAACGCGTGCTGGGTCAGCATGCGTTGGCTCCAGCCATGAATGGTGAAGATGGCCGCTTCGTCCATCCACTGCGCGGCCAGTTCCAACCGGCGCGCACACGCCGCACGGCGTTCCGCAGGCTGGGCGTCCAGCAATCCCGCGAGGAAGGGTTCGTCGGCGTGGTTTTCCCGGAAGGCGCGCGCCGCATCCACAAGGCGCGTGCGGATGCGTTCGCGCAGTTCCTGCGTGGCCGCCTCGGTGAATGTCACGACGAGGATCTGCGGGGGCAGCAGTGGCTCCGCGATGCCATGGCCGAGCACGGCGCGCACGTACAACGCGGCGATGGTCCAGGTCTTTCCGGTGCCGGCGCTCGCCTCGATCAGGCGCACGCCATCGAGGGGCATCGACAGGGGTTGCAGCGGCAGCACGTCCGCGCTCATGCGGGCTCCACGCGCAGGCTGCCGATGAAATCACGGTACGGCTGCAACCCATGCTCGAAGCCCGCCTGTTCGAGCGCGGCGAAATCGGGATAGGCGCGAAGCAGGTAGGGATCGCCGTCCACTTCGCCACGCGAACGCTCGTGCACGCCGTCGTAGGTCCTGCGCGCCGCGGCGATAGCGTCGTCCGGCGAGGCGGTGGCCAGCGCCGCCAGCGCCGTCCGCACGGCGACCGGTAGAGGCGCGCGCATGCCTTCGAGCCAGGCGCTCACCAAGGTCTCCAGCATGCGCATGGCATGGCCGGCATCGATGGGCGCAAGAACCACGGTGGCGTCCGGCCCGATATAACGCGTCTCCAAGGCGAGCCCGGCGGCCTGGGCCACGAGGTGATCGACCCAGGGCATCACCAGGCGGTGCGCGCGCACCGCCCCTTCGTTATCCAGCACGTTCGACGGCGACAACAGGAAGGCGGCGAGCCTCCCATCGGCATCGGCGCGAAGATCCGCCAGCCAGTCCTCGATGACGATGCCGGCGGCCTCGATGCGAACCTCGCGCTTGCCGGCATCGACCGGCCACGCGCGTCGTTCGGCGACGAAGCGAGCGAACACGGTCGTCGCGGTGGCCTCGATCTCACGGCGGACCGGCCCGGCGAAACCGCCCATCGGGAACACGCCGCTGCGTTGCAGGCGGGCGGCGGCGGCATCGATCGACGAAGCCGCGTCGCCCTCGCCGTGGATCGCGGCACGCAACACCGCGTCGGTCATGCTGAACCGGCCGAGCCCGTCGATGGCGAAAGGTTCGAGCTCATCGGCGGCGACCTCGGCGGCGTCGAAGCGGACGCCCAGGCGCGACTGGAAGAATTCACGCACGGGATGACGCAGGAAACGACGTAGTACCGCCAGACCGAGCGGCCGCTCGATGGAAACAGGTGGCAATGCCTTGTCCACCACCCGTTCGCCGCCGTCGTGGGCCTGCCGCCATTCGCGCGCATAGGTGAACAGCCGTTCGTCGCCGAGTCCGAAATAAGCGCGGCTGAAAGGCTGCAGTGGATGCTCGACCGTGATGTGCGGCAACAACGGCCCGCCATCGCTTGCCCGCCAACCGGCGGCGAGATAATCGCGTAGCTGTCCCACCAGCACCGACGGCGCGCGCTCGGCATTGTCCCGCGCGCTACGTCCGACCCAGCCGATATGCAACGCGTCGCGCGCGGAAAGCAATGCTTCGAGGAACAGGTAGCGGTCGTCCTCGCGTCGCGAGCGATCGCCCGGACGCCAGGCGCCCGGACGCGACATCAGGTCGAAATCCATCGGCGGACGCGCGCGCGGATAATCGCCGTCGTTCATGCCCAGCAGGCACACGAGGCGGAACGGGATGGCGCGCATCGGCATCAAGGTGCCGAAACTCACCGCACCGGCGAGGAAGCGTTTCGACAGACCATCGTCGTCGAGTTGTCCCAGCCATGCTTCGCGCACCACGTCCACGGGAAGCGGTTCCTCGAACGCCGCTTCCGCGCAGGCGCGCTCCCAGGTGTCGAGGGCTTCCTGCAGGCGCTGGATGCGCATGCTGTCATCGGGCTCGGCGGCCTCGAAGAATTCCCGAATCATCGCTCGCAGGCGTGCACCCCACACCGCGGGCGGCGCGGGTTCGGCCATCGATCGCCAGTACGCCCCGAGGCTATCCAGCAGATCGGACAAGGGCCCCACAAGTTCGGCGTCGAGCCCGCCGACCTCGTCGTAGGGCTCGATGTCGCCCCACGCGTCGCCGCGCCCGACCGCGTAGCCCAACAGCATGCGCCGCAAGCCGAAACGCCACGTGTTCTGCTCGAGCGCAGGCAATCCCAGCGATGCGCGCTGCGCGGCGTCCAGTCCCCAGCGTATGCCGGCGCCCTCGATCCAACGGTGCACGAGGGAGAGGTCGTCTTCGCCAAGCCCGAACCGCTTCCGTATGGCCGGCACGTCGAGCAGGTCGGCGAGATCGCCGGCGGCGAAGCGCGACTCCGTCATCCCCAGCAACATGTCCAGCGCCATCACCAGGGGCACGGTGCCACGCGAAGCACGGTCGGCCACGCTGAAAGGGATGTAGCGCGGATCGTCGCGCGGCACGCGGCCGAACACCGCGTCGATATGCGGACCATAGGTCTCGATATCGGGCACCATCACGATCACGTCGCGCGGCAGGATCGGGTCGCCCTCTCGCGCCGAGGCCTCGAAGCGCGCCAGCAACTGGTCGTGGAGGATCTCCACTTCACGCTGCGGGCCGTGGGCGACGTGGAAGGCGATGCTGGTGTCGCCCGGATCGACCGCCGCGGGGGTCGCCGGCACGGCTTCCAGGTCGAGGATCGCCGTCTGTACCCGCCCGAGCAGGCGCCGGGACGATGGCTCGGCGAACAGGTCGATGCGCTGGTCCCACGCCGTGAAACGTTCGCGGTAACTCTCCGGATGGTCGAACTCATCGAGCATGCGGATGTAGTCGCGCCCCTGCTTGCCCCACGCCGCCAGCAACGGGTTCGCATGCAGGTGCATGTCGGCATCGGAGGGCAAGGCGGGCATGCCGGGCTTCAACGCCTGGCGCCGGCGCTCCGCGCGGAGCAATTCGCGATCGTCGACGATGTCGGCCCAGTAGTGTCGGCACGGATTCATCACTACCAGCAGCACCTGCGACCAGCGGGAGATGGCGGACAGCGCCTCCAGTGTCTGCCGGGGCAGCGACGACATGCCGAACACCACGATCCGCCTCGCCAGCCCCGCGGGCCGCGAACCCGCCGAGGCGATCTCGCCCAGGAACCGCTCGTGCACGGCGGCACGATGGCCGTGGGCGTCGAGCGGCCCGACATCGTCCAGCAGGCGCCGCCACAACACGGCCTGCCAGCGGTCGCCGGCGGCCATGGCGGGCGCACCGCCGCGCGCATCGCGCAATACATCGCGCCCGGCCGCCCAGTCATCCAGCCAATCGGCCCGATACACCTGGTACTGGTCGTAGAGGTCGGCCAGGCGCTCGGCGAGCTGGTGGCATTTCCGCGGATCGTCCTCGTGGCCCAGGTAGGCGGCGAGTGACTCGAAATCCGGTTCCTGCGAGAGCGATGGCAACAGGCGCATCAAGCGCCAGACCAGCCGTGACTTGTCGAAGGGCGATTCCTGCGGCACCGCCTCGCGCCCGAGCACCGCGCGATAGGCCTTCCAGAGGAACCGGCCCGGGAGCTGCACGTTCACCGCCGCTGAAATACCCAGCCCGCCCTCATCGACCGCCCGCGCAAGGGCCATCTGGAACCACTGCGCGATGCCGTTGGACTGCACCAGCACCCACTCGTCCTCGAGCGGCGCCAGCGGCGCACGCCGAAGCCACGCGACCAGGACGTCGCGCAGTTCCTCCAGGCGGTTGCCGTGCAGGACCATCAGGCCCGGCGCGATGTCGTCCACGTCGCTCAACGGGCGGCTCCAGGGCGAAAAACGTCAGCGTGGATCATCGCCGATCCACGTCTCGCCGGGCGAGATTTCAGAACGGCTTGGCGACGACGAGGAAGACGATCGCGAGCAGCACCAGCACCGGCAGTTCGTTGAAGATGCGCAGCGTCTTCGTCGGCGGCAGCGCGCCGCCGGCGATGCTGCGCTTGAGCAGGCGGCCGGACCAGATGTAATAGCCGAGCATGACGACGACGAGCGCCAGCTTCGCGTGCAGCCAACCGCCGGAAATATGGAAGTACAGCCAGAGGACGAGCCCGAATAGGAAGGCCAGGCCGAACATGTTGTGGCCGAACTTGTACAGGCGGCGGCCCATGAGTTCGAGCCGCGCCTTCACCGCGGGCTCGCTGCCGGCCTCGCCGATGTTGACCAGGATGCGCGGCAGGTAGAACACCGTCGCCATCCAGGCGATCACGAAGACGATATGCAGGGACTTGATCAGCGGGTAGGCCAACACCGGCAGCGCTCCGTCGGGAAAGGCCATAGTTTAGGCAATAAAAAAGGAGCCGAGGGCTCCTTTTTGCGATCTTCGTGCCACTCGCCTGAGGGAAAGTGGTGGGCGGTACAAGGATCGAACTTGTGACCCCTACCATGTCAAGGTAGTGCTCTACCGCTGAGCTAACCGCCCGAAGAGCTGCGCAGTTTACCGGCCGCCGCACGGCTTCGCAAGGGTCCGGCCGGGATTTTTTGCCCGGCCGGGACTCAGCGCAGCGCCCGCTCGCGCAGGCGGTGGATCTCGTCGCGAATCTTGCCCGCCTCCTCGAACTCCAGGTTCTGGGCATGCTTGTACATGCGCGCCTCGAGCTTCTTGATGGTCGCCCCCGCCTGCTCGGGGCTGAGCGCCGCGTAATCGGCGGCCTCCTCGGCCACCTTCTTCGCCGCCTCGCGGGCCTTCTTGCCCTTGCCGCCACGCGAGCCCACGTCGGCGCGGGCCCCTTCCATGATATCGGCGATGCGCCGGACCACGGTCGTGGGGGTGATGCCGTGGGCGGCGTTGTATTCGATCTGCTTCTCGCGGCGGCGGGCTGTCTCGTCGATCGCGTCCCTCATGGAACCGGTGATCTCGTCGCCGTAGAGGATCGCCTTGCCACGCACGTTGCGCGCCGCGCGGCCGATCGTCTGGATGAGCGAACGGGTCGAGCGCAGGAAGCCCTCCTTGTCCGCGTCGAGGATAGCCACCAGCGAGACCTCGGGCATGTCGAGGCCTTCACGCAGCAGGTTGATGCCCACCAGCACGTCGAACTCACCCAGGCGCAGGTCGCGGATGATCTCGGTGCGCTCAACGGTGTCGATGTCGGCGTGGAGATAGCGCACCCTCACGTCCTGCTCGGATAGATAGTCCGTGAGGTTCTCGGCCATGCGCTTGGTCAGCGTCGTCACCAGCACACGATCGCCCAAGGCGACCCGCTTGTGGATCTCGCCCAGCAGGTCGTCCACCTGGGTACGTACCGGGCGCACCTCCACCTCGGGATCGATCAGGCCGGTCGGACGCACCACCAGCTCCACGACGTTGTCGTCGGAACGTTCCAGCTCGTACTTGGCCGGCGTCGCCGACACGTAGATCGCGCGCGGCGCGCGGCGCTCCCATTCCTCGAAGCGCAACGGCCGGTTGTCCATCGCCGAAGGCAGGCGGAAACCGAATTCCACCAGGGTCTCCTTGCGCGAACGGTCGCCCTTGTACATCGCGCCCAGCTGGGGCACGGTCACATGCGATTCGTCCACCACCATCAGCGCGTCCGGCGGCAGGTAGTCGAACAGCGTCGGCGGCGGCTCGCCCGGGCCACGGCGGGTCATGTGGCGGGAGTAATTCTCGATGCCCTGGCAGAAGCCCACCTCGGCCATCATCTCCAGGTCGAATCGCGTGCGCTGTTCCAGGCGCTGGGCCTCGACCAGTTTATTGTCGCGGTACAGCTGCTCCAGGCGCTCGGAAAGCTCGACCTTGATCGTCTCCATCGCGTTCAGCACGCTCTGCCGCGTGCTGGCGTAATGCGTCTTCGGATACACGGTGTAGCGCGGCACCTTGCGCAGCACCTCGCCGGTCAGTGGATCGAACAGCGAGAGGTTTTCCACGTCGCCGTCGAACAACTCGATGCGCAGGGCCTCGGATTCCGACTCCGCCGGAAACACATCGATGACCTCGCCGCGCACGCGGTACGTACCACGGCGCAACTCCATCTCGTTGCGCACGTATTGCAGTTCGGTGAGCTGGCGGATCAATGCGCGCTGTTCGATGTGCTCGCCGCGCGACAGGATCAGGCGGAGGCTCATGTAGTCTTCGGGATCGCCCAGGCCGTAGATCGCCGACACCGTCGCGACAATCAGCGAATCGCGCCGCGACAGGAGGGCCTTGGTCGCGGCCAGGCGCATCTGTTCGATATGGTCGTTGATGCTCGAATCCTTCTCGATGAAGGTATCCGAGGCCACGACGTAGGCTTCCGGCTGGTAGTAGTCGTAGTAGCTGACGAAGTACTCCACCGCGTTGTGCGGGAAGAACTCCTTGAACTCGCCGTACAACTGCGCGGCAAGCGTCTTGTTGGGCGCCAGCACGATGGTCGGTTTCTGGATCTTCTCGACCACGTTGGCGATCGTGAAGGTCTTGCCCGAACCGGTGACGCCGAGGAGGGTCTGCGCGGCGAGTCCGGACTCGAAGCCCTCGGTGAGGCGGCGGATGGCCTCGGGCTGGTCGCCGGCGGGCTTGTACGGGGAGACGAGCTGGAAGCGATCGGTCATGGCTGACGATATGCAGGTTTGGATGCCAAGTTTAAAGCGCCGGGGCCTACATGCCGTGACGCGCTGCACCGATGGCTGCCTTTGGGGGCGGCGGGCAAGCTCGGGCGCCGCTCTCGTGCCCCACCCATGCCCCTCCATCGCCCCCATGGATTCACCTGGACCGAACTGCTGGCCGTCCTGGCCCTGACCGGCATTCTTGCCGGCCTCGCCTTGCCGGCCTTGGGCGAGGCCCTTGCCCGCCATCACCTCCGTGCCGCCGCCGACAGCCTGATGGACGCCCTGGGCAGGACCCGCGCCACGGCGGTTCGCCGGAACCACCCGACGACCCTCTGTGCGAGTCGCGACGGCCGTATCTGCTCGCCCTCGGCCGACTGGACCCAGGGCTGGATCGGAAAGGACGAGGAGCTATCGACGATCTTCGAGGCGATGGAGCCTCTCGATGACACGCTATCCGTCGCCCGTCGTCCGGGCCGCCACGCCTTCATGTTCCATCCGAACGGCACCTGTCCGGCCAGCAACCAGACCATCACCCTCTGCGTCACCAGCCGTCCCGCCACCGCCGTCTCGATCGTCGTCGCCCATTCGGGCCGCGCGCGGCGCAAAACCGCCACGCCCGAGGACGCCGCCGCATGCGCCTCCCAGCTGTCACGAAAACGTTAAGAGCGCTTGACAGCCCCTCCCCACTTCCACAAAATACGTGGCTCCCCGCCCGAATAGCTCAGCCGGTTAGAGCACTTGACTGTTAATCAGGGGGTCGTTGGTTCGAGTCCAACTTCGGGCGCCAGGTTTTGAAAGGCCGTGCAGCGATGCACGGCCTTTTTCTTTGGCTGTCCGTCTATTCCGCCCGCACCGCCGCGAGCAGATCCGCCCGCCCATACGGCTTCTGCAAGCGCGCACGAACACCAGGCGTGTCGCCAGGCAATTCGGCGTAACCGCTGGCCAGGATCACGTGGATGTCCGGGTGCGAATCTGCGAGATGCGACGCCAGTTCCGCACCCGTCATGCCGGGCATGGCGTGATCGGTGACCACGATGGAGAACGGCGACGTCCCGTCGATCAGCTTCAGTGCCTGCAACGCGGACGACGCTCCCACGGCGTCGTAACCCTCGAAGGAGAGCATCTCGACCGTGGTCGACAGCACGAGCGGATCGTCGTCGACCACCAGGACGGAGGTGGCGTTGGCGGCAACGGGCATGGCAGCGGCCGAGGACGATTCCTGCATCGATACACCCGTCTTGCCGGCCGATGTCTGTTCACCCGGCCGCACCACCTGGTTGGCCACGGGAAGCCACATGTCGACGGTGGTGCCCTCATTCGGCGAACTGCTGATACGCAAGGCACCTCCGCACTGCTGGACGATGCCATGCACCATCGACAGTCCCAGGCCGGTGCCCTTGCCCACGCCCTTGGTCGTGAAAAAGGGTTCGGTGGCACGGGCCAGTGTCGCCGGGTCCATGCCCTCACCGGTGTCTGAGATCGAAAGTCGCACGTAGTCACCAGGAGCGATAGCCAACGCATCGGGATCGCGGACAACTTCAGGGCGTCCCGAGATCGTGACCGTTCCCCCGTCCGGCATCGCGTCGCGCGCGTTGACACCCAGGTTCAACAGGCAGAGTTCGAACTGGTTCGGGTCGACGAGCACGGCCGGCAGCGACAAGGGAAAACTCGCCTCGACCACGACCGAGGGACCGAGCGACGTGCGCATCAGGTCGGCCATGCCGTAGACGAGGTCCGCCAGGTTCACCGGCTCCAGGTGCAATTGCTGTCGGCGCGCGAAGGCGAGCATGCGCTGGGTGAGCGCGACACCGCGGCGGACACCGCTCAAGGCGTTCGTGACGAGGGTCCGGGCCTTCGCCGGAAGATCCTCGCGCTGCGTCAGCAGTTCGAGGTTGCCGTGGATCGCCATGAGCAGGTTGTTGAAGTCATGCGCCACGCCACCGGTGAGCTGGCCTACCGCCTCGAGCTTCTGCGACTGGAACAGAGCCTCGCGGGCTTGTTCCAGGGCTCGGGCCGCGTTGCGCTGCTCGGTGACGTCGCGCGTGACCTTGGCGAAGCCAACGAACTTGCCCGACTCGTCGTCGATGCGGTCGAGCACGACGTGGGCCCAGAAACGGCTGCCGTCCTTGCGGACGCGCCAGCCTTCGGTTTCCAGGCGGCCCACCTCTTTCGCAGCTTGCAGGTTCGACCAGGGCTCCCGGCGGGCGACATCGTCCGGCGAGAAAAAAGCCGAGTAATGCTTTCCGATGATCTCGTCGGGCAGGTAGCCCTTGATCCGCTCGGCGCCGGAGTTCCAACTGGAAACGTTGCCCTCGGGATCGAGCATGTAGATGGCATAGTCCGCCACGCCCTGGACCAGGAGGCGGAACTGTTCGTGGCTGCGTCGGAGTTCTTCTAGATCGTCGTGCTTCATCGGAGGCCCCTGGCTCAGCGCGGCAACGTAATAGCGCCCCACTCACGAAAACGTGAAGGCGTCTTCACGGCCGGGCCAATCAGGATCAGCTGTCGATCTGGGTGATCGAGGTCACCCGGCCCTTGACCACTTCGAACTGGATCGACTTGCCGCGCTGGAAGTACTCCAGCCGATAGCCTTCCAACCCGCCGTGGCGGGTCTCCATAGGCGTCTCGCGATCCGGCTTGCCGGCCACCTGACGCAGGCGGCCTTCGCTGTCGCCCGTGGAAATGACCTGGGAGCCGAAGCGGTAGGTATCCGCGGCGGCGGCACCGATGGAAAACACGGCGAGGATGAGGATAGCGGCGACACGCTTCATGGCGGGTTCCTTGTCTGCGTTGGCACGAAGCGTATACCCCGGTGACCATTCGGCCAAGATGGCGACACCCTTTGTAAAGCCGGGCTCAGGCCTTCGACACGTGGGGATTGCCCGCGACGAACCAGCGCCAGAGCAGGTCCGTGCCTTCGCGGATACCGATGCGCGCCGAACCCGGCACGAACTCCGGCGGCGGCATGCCGTCGTCGACCACCGTATACCCCTCGCGCGCCTTCACGAGGTCGATGCCGTTCTGCGCCCCGGTGATCCCCAGTGCCTGGGTCAGTCGTGCAGGCCCGCTGCACAATTCGCGGTCGCGCCGGGCCTTTGGTCGCGCCTCGCGCATGAGTTCGATCCCGGCCAGCGGCTCGAGCGCGCGGATGAGCACGCCTGCGCCCTCGCCGTCATCGCCGCAGACGGTGTTGCAGCACCAGTGCATCCCATAGGTGAAGTACACATACATATGCCCGGGCGGACCGAACATGACCGCGTTGCGTTTCGTCTTGCCGCGATAGGTATGAGCGGCGGGATCGATGGCACCGCAATAGGCTTCCACCTCCACGATGCGTCCCGCGCGTCCGTCGGCGCAGGCAAGCACCTTGTTGAGCAACTGCGGCCCCACGATCCGGGGATCACGGTGGAAGAACGAGCGGGCAAGGATGTCACCGGGCCAGCGAGGTCGACGAGGTGCCATCAGGTCTCCGGCGTCTCGCCATCGGTATCCGGATCGGGCCCCGGCCGCTCCACCGGCTCGTGGTCGTAAGGCGGCGGCGAGGTACCGGGCAGCGGGATCTCGCTGTCCGGCACGGGACGATGCGGTCGTGGCATGGGACTCTCCTGTGGCGCGTGCGCCGATCAGAATACGCCAAGCAGCCAGCAGATCAGGATGATGGCCAGGATGACGCCGATGCCGCCGCTGGGACCGTAACCCCAGGAACTGGAATAGCCCCAGGTCGGCAGGCCGCCGATGAGGGCGATGATGAGGACGATGATAAGGATCGTGACGAGCATGACTGTCTCCCGGCGGTGAGGCTGCGAGCGCATCGTCGCGCGCGTCACCGTCTAGGACGCGTGACGCGGAACGCCTTGTTCCGCGTCACGTTCAGCGAACGGACGGCCGGTGCCGGCAGGGCTCCGGCCGCCGTATCAGGTACGGACCACGTAGCAGGGCTCGTACGCCGTGCCGCCGGGGAGCTTCATGCGGTGCTGTTCCACGAAGGCCTTCAGCAAGTCGTCGAGGGCACGCATGATGTCGGTCTCGCCGTCGATCACGAAGGGGCCGCGTGCCTCGATGGCCTTGACGCCCTCTTCCTTCACGTTGCCCGCGACGATGCCCGAGAACGCGCGGCGAAGATCCGCGGCCAGTTCGTGCCGCGGACGATCACGATGCAGGGCGAGCCCGGCCATCGCCTCGTGGGTCGGGCGGAACGGCTGCTGGAAGGACAGCGGGATATCGAGCGCCCAGTTGAAGAAGAAGGCGTCCTTGTTGTCCAGCCGGTGGTTGCGCACCTTGTCGATGCCCGAGACCATGGCATGCGCCACCGCGGCGGGATCGTCGATGATGATCTTGTAGTGCTTCGCCACGTCGTCGCCGAGTGCGAGGCGCAGGAAGCGGTCGATCTGCTCGAAGTACGCCGCCGAGTTCTGCGGGCCGGTGAAGATCAGCGGGAACGGAATGCCCTTGTTCTGCGGCAACAGGAGGATGCCGAGCATGTAGAGGATTTCTTCCGCCGTGCCGACGCCACCCGGGAACACGATGATGCCGTGACCAAGACGGACGAAGGCCTCGAGACGCTTCTCGATGTCCGGCATGATCACCAGGTTGTTGACGATCGGGTTCGGCGACTCGGCCGCGATGATGCCCGGCTCGGTCACGCCGATGTACCGATTGCCCTTGCGACGCTGCTTCGCGTGGGCGATGGTCGCGCCCTTCATCGGGCCCTTCATCGCGCCCGGGCCGCAACCCGTGCAGATGTCCAGGCTGCGCAGGCCGAGCTGGTAGCCGACGCGCTTGGTGTACTCGTACTCGTCGCGCGAAATGGAATGGCCGCCCCAGCAGACCACGAGGTTCGGGTCCACCTGCGGACGCAGGATGCGCGAGTTACGCAGGATCTCGAACACGGCATGCGTGATGCCGACGGTGTCGTCCAGGTCGAAGCCGCCGGTTTCCAGCTGCGTCGACACGTAGACGATGTCGCGTACCACGGCCACGAGCAGTTCATTGATGCCGCGGATGATGCGGCCATCGACGAAGGCCTGCTCGGGTGCATTCTTCAGCTCGATCTTGATGCCGCGGTCTTCTTGCAGCACCTGCACGTCGAAGTCCGGGTACTGCTCGAACATCGAGCCCGGATCGTCGGAAAGGTTGCCCGAGGTCAACACCGCCAGCGCGCAACGGCGCAGCAGCTGATGCAGCCCGGACCCGCTCGCGTCACGCAGGCGCGCGACTTCGTTGCGGGAGAGGATGTCGAGACCGCCGGCCGGCGAGACACGCGCACTGACGGTCTTGCCGGAAACCGGATCCCCGAACTGGATGGCATTCATGGAGTTACTGTCCTTCTGACCGCGAATTAGCGGCGAACCCCGCCCCGGGGTGGGAGCGGACCGCCTAGGATCACGCGTCCGGCGCCAAGGGGTCAAGACCGGCGGGGGAACAGCGCAGTTGCCGAGACCGAGTGGGGTGGAAAGCGGGCTGGCCCGCGAACCGTCACCCTAGGACGAGCGAACGAGCAATGCATCGCGTCAAGCCAGCGGTGACAGGCCTCGCCCGATCATCACAAAGCCTCGTTCGCCAGCGGAGATGTCGAGGGTTCGCGGGCCAGCCCGCATCCCACCCATGTGACGGGGAAGAGGCAAAAAAAGGCCGGCACCCTCGCGGGTACCGGCCTTTGGATCACGCAGCGAATCCTTCGCTTAGAACGTGTAGCGCACGGTCAGCATGGCGGACCAACGCGAGACCGGGTTGACCTTGGTCGCACTGTTGTCGGTCGGGGCGTCGTAGACCGACTTCGTGCCCGGCTGGTAGTTGCCGTTGGAGTCCGTCGGCAGGTTGTAGATGTACTTGCCCGTGGCCGGGTCCACGCCACCGAAGGCAGCGAGGTTACGCGTATACGGGAAGCCCACGTACGACTGCTGGCCCCAATCCTTGTTCACCAGGTTCAGGAAGTTGTAGATGTCGAGACGGATCTCGCCCTTGTTGCCCTTGAAGATACCGGGCACTTCCTGGCTGATGCCGAGGTCGATCTGGTTGACCCAGGCGGCCTTGGTGGCGTTGCGGCCAGCGATCTTGCCCTGGCGCTTGCGCAGGTAGTTGTCGTCCTGGATGTACTGGTAGAACTGGTCCTGCAACTGTTGCGAGGCGGCACCCGTGCCGGCAGCGTTACGCAGGATCACGTCGCCGCGGTTCGGGATATAAGCCAGGTCGCGCGAGTAGCTGTCGCCGTTGGCGTCGTTCGAGAACACCCAGCTGTACGGCACGCCGTCATGACCGTCGTAGAACGCGCTGACAGTCGTGGCGTAGTCGCCGAAGAACTTGTGCTGCCAGGTCAGCGAAGCATTCAGGCGCTTGCCGATGTTGGTGTTCGAGGTGGACGCGACGTCTTCGTTCGGGTTGGTCCAGGCGCTGTTCGAGTAGTTCGAGCTAGCCTGGCTGGAGGTACCCGGATTGACTTCGGTCGCATGCGCACCGGTCGCCGACACGCTCCATGCCCAACCGTTCTCGAGAGCCTTGCTGAACGACAGGGTGACCGAGTCGGCCTTGCCCTTCGAGGTGTTGGTCAGGTAGGTGACGGCCTGGGCGAAGCGGTTGTCCGAACGTGCGCGGGCGTTGTTGCCGGTAACGGATGCGCCAACCGCAAGGTTCGCGTTAGACGCGCAGTTGGTTGCCGCTGCACCGCCTACCGCCTGTGCACCGCCGATGCACGAGAAGTAAGTATTGCGGCCGTCCGGAAGAATACCGGTCGGGTTACCGATGTTGAGGTTCTGGTAGAAGATGCCATCACGCGTATCGAGATGCTGCCACTCGATGCTGGCGATGATGCCGTCCCACGGCAGTTCGCGATCGAAGGCGAGCGACGACTTCCACACGCTCGGAAGCTGGAAGTCCTTGTCGACGGTATCGACCGCCATCTGCGGCACGGTACCGGCGCCGCTGGTGTTCTGTACAAACGGATTCGGGCTGAACGCCGGGCACGGGATATTCGGACCGTTTCCGAGCTTGCAGGTGCCATTGGTCTGGCGGTTATACGAGTAGGTGACGACGTTGATACCGTTGTTCTGGTACGGGTTCGTCATCCACACGGTCGGCGGATCGGACTGGAACAGGCCAACGCCACCACGCAGCTGCGTCTTGTATTCGCTGTCGAAGGTGTAGTTGAACGACAGGCGCGGCTCGACGAGCTGGCTGCCGTTGATCGTGTTGGCGTTGCTGAAGCCGTACTTCTGCTCGAACGTGGCGTTGTAGAGCGGCTTGTCGTCGGTCAGGTACTTGTTGACGCGGACACCGAACTGCACCGAGAGGTTGTCGCTCGCCTGCCAGGTGTCCTGCAGGAAGAACGTGTGGCGACGGAGCTCCCACTGCGCGGCGATATCGTTGAGCGAATAGCCCGGCGCCGGCTGGTACAGCGAATAGTTGGTGTAGCGGCCGGCGGCTAGGTTGGCATAGCCGTCGTAAATGTACGAACCGAACTCGGTGCGACCGAACAGGTTGTAGATACGGTTGCGCTCCCACTCGAAGCCACCCTTGATGGTGTGGTCGCCGAGGTACAGCGTGCCGGCCCACATGGCGTTCAGGGTCTTCACCGATGCCGAGTTGTAGTGGCTGAACTGGTCTTCGCCAAGGAAGATCGACGGACCGGACGTACCAATGCCCTGGTTGACGCGGACCTGGACCATCGGCTGCTGCGTATCCACCGAGCGGTTCAGCGAGTAGTCGCTGTAGCCCACCTTGGCTTCCGACGAGAACACGTCGTTCCAGTCGTCGAACGACTGGAGGGTGTAGTTCTTGATGTCGGAATTGACGGTGTACCAGTAGCTCGACAGGCCGATGCCGTTGGTCGAGTTGCCCTGCGGGTTCGGCTTGACTTCCTTGGTACGCGAGTACGCAAGGTTCATGCGGTGGCCGTCGGTGATATTCCAGTCGATCTTCGCGATGTAACGCTTGTCGGTCAGCGTACCGGCGTTGGCGCCGGTGCTACCCGGGACGAGGCCCACGCCATTCGCCGCGGCGATGGTGCGATCGAGATCGGTCTGCGAAATCTTGTTGGCGGTCGAGTTGGCGAGCGTCGGATCGAGGCCGTTGACGGCGCCCGAGCTCAGGCCGGTGACTTCTTCCTTCTCATAACCCGCAAAGAAGAACAGCTTGTCCTTGATGATGGGACCACCGACGGTGGCACCGGCCGTCCAGTTACGGTCGAATTCGGTGTAGTCCTTGCCGCGATCCAGCCAGCCGGCTTCGCCGACCATGCTGCTGGCGTTCTTGAAGCCGTAATAGGCCGAGCCGTGGAACTCGTTGGTACCCGACTTGGTGACGGCGTTGATTTCGGCACCGATGGTGTCCGAGGCGACGTCGTAGTTGGCCGTGGAGATGTTGAACGAATCGATGGTGTCCATCGACACCGGGGAGCCGACGGTCGGCATGCCGGTGGAGTTCAGGCCGAACGGGTCGCCCACGCCGAGACCATCGACCTTGATGCTGTTCAGGCGCGAGTTCTGGCCGTTCGCCGAAATGGCGCCCGTGCCGTGATCGACGTTGACGCGGGGATCGAGACGCGCGATGTCCGCGATGTTGCGGCTCGGCGACGGCGTGGCCTTCAGCTGCGCCTGCGAGATGTTGGTGCCCAGGCCCTTGTTCTCCGAGGAGAACTGGCCGGATACGGCGGAAACGGTGACCGCACCGAGAGCGGTGGCGTCAGCGGCATTGGCCACGGCGCCGGCCGTCAGGTTGACCGACGTGTCCGCGCCCAGCTGCAGGTAAACATTGTCCTGGCGAACCGACGGGCTGCCTTCCTTCGTCGCGGTCACGTCGAACGGACCGCCGACGCGCAGGCCCTGTGCCGAGTAACGGCCGCTCGCGTCCGTGGTGGTGGTCTTCGTGGTGCCCGAAGGCTCGTGGACGATCACGACGGTGGCGTTGGCCACCGGCTGGCCGGCGGCGTCCAGCACGCGGCCGCTGATCGTCGAGGACGTTTCCTGCGCGAACGCAGGTACCGCGAAGAGCGATGCGATCGCCAGCGGCAGGAGTTTGGCGCGGATTCGGCTATTCATCTAATGGTCGACCCTGTGGCTTGCAACGAAAAAAGTTTTGGCCAAACGAATGGCTACCTGGCGGTGGGCCGGGTGCTGCGTTCGTTTGAGCTTTCCCCAATCTTTGGCTGTGTCGTCTCGTGTGATCCCGGTCACATCCATGAGCCCGGTGGCGACAGTTGTTAAGCCAACTTTAACGGCATTGTATGACAGATTTGTAACGTTTTCACGCCAGTTTGATAAATACCACTTTTTCCTACGCGGGCCGGTTTTCTTCCCATCTTATTGTTATTGATGGATATTTATTTTTACCCGGGAGGGCTGGTAGCGAGAGAGGAGAAGCCACCGTACGCCCTCGTAGGGTGTTACACCGGGCGACCGTCGCAAGGTCCTCCCGCCCGCCCACGAGGTTTCGCGGAGCAGTCGCAGGCATTGGCGGTGGGTCCTTCTCGGTGGGGATCAGCTTGGTGGGGATCAGCTTGGTGGGGGATCAGCTTGGTGGGGGGACAGCTTGGGTGGGGGGACAGCTTGGGTGGGAGCCGACTTTGTCGGCGATCCCGCGGCAGCGGGCCAGGTCACGGCAAGCACCCATCGCCGACAAAGTCGGCTCCCACCAG
>Ga0307412_10000676_pt1 | contig 19775 bp, 16 predicted proteins | sample DK1Cmetagenome_3_FD_203823 | JGI IMG/M metagenome (GOLD analysis project Ga0307412, IMG submission 203823) | Maize rhizosphere microbial communities from greenhouse at UC Davis, California, United States - DK15-C-1 | ecosystem: Host-associated > Plants > Roots > Rhizosphere > Soil | place: USA...
ATGTTTTTATCTTAAAAAAGAACTGTCGAAACCATTTTCATTAAAGATAAAATCAATCGGAGCATTTATTTTTCTGTTAACACTTTTTATTTTTTCGGATAAGATTTTATCATTTTCGGAAGAAAAATTATACGGTGAAAATGTAGTCTATACTAAAAGCTCACCTTATCAAAGAATTGTTTTGACAAGGAATAATCGTGAATTCAGATTATATTTAAATAACAATTTACAGTTTTCTTCCACCGATGAATATCGCTACCATGAAGCATTGGTTCACCCTGCAATGTCGATGGCAAAAAATATTGAAAATGTTTTAATTCTTGGCGGCGGAGATGGCTTTGCTGCCCGTGAAGTTTTAAAATATAAAGAAGTAAAAAATGTTACACTCGTAGATTTGGATGGAGAAATGACCAATTTTTTCAAAACCAATCAGACCATGCGTGAGTTGAATCAAAACGCATTCTTGAATCCAAAAGTAAAAGTGATCAATAAAGACGCTTATATTTGGGTAAAAGAAAACAAACAAAAATACGGCGTGATTATTATTGATTTTCCGGATCCTTCCAATTACAGTTTAGGAAAATTATATTCGCTACAGTTTTATAAAGAACTGGAAAAACTGACAACCCTTGATACAAAAATCGTTGTTCAGACAACTTCACCGTATTTTGCCCCAAAATCTTTCTGGTGTATTGAGAAGACGATCAATCAGATATTTCCATTTACATCGGCGTATCATACCTACGTTCCTTCTTTTGGGGAATGGGGATTTTCGATGGCCTCTTTTGAACCTGTTAATAATAAAATTTACAGAAAAATCCCGGATTTAAAATTCTATGATTATAATTTTCCGCAATTATCCTATTTCACAAAAGATATGAAAGCGAAAGATATAGAAGTTAACCGTTTGGATAATCAAATTTTAGTACGATATTTTGATGAAGAGTGGGGAAAAGTACAGTAGAAAGGATTTTCTTAAAACGATTTTTTTAGGCAGTTTGATGCTTCCTTTTTTGCAATATTGTGAGAAAAAAGGGAAGTCGTTGTTGTTAAAAATCACAGGAACCAATCATATTCTCGGACATAAACTTTGGGCTAAAGATTTTCCGGAACCTACAGAAGAAATTCACACGAAATATCTTATCGTAGGCGGAGGGATTTCCGGGCTTTCAGCATGTAGATTTTTAAGCCAGAATAACGAAAATGATTATCTTTTACTGGAAATGGAAAATCATTTAGGTGGAAATTCATCAAACGGACAAAATAAATTTTCAAAGTTTCCCTTGGGCGCTCACTATTTACCATTGCCCAATAAAGAAAATGCAGAAATCATTGACTTTTTAAAAGAATTTGGAATTTATCAGGGAGATGATGAAAGCGGAGAGCCTGTTTTGGATGAATATCAGATGACTTTTCCTCAGCAGGAAAGATTATTTTTCAAAAATTCATGGCAAAACGATATTGTTCCGCAAAAAGGAATTTCCGCAGAGACTCAAAAAGAATTTGACCGTTTTTTCAAATTGATGGATTATTTTCGCGAAAAGAAGGGAAATGATGAAAAATATTGGTTCGCCATTCCGGTAGAAGATTCAAGTATTGATCCGGAGGTGATCCAATTGGAGAAAATGTTGTTTAAAAGTTTTCTTGCTGCAGAAAATTTCAAATCAGAAGAGTTGCTCTGGCTGCTGGATTATTCCTGTCGCGATGATTACGGGTTGGGAATTGATTATGTTTCAGCTTGGGCAGGAATTCATTATTTTGCCGGAAGGAAAAATAACTGGAGTGACAAATATAAAGATCAGGTTTTTACCTGGCCGGAAGGTAATGCACGATTAACAAAGTATTTATCCAACTATATAAAAGGCAAATATTCATCGGATAATTTAGTTTTTGATGTTAAAATTAATAAGAATGTTGAGGTTTTAAGTTTTGATAACGCTCAAAAAAAGACCAGGAAAATCATTGCCGAAAAAGTTTTATTTGCGACTCCACAATTTGTAAATGAAAGAATTTTCAATAATAAAAGTGCTGGAAATTTCAACTATGTTCCGTGGCTTCTCACCACGATTACCTTAAAAAACGAATTTGGAGGTGATGAAGAATTGGCTTGGGATAATGTAATTTATGGTTCAGACGGACTCGGTTATATTTACGATCAGCATCAAAATGTAGATCAGATTATTGGCGAAAAAGTGATTACTTATTACAGAAGTTTTTCCACAGATGATTGCAGAAAAGCAAGAAAAAAATTATACGCTTTAAAAGAAGAACAGCTGAAAAATTTAGTGTTGGAAGATTTGAAAATAGCCCATCCTTTGATCGAAGATTTTATCATAGAAATGCAATTTCATAAAATAGGTCATGCGATGATTGCACCCGTTCCCAATCAAATTTTTGGGAAAAAGGAGACAAAACAGGCAATTGATGGAAGGATTTTCTTTGCACATTCGGACTTGTCGGGGATTTCAATTTTTGAAGAAGCTTTCTATCAGGGACTTAGAGCGGCAAAACAGATGTTGTAAAATCGTTTACGATTGCAGATGACCATAAATAAATATGTATATATGAAACAACCTTGGATACATAATGCAAAAACAGATGGTTGGTTGATTTTATCACCACCTTTTTTGATTTTGCTTATTATTTTTCTTTTTCAGAAACAAATTCAAGGGTTGGAAAATCATTATTCTTTTTATACATGGCTTTTTCTGATTGTTTTTGTGGATGTTGCGCATGTGTATTCAACATTATTTAAAACTTATTTTGTAAAGGAAGAAGTACAGAAGAAGAAATTGTTGTATTACGGGATTCCAGCTTTAAGTTGGATTTTGGGATTGATTTTATATCAGTTCGGAAGCTTGACCTTTTGGTCTGTTCTTGCTTTGGTCGCCGTATTTCATTTTATCAGGCAGCAATATGGTTTTATGAGAATTTATGCCAGATTTGAACCGGATAATTGGAGCAAAAAAATTGATGAGGTTGCTGTTTATTCCGCGACAATTTTCCCGATGCTGTATTGGTTTAAAACTCCTCGAGCTTTCACATGGTTTGTTGAAAATGAATTTAATTGGCTTCAAAATATTCCTGATTACAGAAACTTTATTGCCGTTTTATATTTCATCATTTTATCAGTTTGGGTTTTTAAAACTATCTTCGAATTTGTTAAATTAAAAAAGTTCAATATTCCTAAAATCGCTTTAATTTCAGGAACTTATCTTTCCTGGTATTTTGGGATTGTGTACTTTAATAATGATTTGGTGTTCACTTTTCTTAATGTCATTTCTCATGGAATTCCTTATGTAGCCTTGATTTATATCAGAGAAATTAAACAAAAAGAATTGAATAAGCTATCCATATTCAAATCTACTTTCGGAGTTTTTTTATTTGTTTTAATAATCTTAGGATTTGCTTTATTTGAGGAATTTTTATGGGAAGTTCTCATTTGGCGCGAGCATTTTTCTTTAGATTTTAAAATTTCCTTGAACTGGTTCCAGCTTTTAGTTCCGTTGCTGGTTGTTCCACAATTAACGCATTATTTATTGGACGGTTTTATTTGGCGTAAACCGAAAAAAGTTAACTAAATTTGCTTTTAATGTAAAAATTATGAAGATGCAGAAGTATTTATTTTTGTTAGCTTTTTTATTGGGAATTGGCTTTAACGCACAACAAAAAACGTACTGTAACCCAATTAATATTGATTACGGGTACACCCCTTTTGAAAACTTTTCAAAACAGGGAAGGCACCGTGCTACAGCGGATCCGGTGATTGTTAATTTTAAAAACAAATTATTTCTTTTTTCAACCAATCAGGAAGGATACTGGTACAGCGACGATATGCTGGATTGGAAATTTATTAAAAGAAAATTCCTTAGAGACAACAAATACATCCATGACCTGAACGCACCTGCCGTTTGGAAAATGAAAGATACTTTATATGTCTTTGGATCAACCTGGGAACAGGATTTCCCAATCTGGAAAAGTACAAATCCTACCAAAGACGATTGGCAAATTGCGGTCGATACTTTGAAGGTTGGAGCTTGGGATCCGGCTTTCCATTACGATGAAGACAAAAATAAATTGTATCTGTATTGGGGATCCAGCAACGAATGGCCATTATTGGGAACTGAAGTGAAAGTAAAAACATTACAATCCGAAGGTTTTGTAAAGCCCATTATCAGACTTAAACCGGAAGATCACGGCTGGGAAAGATTCGGGGAATATAATGATAATGTTTTCCTGCAACCGTTTGTAGAAGGGGCTTGGATGACAAAGCACAACGGAAAATATTATATGCAGTACGGAGCGCCGGCAACGGAATTCAGCGGATATTCCGATGGGGTTTATGTAAGTAAAGATCCTTTGGAAGGCTTTGAATATCAGCAGCACAACCCGTTTTCTTATAAGCCCGGAGGTTTTGCAAGAGGAGCAGGACACGGAGCAACTTTTGAAGATAATTACAAAAACTGGTGGCACGTTTCAACGATTTTTATTTCAACTAAAAATAATTTTGAAAGAAGATTAGGGATCTGGCCAGCAGGTTTCGATAAAGATGATGTCATGTACACCAATACCGCTTACGGAGATTATCCGACTTTTCTTCCGCAATATGCACAGGGAAAAGATTTTTCTAAAGGTCTTTTCGCCGGCTGGATGTTGCTGAATTACAATAAGCCGGTTCAGGTTTCTTCTACGTTGGGGGGATATCATTCAAACTATGCAGTGGATGAAGATATTAAAACCTATTGGAGTGCAAAAAGTGGAAATTCCGGGGAATGGTTCCAGACAGATTTAGGGGAAGTTTCTACTATTAATGCTATTCAAATTAATTATGCGGATCAGGATGTTGAGTTTTTAGGTAAAACTTTAGGCAAAATGCACCAGTATAAAATCTACGGTTCAAATGACGGTAAAAAATGGAAGGTAATTGTTGATAAAAGCAAGAACACAAAGGACGTTCCTCATGATTATGTAGAACTGGAAAAACCGGCGAAAGCAAGATTCCTGAAAATGGAAAATTTAAAAATGCCGACAGGAAAGTTTGCATTAAGCGGATTCAGAGTATTTGGAAAAGGACCGGGAACAGTTCCTAAAAAAGTGGAAGATTTCGTTCCGCTAAGATCAGATCCAAAAAAATTCGGTGAAAGAAGAAGCATCTGGATGAAGTGGAAACAGAACCAGGACGCAGACGGATATGTGATCTATTGGGGGAAATCTCCGGATAAATTGTACGGAAGCATCATGGTGTATGGGAAAAATGAATACTTCTTCACCGGAGCAGACAGGATAGATTCTTATTATTTCCAAATCGAAGCTTTCAATGCGAATGGGATTTCGGAAAAAACGGAAGTTTTTAAATCAGAATAAAATTTTTAATTAAGAATATACAAGCCTCAGAATTAATATTTCTGGGGCTTTTCTTTTGAATTAAATAAAGAATTGGAAGCTTTATAAAAGAAATTTTTAAACTGTCAATCCCAATTCGTTGAAATATTTATAAAAATTAACGAAATTAGCGTCATAAAATAAATTAATAAATAAACTATGAAAAACCTCAGACTTCTTACTCTTTCATTGTTTCTGCCCTTTGTTTTTGTGGGATGCGGAGATGATGAAAAAGAAAATAATTATCAGCTTGAGCTGGATGCTGTAGTGAAAAATATTCACTCTAATCTTCAGAGAGATCTCAATACGGATGTTCCTTCATTAAGCGTTTATATTGTTTCTCCAAGAGGAACTTATTTCAGCACGGTAAAAGGCACCAACGGTACAGCCGTAACACCGAATACCTATTTCCGTTTTGCAAGCAACACCAAGAATTTCACTTCAACGGCAATTTTAAAAATGATGCAGGACGGCTGGCTTAATCTTGATGATAAAATTACAGCAAATATTCCTGGAACAACGGTTCCGTACACTCCGGATGTTGCAGATTGGGATTTTCCGCACAAAAACGAAATCACCATCCGCCAGATCTTACAGCATAATGCGGGAATTTATGACCTGACAAATGATGCTTCACAATACAATATCGGTGGCGAAACCTATGCGGATTATATGCTGGCCACGAATCCGGACTTCCAGTTTTCGGCAGCAGATTATGTAAAAGTGCTGAAAGATAACAACCTTACGTATGGCCCGCCAAATGCTGTTTATCATTATTCCAATACAGGATATACGATTTTAAGTGAGATTATTGCAAGAATCTATTCTCAAAAAACAAATTCAACCAAAACTTACGGAAACTTTATGTACGATCATATTGTGGGTCCGGAGGCAAAAAAACCTTTAGGAATTAAGTTTCCCGAGCTGGCTTCCGACAAACAGTTACCTTCGCCTTACGTAAAAGGATTGATTAAATTTTCCGATCACGATGAGGTAACGGATCAAAAAAATGCAAGCGCCCACATCGGGGAAGGAAATGGAGTAGGAACAATGGTGATGCTTAGCGATTATATCAGAAGTTTGATGAAGGGGCAAAACGTCCTGTACGCTTCAAGTGCAGAATTGATGAGAACAAGCAAAGGTCCGGCTACAACTTCAGGATATGCTCTCGGATGTTCAGATTTCACTGGAATCGGGTATGGACACAACGGTGCTACGGAAGGCTATTTGTCTTTGATGGCTTACGATCCAAAATCCGATGTTTCTGTAGTGGTTTTATTTCCTTTCTGGGATTTGAGAAGTGATGAAAAGTTTGTAAGATGTTTAAATACCTTGAATACAACTGCTATTGAGGCTAAGAGAACTTTGGGATATTAAGTTTAAACACAAAAAGCACTAATTTTTTCACGAATAAACACAACTAAAATTAAAATAAAAAACGCTTTGAGAATTTTCAGAGCGTTTATTTTTTGTCTACATTTTTCAGGAAATTACTGATCTTATTAATTAGAAAAATTGAATGAGACTTCTCCTCCCAAGAAAGATGGTTCCCATTGAATTCATAAGACTCATGATATACTTTATTTTTATCCATTGTAGAATCTAAAATTTTCTTTTGAGACATCGGAACAACTTCGTCCTGCGTTCCATAAAAAGAAATGGTTGGTGTTGAAGTCGCGGTAATCCAATGGGTGGGGCTTCCGAAATTCATTGAGGATATATTTTTATCAATAATTTTAGGGTCTATCAAATGTTTTTCAAGGAAAGAATAATTATCATAATTTTTGAATCCGGGATCGCTGAGATCTGCAGGTCCGACGATATTTACCACTGCTTTTACCTTTTTATCCTGATCAAATTTATAAGCATAGAGCATTGACAGACTTCCGCCGGCGCTGTTTCCGAGAAGGATATATTTTGGCTGATAGTTTAATTTCTTTTCTACTTTTAATATTGCATTTTTAATGTCATCCATTTGATTTGGAAGGGCAAAGCGTTTGGTGGAAGCCAACCTGTAATCCATATTGACAAAAGTATGATTGGGAAATTTTTTCATTAAATCGAAAGTGAAGCTTGTAAGCCCAGATCGTTCTCCGCCACGCCATCCGCCGCCGTGAATAATGATGAAAACGTCTCCTTTTGATCCGTTTTGAGGAATATAAATATCCATTTTCTGTTGAGGATCTTCTTCACCGTAAGAAACATTTTTCTCTATTGTAAAGGATGCGTTTTTGCCAAGTTCAATTTTTTTCTGGCAACCTGTTGAAAATGCCATCATTATTAAGCTTCCGAAAATCAAAAAATACTTTTTCATGCTTATTTTTATTAAAATTGGTTTAAAAAATTAATGCTAAAATCACGCCGTTGATAAAAGATTTAACTTAAATTAATTGAAATTAAAAAAAATAAAAACCCGCCGGACTGCCGACGGGTTCACCACAAAATAATTTATATGAAGAAATGATTGTTTATCTTGTTCTGTTCTTGATGGCATCAGAAGCACTCTCGATGTCTCTTACTTTTTTCACCTTTTGGTTTCCGAAGTTGTAAGTGATGCTTACCGTTAAGTTTCTTCTGTACTGATCGTTTCTGATGTAATTGTAGTTTCCGTTGTCCTGTAAGTCTTCAATTTCCACTACGTTGGTTCTTAAAACATCGTTTACGTTTACGGCAAAAGTCCAGTCGTTCCAGTTTTTCTTTAAGCTTAAATCTAAACTCATTAAGTTCTTAAGTACCCCAAGCTCGATCTGCTGTTTGTCTATATAGAAGAAATTTGCGCCCAGGAACCAAGTTTTCTTTTTGTCAAGACGAAGCGTGTTATTGGTTTGAATAACCATACTTGTTGACTTTCTGTTGTTTATATAATCATCAAAAACCTGCCCTGTCGTAGGATCTGTATTCAAAAATCCGTCATTGATATTGTGCTGAACTCCAATATTGAAATTGGTTGTCAGATATTGTTTAAAGAATGTTTTTTGCATCCCGATCATGGCAGACATTTCCTGTTTGTCCCCGAAATTGGTTCTGATATAAGCCAATTGTATTCTTTCCTGATTCGTTTTTGGATCGATATAGCTTCTCTGTAAAGGAACCTGAGTGATTTGGTCTTTTACAAACGTGTGATTTAAAATCAAGAAGTATGAGTTTTTATACATATACGTTAATTCTTGATTGTATGTTGACGATGCTTTTACAAAAGGGTTATTTTGGGTATAATTATCTTCTGTAATAAGGTTTTTCACGGGGTTCAGTTCCCAAAAGCTAGGTCTTCTCATTCTACTTGAGAATGAATAAGACAAGTTATTCTTGTCATTTATAGCATAATTGAAGCTTAGATAAGGTAAAAGATTATTATAATTTCTTTTTATTTCTTGATTCGATTCTACATTGTTTTTCCAGCTGTCCGCAGTTCCTAAACTGTTCGTGATTTCGTATCTTGTTCCTACCTTTCCGGAAAGTTTGTCGGAGAATTTCTTTTCAAAAGTTACATATAATCCGTAAATGTTTTCATCATAAATAAAATGGTTAAAATCGTTTTCAGAAGGAAGCTGATTTCCTGAAATATCGTATGGATAGGAGTAATTTTTTGTGTCGTTATCGGTTTTAGTTTTGTTAAAATTTCCTCCGGCTGAAAAGGTAAAATCATTTTTAAACTTTTGAATATAATCTACCGTTCCCGAAAAGTTATTAATGATCTGAGGAATATCCTGGATTATTTTTTTGCTGTTCAGTGTGAAATTTTCTGCTGCATCTTGAACCATCGTGTTATTATCGGAGTACTGAAATCTTTTATAATTAAGATAAGCGGCATTCAAATTCAATTTACTTCCCAGAGAGTCAAGCTTTAATTCATAGTTTAAATTGACGGAGTTGTTGTAATTTCTTGCATCTTCTTTATTCTTGGTTTTTGTATAACCAGTGGAAACCAGATTTCCATTTTCATCATATCTCGTTATTGTATTTAATAAATTAATGGTTGAGTTATAACTTTTATTCGCCCAGGAATTCCAAGATAGAGCTAAATTACTTTTCTCAGTCAATTGATAATCAATATTTAAGTAACCGCCAATATTTTTGTTTGGATCGTCAATATCACCAACGGATTCATTTTGGACATTACCGGTTTTGTTTCTTAAAATATAAGATTGCGGATTAATATTTTCGCCGCCACTCAAATTTGCATTAATTCCCAACTTATCTTTTCTGTAATTCACGGAAAAACTTGCATTGCTGGAGTTATATTTATTCTGCGAGTTCGACATTCTCATGTTTCCGCTTGTTCCGTCGCTCATTTTTTTCTTCAGAACGATATTAATAATTCCATCAGAAGATTCTACCTGATATTCACTTCCCGGAACGGTAATTACCTCGATTCTCTGAATATTTTCAGCTGGTGTATTTTTTAGGAATTGGGTTAATGATTCCGCATCCATATTGGTTTTTCTACCATTGATATAGATCAGGGCATTGTTTTTTCCTGTAATTTTAAAAGCTTTATCATCCGTTGTCGACAAAAGTGGCGTCTGCTTTAATAAGTCAAAAGTTGTATTTCCTTTTGTAATTGGAGATGCGGCAACATCATATACAAAACGGTCACTTTGTTTTTTGAAGATCTGTTTTGTCATGGTTACCCCTTCAATGGTTTTAGTTTTTACAGTGTCTTGTTTTTTTTCTTGTGCAAATGTTAATCCGCTGAAAAATATGGCTGCGATGAGAATTGGCGTTTTCATGATGTTTACTTTAGTGGGTTTAATAGCTTGTATTTTTTATTATCTAACATTGCAAAGATATATAATAAATTTAGTATCATGCAATACAAAGTACTTAAAATATCTGTAATATTAATTTAACGTCTTGATTTTCAGTAACTAAAAATTTATGTTAAATTTAAATCTCTAAGACTTTGTTATTTAATTAGACAATTTTAGCCCGACATTTGTTACATCTTGGGGTGAAATTTATTCAGAATTAAAGAAAATTAATAATTGTGAAGCAGGAAATTGCTGTAAAAATTAAATATAAACAGCATTCTTTTCGGAATGATTAGGCAAAAAAAAGAACCAAATCGGCTCTTTTATATTTTATTCTCTATCGAAACGGGCGAGTTTTTTGTCGACCCAAATGGTGGCAAAAGGAAAAAATGCCGAGAGAAGGGCAAACACAAAATCCTCATCATCCCACTGGAAAATCTTTCTCGCCGGCAGGCAAAGCAAAAGATAAAGTGTAAAAAATAACCCATGCAAACTACCGATAACGCTAATGAAAATAATAGAATATAAATTTTCATCATACCGTATCCAGATCATCGCAACGCCATACAGCAATAAACAGGAGATCGCTTCTGCCAGACAAACCTGTCTGAACCATTTAATGACTCTTTCCTGAGGATATTTTGAGAAAAATTTTTCTATGAAATTCATTTTTTTAGTTATTTATAATAAATTTTGAAGGATGTTTTTACTCCATCATATCTTCCACTATTTTCTGAAAGCACAAAGATAGGAGAATTAATAAAATTTTTAATCTTCCTTTCGAAATAAGGAATGAATTGTTTATTATGATTATTATCAATATAATGCTCAAAACTATCTAATGATAATATATGATTCTCATAATCAAAATTCAATTGGACTATTGTAAAAGAACCGTTTTTCTGTAGAGAATTTTTATAACCTTTCGGATAAGTAAAATTTTTGAAAAACAAATTATTAATCATCTCACCTGCAATTGCATCGTTATTATTATAAATCCAATCTAAATGCTCGTTGTATTCAAAGATTATTGATGGGCTTGTATTAATATATTCCAAAAGAGATTGCCTAACAAGATTTATCATGAAATCTTCACCAAATTTTTTCTCAGTGAAAACATTCATGTAACGATGATAACATTTATCAGTTGTATAATGATGAGGTAGATCGCTGCCAGATCCTATTCCTCACAACTTATATTATGGTTTTGTAATAAGCTTTGAAGTTCTTTTTTAGCGGGAAAATCGCTGCCAGAAGGAACAGAGTTGTAAATATAATATTTGTTTTGAGTTTTAGAATCATCAACTGCTCTTAGAGAATCCTTACTACAACGCTCACTGTAATATTTCATACGCTCTTTAAATATCTTGATACGTTCTTCTAAATCCTTTTGTTTTTTAACAGAATCTTTCTTAGAAATAGTTTGCCCGAAAGCAAACAGCTGAGCAAAAAAGAGCAAAAAAAGCAAATAAAATCTCATCTCAATTATTTATAAAAACTACTGCCATCCAGATAATCAAAAACTTCCGGCGGCAGCATTGGCCGCACATTTTTACCATCTTTAATCATGTTACGGATTTCCGTTGCAGAAAGTTCAATAACAGGAGCTTCAATCAACGAAATATTTTCATGCTGAAGATATTCCGGATCCTTTTTTTCACCTTCAAACATTCTTGGATAGACAATAATATGATGATTTTTAATCAAATTTTCAGAGTTTTTCCATTTATGCAGGCTGCCCAGATTATCTTCACCCATAATTAAGCTAAAAGAATGATCGGGATATTTTTCACGAAGATAAGTAAGTGTATCAATGGTATAGCTCGGTTGTGGAAGCGAGAATTCAACATTAGAAGCACGCATTTTTGGATAGTTTTTTACGGCGAGCTGCACCATATCCAATCTGTTGTGGTCTTTTAATAAAGATTTTTTTTCTTTAAAAGGGTTCTGCGGACTTACCACAAACCACAATTCATCCATATCGGAATTTTCCAGAATGTAATTTGCCAGAATTAAATGCCCAATATGAATCGGGTTAAACGAACCAAAAAACAAACCTATTTTTTTCATTATATTTCTAATCCCTAAACTTTACATCCTTGATATTCAAATAATGGGTAACATTGCCTTTCCAGTGATTTTCTTCCAGAGTAAAGGCCAAATCAAAACTTTTAGTCCTGAAATCTTCGGCAAACTGACCAAGTTTAAAACCAAGGCATTCGATATTTCTACCGGTAGATTCTTGTTTAATATAAAACTTGAGGTGATTATTATCTTTTCCCATCGTTTTTATATAGCCGGAAATCTTTTGATTGGTTAAGGCTAAAATCGGCTTCATATTGTGAGGTCCGAAAGGAGCTAATTTTCTATGGAAATTGATAAATTCCCTGTTGATCTCATCAGTCTGAATCTCAGAATCTATCGTGATACAAGGTTCTTTCTGATGTTCCTGTATTTTTTCAGAAACTATTTTTTCAAACTTTTCTTTAAAAGCATCAAATTTATCTTTCTCCATCGAAAGTCCTGCTGCAGCGTGATGTCCCCCGAATTTTAAGAAATATTCAGAGCACAAATCCAATGCTTCATGCACATCAAAATCTGAAACGGATCTTGCTGAGGCCACCATTTCACCGTTATTCCCGTCGGTAAAAACCAGCGTGGGTTTGTAATAGGTTTCAATTAATCTTGAAGCTACAATCCCGATCACACCTTTGTTCCATTCCGGGTGATAAACGATGGTGGTATATTTTGTTTCCTGTTGAGATTCAATGACTTGGTTTAATGCTGAAAGAGTAGAATTCATATCCAATTCCCTTCTTTCATCATTAAGATCCATAATGTCGCTTACAATCTGATGAGCATGCTTCAAATTGTCCGAAACCATTAATTCAACAGCCGCTTTTCCATGTGAAATTCTTCCTGCAGCATTGATTTTCGGGGCAATTTCAAAAACGATATTTGAGATTTCAAAGTGAGATAATTTATCATCAGGAATGAGCAATCTCAATCCTAAATTTCTGGTTTTTCGTAAAACTTTTAATCCCATTTTAGCTAAAACCCTATTTTCGCCGGTCATGGAAACGATATCTGCAGCAATGGAAATAGCCAGAAGGTCTGTTAATTCAAATAATTCTGCTTCGGGGAGCTTGTAGATTGTATTTAAACCCTGACAAAGTTTAAAACCAACTCCGCAACCGGAAAGTTCCTTGAAGGGATAGCGGCAGTCGTTTCTTTTTGGGTCTAAAACTGCAACAGCATTCGGGATTTCTTCTCCAGGTAAATGGTGATCACAAATGATAAAATCTATATCTAAACTTTGTGCGTAGCTTATCATATCCAAGGCCTTGATCCCGCAGTCCAGAGCGATGATTAACGAAAAGCCATTTTCTTTTGCAAAACCTATTCCTTCAGTGGAAATTCCGTATCCTTCCGAATTTCTGTCCGGAATATAATAGTCTAAATATTTTTTCTCAACAATTTTGCTGAGGTAAAGGTACATCAAAGCAACGGCGGTGGTTCCGTCTACATCATAATCGCCGTAAACTAATATTTTTTCTCCGTTTTCAATGGCAGTGGCAATTCGCTCTACGGCTTTCTGCATATCCGCCATTAGGAAGGGATTGTGGATGTCGGTAAGGTTGGGTTTGAAAAACTCTCTTGCCTTCTGATAATCGTCAATTCCTCTAAGAACGAGGAGTTTAGATTCGAAAGTTCCAAAACCAAGTGACGAACTTAATCCATCCACAATTTCCTCATCAGGTTCGGGCTTATAAATCCATTTTTGACTCATTTCACAAAAATAAGGAAAATATATTTTAAAAAGTAATGCTGTATTGTTAATATAAAAATTTAGATCTAATGATTTGATCTAATAAAGTAATAGGATTGGAATAATCAGAAACAGTAAAAAGTTTAATATTTAATAATACATAAAAATAAAATAGCTACTCACAGGAGCAGCTATTTTTATTTAAAACTAAGGATTTAGTTTAATTATTAAGAATACATTTTCTCTCTTAATTCTTTTACCTTTTTATCAGCAAGATATTCATCGTAAGTCATTTCTCTGTCGATGATTCCTTGTGGAGTCAATTCGATGATTCTGTTACAGACTGTCTGAAGCATTTCGTGGTCATGAGACGCCAATAATAGGTTTCCTTTGAAGTTTGACAATGAGTTGTTCAACGTCGTGATACTTTCAAGGTCTAAGTGGTTTGTCGGTTCGTCTAATAATAAAACGTTTGCTTTCTGAAGCATCATTCTACTGAACATACATCTCATTTTTTCACCTCCTGAAAGTACTTTACAAGATTTTAAAGCTTCGTCACCAGAGAAAAGCATTCTTCCCAAAAATCCTCTCATGAATTCTTCGTGGCGCTCTTCGTCGTTTTTAGTGAATTGTCTTAACCAATCAACTAAACTGATGTCTTCCTGGAAGAAATTGGTGTTGTCCAAAGGCATGTGCGACTGGTTGGTCGTAACTCCCCAGGCAACATTTCCTTTGTCTGCTTCAACATTTCCGGCTAAAATTTCAAAAAATTCTGTAATAGCCAACGAGTTTTTAGACAGAACAGCAACTTTATCTCCTTTTTTAAGGTTTAAGTCGATTTTTGAGAATAATAATTCGCCGTCTTTCGTTTTTTCAAGACCTTTTACATCTAAAATCTGATCTCCTGCTTCTCTTTCCATTTCGAAAATAATGGCCGGATATCTTCTTGAAGATGGCTTAATATCATCGATGTTCAATTTATCGATCATTTTCTTTCTTGCAGTTGCCTGTTTAGCTTTTGCAACGTTTGAACTAAATCTCGCAATGAAATCCTGAAGTTCCTTTTTCTTTTCTTCCGCTTTTTTGTTAGCCTGAGCTCTTTGTCTCGTAGCCAATTGAGAAGCCTGATACCAGAAAGTGTAGTTACCGGTATAAAGGTTAAGTTTAGCATAATCCAAGTCACCGATGTGCGTACAAACCGTGTCTAAGAAGTGACGGTCGTGAGATACAACGATTACCGTGTTTTCATAATCTGCAAGGAAATCTTCTAACCATGAAATTGTGTCAATATCAAGGTCATTCGTAGGTTCATCCAGAATCAATACATCAGGATTTCCGAAAAGTGCCTGAGCCAAAAGGACTTTTACTTTGTCTTTGTTCTCAAGTTCACTCATCATCTGCCAGTGCATATCATCCTTAATACCAACGTTTGAAAGCATGGTTTGTGCGTCGGATTCTGCAGTCCAACCACCCATTTCGTCATAAACTACCCCAAGCTCACCAGCTTTGATGCCGTCTTCGTCAGAGAAATCTTCTTTCGCATAAAGCGCATCCATTTCCTCCTTTATCTCGAATAATCTTTTATTTCCTCTTAAAACAGTTTCAAGAACCGTAAAGTTATCATATGCAAAGTGATCCTGCTCAAGAACTGACATCCTTTTTCCAGGTTCCAAAGATACGTGTCCTGTTGTTGGGTCTTGCTTTCCTGTTAATATTTTAAGGAATGTAGACTTTCCTGCACCATTTGCTCCGATAATCCCGTAGCAGTTTCCTTTCGTAAACATAATGTTTACTTCGTCAAAAAGAACTCTTTTCCCGAATTGTAAAGATAAGTTAGATACTGTTAACATATAGTTTTGTAAATTTGGCGCAAAAATACGAAAAGAATTTGGGTATTTGTAATAATGTAATAGTCAAGTTTTTAAATGTGGAGTATTTTTTATATATTTCATTAATTATTTAAGGAGTAGGAGCCGTTAAAAGATTAACGAAGATGATTTACTCCTATAAATTATGATTTTAACAGTTTAATTATAAATTATAATTAAAAAGAATTTTAGAATGAAGATTGAAAAGACAGTTAATATATTAAACAGAAGAGCCAGGTTTGAATACGAAATTCTTGAAGAATTTGAGTCAGGAATGGTTTTAACAGGAACAGAAATAAAATCTTTGCGTTCTTCCAAAGCGTCTATCGCAGAATCGTTCTGTCAGTTTATTGATGGGGAATTGTACATTATTAATATGATGATTGATGAGTATAAATTAGGTACTTTTTACAATCATAAGGCAAAAAGGGAACGGAAATTGCTGTTGCACAAAAAAGAATTGCAAAAGCTCGAAAAAAAGTTAAAGGATGCAGGAAACACTATAATTCCCTTAAAACTATATATCAACGACAAGGGAAAAGCAAAGGTCCTGATAGCCTTATCCAGAGGTAAAAAGCTTTTTGACAAGAGGGAGAGCATAAAAGATAGAGAAAATAAACGTAACCTGGACAGAATATTAAAGAAAAGTTAAAAATCATTTGAAAAACTTTGTATATAAAGAAAAATTATATTTATTTTGCATTATCAATTATTTAATCATTTAATTCTATGAAAAATCTAAAATTAGGAATTTCAGCATTGGCACTTACTGTTGCTTCTACTGTGTTCGCTCAGACTACCAACAATCCGTGGATGATCGGGGTTGGTGCTCATGCGGAAAACCATCTGGCACAGAGAGGTAGTTTCGGTAATACGTTCTCTGCTAATAATTTGACGAAGACAATGTTCAATATGAACAACTTCTCTATTACACCTCCATTGTCTAAGCTTATCGTAGCTAGAAACATTGGTAAAGGTTTAGTAATCGACTGGCAAACTACAGTAGGAAATGTTGAAAACAAAAGATTCAACATGGGAAAAGAATTCTTCCTTCAAACTGGTCTTGGTTTCCAAGCTAAAGCTGCAGGTCTTTTATGGAATGAAGAATCTTGGTTCGATCCATATTTAAGAGTTGGTGCTAACTACCTAAGACATGATCATTCTTCTCTTACTTTCCCAAGAACTGATGCAAACGGTGAGTGGATAACAAATGGAGAAAACGGTACTGAAAATGGTAAAGCTAACTTCTTCACTGTTGCTGCTGGTGCTGGTATCAACTTCTGGGTAACTAAGAACTTCGGTCTTGGTATCCAAGGTGATTATGTTTCAACTCCAGGTAACAAATCTGGTGTTGCTAACTTCTGGCAAGCTGGAGCATCATTAAACTTCAGATTTGGTAACAGAGACAGAGATAAGGATGGTATCCTAGATAAAGACGATTTATGTCCAGATACACCAGGTTTACCAGAATTCCAAGGATGTCCTGATACTGACGGTGATGGAGTTCCAGATAAAGACGATCAATGTCCAGATGTGGCTGGTCCAGTTGAAAACAACGGATGCCCTTGGCCAGATACTGACGGTGACGGTGTAATCGATAAAGATGATGCTTGTCCTACAGTTGCAGGTCCTGCTGAAAACAACGGTTGTCCTTGGCCAGATACAGACGGTGACGGTATCCTTGATAAAGATGATGCTTGTCCTACTGTTCCAGGTCTTCCAGAATACAACGGATGTCCTAAGCCTAAGACACAAACTGCTATTGATGTAGAAACGAAATTAGGAAGCGTATTCTTTGATTTCAACAAAGCTACAATCAAAGCTGAATCAACTCCTGCATTAGATGCTGCTGCTGAAATCATTAAGAAAGATGGAGGTAACTATCTATTAGAAGGTAGAACTGATGCTAAAGGTGCTGAAGCTTACAACTTGAAATTATCTAGAGAAAGAGCTGCTGCTGTAGTTGCTGCTTTAGATGCAAGAGGTGTAGATGCTAACGCTCTTAAATCAGTAGGTGTTGGTGAATCTAAAGCTACAGTTTCTGAAAAAGCAACTGATGCTGAAAGACAAGTTGACAGAAAAGTAGTTGTAAAAGCTATTGAGGATGCTAACGAGTGGAACTCTATCAAGAAAAGAGACTACGAAGATGCTCCAGTGAAAAAAGCTACAACTAAGAAAAAAGCTACTGCTAAGAAAAAAGCAGTTAAAAAGAGAAAATAATTAATTTTTCTAAATATAAATACCTCCAATTATTTGGGGGTATTTTTTTTTCGTTGACTTTTAATTAATTTTGTGGAAAATTAAAAAATAAAATGGGAAGAGCATTTGAATATAGAAAAGCTTCTAAAATGGCCAGATGGGATAAAATGGCCAAAACATTTTCTAAAATAGGTAAAGACATTGCCTTAGCAGTAAAAGCTGGCGGATCTGATCCGGAAGCCAACCCGGCACTGAGAAGATGTATCCAGAATGCAAAAGGGGCAAACATGCCGAAAGATAATGTTGAAAGAGCTATCAAAAAAGCTAGTGGTGCCGATGCAGAAAACTATGAGGAAATTACTTATGAAGGATATGGACAGGGTGGTGTTGCGTTTTTCGTAGAATGTACTACTAATAATACAACCAGAACTGTTGCCAATGTAAGGGCAATTTTCAATAAGTTTGATGGTAACCTTGGAAAGAACGGAGAATTGGCATTTATTTTCGATAGAAAAGGAATTTTCAGTATCGATATCTCTCAAATTAAGATGGATTGGGATGATTTTGAAATGGAAATGATCGATGGTGGAGCGGAAGATGTAGAAAAAGATGAAGATGAAGTAATGATTACAACAGCTTTTGAAGATTTCGGTTCATTGTCTCATAAGTTAGATGAATTGGGAATTGAGGCTAAAAGCGCAGAACTTCAACGAATTCCAAACATATCGAAAGAGGTAAACGAAGAGCAATTCAAAGCTAATATGAAAATGCTTGAGCGTTTCGAAGAAGATGATGATGTTCAAAACGTTTATCACAATATGGAAATCACAGAAGAGATGATGAACTCTTTATAAATGTAATATAATATTCATATTCAATTAATTTTCAATTAGTTTCTTTGCAAATGATTATGAAAAGAAACGTTGAATTAGTTGTTATATCGGATGTACATTTGGGAACTTATGGATGTAAGGCTAAGGAATTACTGAGATATCTTAATTCTATTCAGCCTAAAACTTTGGTTTTGAACGGCGATATCATCGATATCTGGCAATTCAAAAAGTCTTACTTCCCTAAACCCCATTTGAAAGTGATCAAAAAGATCCTTTCATTTGCTACAAAAAACACAGATGTTTACTACATCACCGGAAATCACGATGAAATGTTCCGGAAGTTTACCGACTTCGAATTGGGTAAGCTGAAAGTCTGCAACAAAATCTTCTTAGAACTCAACAATAAAAAAGCATGGATCTTTCATGGAGATGTTTTCGATGCCTCCGTTCAGCATTCTAAATGGATTGCCAAGCTTGGCGGTAAGGGTTACGATCTTTTAATCATAATTAATAATGTTGTAAATTGGTTTTTGGAGAAAATGGGTAGAGAAAAATATTCCTTTTCAAAAAAGATAAAAAACAATGTAAAAAAAGCGGTAAAATATATCGGTGATTTTGAATTGACGGCATCTGAACTGGCCATCGACAATCATTATGATTACGTGATCTGCGGACACATCCATCAGCCGCAGGTTCGTGAAGTGGTCAACAAAAAAGGTTCCTGCACTTATCTTAACTCAGGAGACTGGATTGAAAATCTTTCCGCTTTGGAATACAATGATAATGAATGGAAAATCTTTTACTATGATGAACATAAAGATTCGTTAAAAGACGAAGAAACAGAAGAAATTCAGGATATGGATAACGCCGAGCTTTTGAAAATAGTTACCAACTTTACAATATGAAAATTTTATACGCTTTTCAGGGAACCGGAAATGGACATGTTGCTCGTGCGCAGGAGATCGTTCCTATT
>Ga0307412_10000677_pt1 | contig 19768 bp, 17 predicted proteins | sample DK1Cmetagenome_3_FD_203823 | JGI IMG/M metagenome (GOLD analysis project Ga0307412, IMG submission 203823) | Maize rhizosphere microbial communities from greenhouse at UC Davis, California, United States - DK15-C-1 | ecosystem: Host-associated > Plants > Roots > Rhizosphere > Soil | place: USA...
CCTGAATTGATTTCGAAAATCCGTATTTTGGGTAAAGTAAATGATTTATACAGGATTCTTCAGCTTTCAGACGTGTTTTTATTGCCTTCCGAACAGGAAAGTTTCGGTTTAGCTGCATTGGAGGCAATGGCTGCAAACACTCCGGTTATCAGCTCGAATGCAGGTGGAATTCCGGAAGTAAATATCCAGGGAGAGACAGGATATTTAGCAGAAATCGGAAATGTGGAAGCGATGAGTAATTATTGCATCAAATTGTTGAGCAACGAAGAACTTTTAGCCAAAATGAAGAAAAATGCGAAAGATCAAGCCATAAAATTCGATTTGAAAAACATTCTTCCTATATATGAAGAAATGTATAGAACAACCATAGAAAATTTTAAAAAGGAGTTGACAAAAGTCTAGCTATTCTGCTATATTTGTGTCACACTCATGACGGAAAAACTACTTCAATATCTTTGGAACTTTAAGGTTTTTAAGCATTTTGACTTCAAGGATATTGAAGGAAATTCCGTTGAAATATTAGATTTCGGGAAATGGAATACAGATTCCGGACCGGATTTCTTAACGGCAAAAATTAAAATCAACAATATTATTTTAGCCGGGAATATCGAACTTCACGTAAAATCTTCCGACTGGATTTTCCATAATCATTCTCAAGATCCCAATTATCAGAACATTATTCTTCACGTTGTTTTTCAAAACGATGCAGAAATTGATGAGCTTAAAGATAAAAATGTTCCTACGTTGGAACTGAGAAGTCACATTGATGAAAATATACTCTGGAAATATGAAAAACTCATCAGTGGAAGCCAATTTATTCCCTGCGAAAATATTTTTAATCCCAATAAAATTCCTGTTAATTTCCATGAAGAAAATGTTCTGAAAAAATTGGAAGAAAAATCTCTGGAATTCGAGGAAAGCTTAAAGCAATTTAAAAATAATTTTGAAGCGGTTTTATTTCACAGTTTAGCCTATTCTTTTGGTTTGAAAGTGAATGCATTTATTTTCAAACAAATTGCAGAAAGCATTGACTTTAACATTATCAATAAAATTAAGCAAAACGAAACCCAACTGGAAGCTTTATTCTTCGGTGTTTCCGGCTGGCTCGACAATTCTGAGGATGAGCAAATGAAAATCTGGAAGCGGGAATTTGATTTTATTAAAGCTAAATTCAATATTTCAGATCTAAAGCTTTATCCAAAATTCTTAAGATTACGGCCTCCGAATTTTCCGACAATCCGTCTGTCTCAACTGGCAAATCTTTACCATCAACACCAAAACTTATTTTCGAAAATTATTAACGTAAGGAATCCGGAAGATTTATTTGAGATTTTCAGAGATATCAAAGCTTCGGAATATTGGAATAATCATTTTAATTTTGGGAAAATCTCAAAAGTAGATCAACCGAAAATCTTAACTAAAGATTTTATTAAATTAATTATTTTAAACACCATTTTACCTTTAAAATATACCTATCACAAATATCAAAACGAAGAAATTGCCGATGAAATTTTACACTTTTACAACAATTTATCTTCGGAAAAAAATTCAATTATCGACGATTGGAAAAAATTAGGTTTAAAAATTAAAACAGCTTTAGAAAGTCAGAGTCTGATTTATCATTATAAAAATTCATGCGAAGAAAAAAATTGCTTAAATTGCAGTATTGGATTTAAAATTTTAAAAGAATCTTAAATGTTTGATAATATCCGCCATAAAATGGAAAGAGAATGGTTTGGCGTTCTTACAAGAATGGGAACCAAATTGGGAATTCCGGTTTCTAAACTCCGTGTTTTCTTTATTTATTCAACTTTTGCAACGGCAGGATTTTTCTTTTTAATTTATCTGGGATTGGCTTTTACTTTGTGGGTCAAGGATATGTTCATCACAAGACGCCCTAATGTTTTTGACTTATAATCATGGAATTTTTACAAATTAATTCTCCTGACGACTACAGGGTCCAGGAAATCTTCGCTTCATATTGCAGCACTTTTCCGGAGGATGAGAGGCGAAATGACAGTCAGTTTACGACATTATTTTCTCACCCGAAAGTAAAAATAATCTCCGTTTTGCATGACGCAAAAAATATCGGTTACCTTATTATTTGGGAACTGAGCAATTTCTCTTTTGTAGAACATTTCGAAGTTTTTGCTGAATTTAGAAATCAGAAATTAGGCTCAAATATTATCAATTATTTATTTGAGAATTATCCGAGAATTGTATTGGAAATCGAGCATGGACACAAGAATGAAGATGCTTTAAGAAGATTTTCTTTTTATCAGAAAAATGGGTTTCATTTAATTGATGAAATGTATGTCCAGCCGAGTTACGGGGAAGGAAAAAGTCCGTTGGAGCTTTGGTTGCTGGCCAATTATATCCCTGAAAATTTAGAGGAAGTCAAAGACGAAATTTATGATATTGTTTATCATTAAATATATTAACACCTGAAGTATTCGGCGTTTTTTGTTTCCCAGGGATTTCACAGATTTACACAGATATTTATGTTGAATTTCTTTTAAAACTATACGTAATAATCTGTGTAAATCTATGGGAGAAATTTCTATAAATAAAATTAATTCACTTCATACTCCAGCTTAATTGTAATGCTCGCTTCCTTATCTTTGGACGCCGTGTTGAAAGTCCCGCCATAAGAATAATCTTCATTGGAATTCGGGGCTGTAATCTGGACAACTCCCATTGTTGCCTTTTTCAAATTTCCTAAACTGCTTCCTGAATTTTCGGCGATTTTTTCAGCACGTGCTTTGGCATCTTTTGTTGCTGCTGCAATCATTTCTTGTTTTACGGTTGCTAATTTTGTATAAAAGTAACTTGGAGAAGAAGAAGTAAATTCTATTCCGCGATTGATAATTTCCGTAATATTTCTGGAAAGATTTTCAATTTTCGCTACTTCTTTACTTTCAATTGAAACTTTTTGGGTGAGATTATATCCTGAGAATTCGCCCTGAATATTATTTCCATTTGAATCAGTATAATTTCTAAACTGTTTTTGAATATCAACCGAAGAAAAAACAATTTCGTTTTGCTTAATCCCTTTTGACACCAGATAATCATTGATGACTTTTCGGTCTAACGCCAATTCATCATAAGCAGCTTTTAAATCAAGATTATTTTTAGAAAAACTTCCCGACCAGGTAATCAGATCAGAAGTGAATTGTTTGGTTCCCAGACCCGTAACCGAAATTGTGTTTTCAGATTTGTTTCTGTTTTTAATTGCATTTCCAAGAAGCCCGAGACCGATTATAAATCCTAATGCTCCAATTGCGATTGCAATAATACTTTTATTCATAAAACGTTGTAAATTTGATTGTTGTAATGAAACATTTTCATTTACATGAAATAATTACTATCAATTTTCATTCCAAATTTTAAGATTTTTTTAACATTTATTGTTGTTTGCTTTGCTTTAATCTTTCAACATAAGGTGGAATTGTTTTTTCCATTCTTATCAATGCTCCGGCTAAGTTTTTTGCTCTCACAAACATTCTTACCTGAGGTTCAGACAAAAATGAATATTCAATAAACTCTGAAATTCTCTCTTTAGGAATTCCTTCTTTTGTAAAATATTCTTCCTCCACTCTTTCTTTAATCCAAGTAATATCTTCCTGTAGATCGTCATATCTGTATTGTCGCTTCTGCCTTCTCGCTTTTCCACTGATAAGATCATACATTCCCTGCACATTCAGTTGCCCTAAAAGCATTGGAATTAAAACCTGCTTCACTTCCGCTGGTTTTTCGCGCATTTTTCCCACAGGTTGTGGAAGTCCGACGGCATCCTGAACAATTTTTCCTTTATCAACTTTCGCTACCCTTTTAGAATCTTTTGATAGATCACCGGTAATTTTTGTCAGTTCCACCTCTTCAATTTCTTGTGCAATTCTGACCATTTTAACGAGCAGAAAAGGATTACTCCCATTGGTAAGAACTCTTATAGAAGCTCTTTCAAAGCCTGTTTTTATGAATCTAAGCTCGTCATTATTTGTAGCTTCAATAGAAAACTCACCGGAAGAATTGGTAGATACTTTTTGATCTTTAGAAACGTTAATAACCGTCACAGCTCCCAAATCAAAATTATTTTCATCCGAAATTTTCCCCGTAATGGTTTGCTGTGAAGAAAAATTAGCAAAAACAAAACAACAAATAATGTACAAATTTTTAACAATCTGACTTTTCATAAAATATTATACTTATGGAGTCTTATACAAAGATATTCTATTTAGAACCGCATTCTTGAATCTATTTAAATCTGCATCACTGCAATAGCCATATTTAAGGATAAATTTCCTTTCAAAACCGCCTCTGAAAATATAAAGAATAAAATGCTGAACTTGTGACTTATCAATTTTAAGATCTTCAAAAAATTTGTCTCCCAAAGCCGTCTGAAGATAACTCATGAGATCAATATCATCCCATTTATTTTTTATCTTCCCGAATGAGAAAACACCTTTTGTAACAGGCTGTACAAATTCTCCGGGCCTGGCAGCTAAAACTCTTGGATCAGATTTTTGGGACATATAAAGTGCCAGATCACTTTTTAATTTTTCGACTTTCTTTGGGGGATTCAGGTTTTTGGAATCTACTTTAATATCTCCCGTAACGCCCTTTTTTATTTCAACTTCTGCAATCAGAATAGCCGATCTTACAAGAATTATATTAATTGAAGAGCTAATATTTTCTTTAGTGATTTTTTTGTTGGCGCGTTCGTAGCCGGTTTTTACAAAACGTAGTTCATCACCCGTTCTTCCGGTAATCATAAAATGTCCGTCGCGATTGGTTGTGGATCTTTCGTCCGTTCTGATATTGATAACCGTTACATCCGGAATTTCAGCATTATCTTCTGTGACAATTTTTCCGAAAATATAATCCTGGGCATTAATATTGATGAAAAGTAAAGTAAATAAAAAAAAGAATAGTTTAAGTTTCACGGGCTGTTTTTTATAAAGCAAAACTAAAGTTATTTTTAAATTATACCATAAGTTTAACCAGAGTTAACGCGTTTTAGGATTTATTTTAGATTTTTAATTTCAAAACTGTTAAATAGTGAATTAAAATTGTTAAAATTTCACTTAAAAATTAATTAACTTGCAGTCACAATTCTACTCAAAAATGCAAAATTCTTACACAGTTATCAATGCTTCAGCGGGTTCAGGGAAGACTTACGCCCTCGTTCAGCGCCTTTTGATGATCTGTCTTCGATATCCTAATCAGCAGCAGTCGATCAGGAATATTTTGGCATTGACTTTTACCAACAAAGCGGCCAATGAAATGAAGGAAAGAATTTTGTCATGGCTCGGAAATTTCTCTAAAGATAATTTCGCAGAAAATGTAGATTTAAAGAATATTCAAAAGGCATTTGAAGAAGAAGGTTTAAAAATTACCATTGATGAATTGCATCACCGCGCCAAGAAACTGCTCGATTATGTCCTTCACAATTACTCTACTTTAAATATTGGAACGATTGACCGCTTCAATTCTCGGTTGGTAAGAAGCTTTTCTTATGAATTAGGTTTGGCGAAAAATTTTAACCTTGAAATAGAAGCGGAGCCATTTTTAATTGAAGCCGTTGACAAAATGCTTGACCAAATAGGTGAAGATGAAGTGATTTCCAATTCTTTCATGGATTATGTGGACTACAGCCTTGAAAATAATGAAAGGATTAACTTAAATAAAAACCTTTATGATTCGGCGAAAGAATTTGTGAAAGACATTCATTATGAACATCTTAAAAACAACAAAGATTTCGACAATACGAATTATGAAAATATAAAGAATACTCTCCGGAAAGAGATTGTATCTAATAAAAAGCAAGCTGTCGAACTTGCCACCAAGTCCATTGAATTATTTCAATCAAAAAATATTGAGATTGAGGATTTCGCACAGGGAAAAAACGGAATTGGTGGATTTTTTACTAAGGTTTTAGATTTTTACAATCAAAAAAGAACAGGATTTCCTTTTCCTACCACTGCAGAAGAATCTGTTATAAATAATTACAGAAAGGGAGCTTCCTCAAAATCAAAACATAAAGAACCGGAAATTTTTGAAATCCTGGATCAGTTGTTGGAAAATAGAATGCAGCTGATTCTTTTATTCATCGAAACACAGAAAAAAGAGAAAATTTTATCAGCTCTTCTTCCTTTAAAAGTTAATAAAGATATTCAGGATGAATTAAAAAAAATTGAAGAAGAAAATGATCTGGTTTTGCTTTCGAAATTCAATATTCTTATCAATGAGAGTTTGCGGAATGAACCGTCTGCATTTATTTATGAAAAAGTGGGTTCACAATTTCAGCATTACTTTTTTGATGAGTTTCAGGATACTTCCGAGCTTCAGTGGCAGAATTTTCTTCCATTGAGAGATCATTCAATTTCCACGGAGAATACTTCATTTACCTTAGTTGGAGATCCCAAGCAAAGTATTTACCGTTTTCGCGGTGGTGAAAGTAAACTGATGCTGGACATTATCAATAAAAAAGAAATTTCACCAAAACAAGCTGAACTTCTTATTCTAAAAGACAACTGGCGAAGTGCAAAAAATATTGTAAAATTCAACAATGACCTTTATAAATTTCACTCTGATATTTTAGAAGAAGAACATAAAAATATTTTCGGAATGGATGCCGAACAAAGCCCGAAATCAAGTATTGAAGGCCGTGTAAAAGTGAATCTTATTGAAAACTTAACCAATGAAGATTTCTATAATGACACATCCGAAAGAATGCGGAAAGATATTCAGGAAAGTCTGGATAATGGTTTTAAATTTTCTGATATTACGATCCTTTGCCGTGGAAATTTCGACATTTTCAGCTATTCTCAGAAATTAGGAAACCTGAAAGTAAATTATAAAGGGGAAGAAACCAATATAAAAACGATTTCCGAAAAAGGACTTACATTGGAGCTATCAAATACCCTAAAGGCTGTCATTGAATTTTTGAAATGGGAAGTAAATCCGAAGAACAAACCTAATTTGATTATGATGATGTATTATCTGAACAAATTGGGAAGGATTCACATGGCGGATTTCACCTTGGAGATGAAAGAAATTCTGGAAATTGAATCTCATGAAGAAATTTTGCAATTTATTCAGCAGAAATATGCCGTTAAATTAAGGCAGGATAATTTTCCGAAATTCAATTTATACAATTTTGTGGAATATTATATTAATGAATTTTCAGTTGAAAATAAAGAGACGGATTTCCTTCTGAACTTTTTGGAAATGCTATTCAATTTTACACAAAATGCCGGCGCAAGTACGAAAGAATTTTTGAAATATTGGGACGAAGAGGCTTCAACATATACCATTCAGGCTTCTGAAAATATTGATGCCGTGCAGATTATGACGATCCATAAAGCAAAAGGACTGGAATTTCCGATTGTTTTTATTCCAATGATGAATAAGAATCGCGATGCCGAATTCACCAATTGGTTTGAAACGGCTCAGGACACGGTTTTAAAATCGGTAAATATTAATCAATTCAGTAAAAACCTGGAGGTTTATGATGAAGAAATTGAGAAATTTAACAAACAAAATTCTTATAAAAATTTCGTTGACCGGCTTTGCCTTCAATATGTAGCAACAACGAGGCCTGTAGAACAGTTATTTTTTTATATTCAAAAAGCTAATAAAACTTCGAATAATCTTGAGTTGCTGGAATTTCTTCAATCTAAAAATCCGGAAAACCTTGATGAGTTCGATTTATATGAAGTACATCCCGAAATGTTGAGAAAGTATTCGAAAGATAAAACTTCGTCTTTTAAAACCAAGGACATACGTAATCTGAAAAATATTAATGAAAAAAGCACTTCTATAAAAATTGCTACTCCATCAAAAAATTATCAGGTGCGAAATGAAAAGGTAAGAATTGGTCTTTTCGTCCACGAATTATTATCCCAGATAAATACCGCAAAAGATATTGTAAAAGTCCTGGAATGCTATGTTCTCGAAGGGCAAATCACCATTGAGGAAAGGGATGATATTCAACAAAAATTAAAGCAAATTATTGAAAACCATCATGAGTTTTTTGATGAAAAATGGGAAGTTATCAATGAAAAAGATATTATGATTTCCGAGAATGGGGAAAGCAGAGTTTACCGTCCGGACCGTATTTTAAAGGGTGATGACGGTTATATTATCGTTGATTTTAAAACAGGAGAAGAGACACAGAAAAATGAAAGGCAGATCGAAAATTATAAAAGGATTCTGGAAAACCTTGGAAGAAAAGTTTTGAAAACACAGCTTATTTATTTATAAAACAGGCACAGATTTTGCACAGCTGTTTTTATTAATTAAAAAAAATGATGAAAAAAATTACACAGATAGCACTTGTTGCTATTCTTATTTCGTGTGGTAAGAACCCAACCGAACCTATAAATTCTACAACTCAAAATGCTTCAACTCCCGAAACTCCTTTAGCAGCTACTGCTGAGCAAATGGCAGGAACATGGGTTGATGACAATTTCCTCGAAAACATCAAAAAAACAAAATCCGTTTATCCAAACAGAGAAAGCAAAACCAAAGTTTTATTTTTCACTCTTGATAAAAATGAACTGCTGAAAGGTGCTGCTTTATTGAAAGGTTTTACTGCTCAGGAAGGTGGTTATGATGTACAGATTAAATTTGATGAAGCTAAAAAAGAGTTTGCAAAGGATGAAATGATTAAAGTTTACAATGCTGATTTCACGGAATCTTTTGAATTGAAAATGAACGGTTCCAATAAGCTTGAAATGGTTCTTCCAAACAAAACTGATGTTTACCAGAAAATAAACAATGACCTTCCTACTGAATTAAGAAAAGTTCTTTTTGAAGGAAGTTACAACGAAAAGAACGGTAAATCAAAAGTTACTTTTGGAAACGATGGTAAAACAAATTTTAAAGGATACAGCAAGTACGATGTTATCTATAGTTTTGTGGACGGAATCCAGAAATTCGATGGGATTCTTCTTTATAAAGCCAATTCAACAAATCCGGATATCTATCAGTTTACCATAAAAGGAAATACTTTGGAGCTTCAATATATTCATGAAAATGAAAGCGAAAGAACCTTAAAGGCTGAAGGGGAAAAAGTAATTTTGACGAAAGATTAGTTTTAATATATTTTAAAATTTCGGGCGGCACCAAAGGTGCCGCCCGAAATTTTTCTTGCTTATAGATAATAATTTTAAGCAGTAGTATTTGGATTAAATACCCTTTGCGCCAATTCCTGATCAAAAAGATACATAGCAGACGGGTTATCACTTACCATTTTAATTTTTGTAACCAATTGAGATGCGCTTGCCTCCTCTTCTACCTGCTCGTTGATGAACCACTGAAGAAAAGAAGTTGTTGCAAAATCACCTTCATCATTGGCGTTTTTTACAATATTGAAAATACTCTTTGTAACTTTTTTCTCATGCTCCAAAGCCTTTTCAAAAATATCTATCGCATTTGCGAATTCGTGTGGTGGTTTTGGAATTTCTCCTATAATAATTTCCCCGCCTACATCGTTCAGATAATCAAACATTTTATCTGCGTGCATCAGTTCCTCTTTGCTTTGAACTCTGAAATAGTTCGCAATACCGTCAAGATCTTTTGCTGAAAACCAGGCAGACATAGAAAGATAATATTGTGCGGCGTATTGTTCGTGAGCTATTTGTTCGTTAATTAATGTTGCAATTTTCTCGCTAACCATAAGTAATAAATTTTATATTCAAAATTAGGGATTATAGCCCGAAATCAAAAATTTAATGGAAATTAATATAAAAAGAGCGGAATAAATCCCGCTCTCATAACATTAAAAAATCAAAATTATAAACTATTAATTCTCATTGGGAGTCGCCGTAGTCATTGGTTTTTTCATCATTTTCCCTCCTTTCATGCCTCTATCTTTCATCGTCATTTTTCTTTGCTCCATTTTAGCTTTTCTGTTTGCCTGCCATTTATCGTACTGTTCAGGAGTTAAGATTTGCTTCATATCTGCATCCATCTGTGCTCTTTTAGCTTTCATCTGCTCCATTCTGGCTTGTCTTGCTTCTTTACTTTTATCGAAGTCGGCCTTCATTTCAGATTTATTTCTTTCATGAAGTGTTTTAATTTTTTCAACCTGACCTTGATTAAGGTTTAAATCTTTTTGCATCTGAGCCAAATGTTCCTGTTGCTTTTCTGCTCTTTTTGCTTCTCTTTCCTGTGGAGTTGAAGTTGTCTGTTGTGCCATTGCAAAACCTCCCATTCCGATAAATGCTATTGCTAAAACTAATTTTTTCATCTTTTTAAAAATTTAATTAATTGTTATACATCTTTTTGATTATTAGTTAAAACTAAAGTTAAACAGCAATATTCACAAAAAATGTTAAATTTTAATGTTAATTTCAAAACCCAATAAAAATAAAAAGAGCAGATCCTAAAATCTGCCCTCACACCACTTAAATATAATATATGAAAATTAATTTTTTGCAAATCCGTTACGGAAACCTCCATTTCCTCGTTTTTCACCACCTCCATTATTCTGTTGTCTCGGAGCGGAATTTTCATTTCTCTTAAAACCTCCATTTCTAAATCCCCCACCATTATTTTCTCTTTTAGGAGCACTTTCTCTTCTCACTTCACCACCTCTGAAACCTCCGTTTCTCACACCTCCATTTCCGTTATTATCTGCTCTTTCTGCTCTGAAGCCGCCGTTGTTTCTTACACCACTATCGCTATTTCCTCTGAAACCGCCATTATTTTCATTTCTAAAGCCACCGGAATTATTATTTCTGTTATCAGCCCTGTTACGGAAACCTCCTGAATTATTATTCTCTCTCGACCCTCTGAATCCATTGTTTGGTCTGTCGCTTCTTCTTACAATGTTGAAAGTCGGGTTGTCATGTCTACGAAACTTCGCTCTGTCAACTCTGTAAATATTGATGTTTACATTTCTGTAACGCGGCATCGGTCTGCAGATTGACGCATAATGTGTTCTTCTGTAATTCTGGAAATAAACTACCGGACTGTGTCCACGATAATAATTGTTTTGGAAAACAACAAAAACCCTTGGCCCCATAATTCTTTGCAATGCGTAGAATCTGTCGTAATACCATCTGTCCGGATTATATCTGTAGAAATTGTTCCAGTTTGAGAAATTGACATACAAATTATTTAATCTTAAAATCTGGTCAATCTGCCAACGAGACAATCTGTTCTGATTAAAAAACACATTCCAGTTGATGCTGACGATACTGTTTCTGTAGTCATTATAGTTAGTCTGGTAATAATCGTTTGGATAATAATCCTGAGGATAATTGTAGTAATAATCATCAGGAAAATAATCTTGATCATCCTGATCACTGTAATAGCCATCATTCTGATAATACCCGTCATCATCTCCCCATCCGTCATTTGGATACTGCTGAGCAAAGGACAAAGTCGCCAGACCCATAGCAAAACCGATTAATATTTTTTTCATTTCTATAGTTGTTAATTGGTTAATATAGTAGAATATTTCTATTCTATCTTTTTGATGTAAATAAAAAAAAGAAGTTAAATCTTTTGATAAAACTTCTTTTAATTTGTTATTAACTAACTGATAACCAAATGTTAAATTTACATTCTCCCACTATCTTTTACCCAATTTGCTATTTTTTGATTAAAATTTTCCTGTGCTTTTAGCTTTTCTAATGGTAAATGCATTCTATATCGCCAATAATGGGGAAAAACAGAAGGATCATTAATTCTTTCATTGTCCATATCAGGGTTTATAAGCTCCTCATCAGTCGCCAGAAACTCCTGAATAGGGAAAATTGACAGCATTGCATCGCTGTAAAGATGCTGCTTCATGATAATTCCTGAGATATGAGAATCCATTTCTTCCGGAGATTTTCCGTATTGGATTAATTGTTGGTTAAAATATTTCTGCGTTAAGGCCGGATCTTCTTTCCACCACTGTCTCAATGTGGAACTGTCATGCGAAGAAGCTGTAACTACATTTAGATAGCTTGCATTTTTAGGATTATAAAAAGGAATATCATCCGAAGGCATCCTTTGAACTTTTAAAGCAACAATTGCCAGTTCATTCATCACAATCGGCACAGAATCCGGAACCATACCCAAATCTTCACCACAAATAAGCATATTCGTTGCATTTAAAATAACAGGAAGCTTTTCCATCGCTTTCTGATACCACAAATGATCCTGTCTTCTAAAAAAATAATCATGATAAAGGTCATAGTTCAACTTCTTTTCCCAATCTGACAAATATTTGTAAGACTCTGTCTTATAGATATTAAATCTTGGATGGTAAACAATCTGCCCATCTTTTTCTTCAATTAAAAATAAAACATTGGCACAAAGAGAAATCAATTGCTCCTCAATCGGGCCGCGAGAATTTTCCTTAAAGAAATCCGATAATTTTCTCTGCGTATTAAATTCTTCCTTTAATGAATACGTTCCATCCCCTTTATCATCAATAAACTCAAGTGCTTTTTCTTTGTTTTCGCCAAAATAATCCCAAAGAATCTGATCATTAATAAAAGGTTTACAATATCTGTCAAAATTAAACGGAATATGCCATGCATTAAATTCTTCCAAAGTAATAGGAACGGCAGGATAAAAGTAACCCAAAATCCCTTGTGTAGCAGAAATCGGCATTCTCCAGATTCGGAAAAAACCAAGAATGTGATCAATTCTCATGGCATCGAAATATTGTTCCAATGCCTTGAATCTGTTTTTCCACCACTTAAAATCATCGGCTTTCATAGCGTCCCAATTATAGGTCGGGAATTCCCAGTTTTGCCCCAATTCTGTAAAATGATCAGGTGGTGCCCCTGCCTGGAAATCCATCCCAAAAAGTTCCGGTTCCGTCCATGCTTCAACAGAATGCCTGTAAATCCCAATCGGTAAATCACCTTTTACAGAAACTCCCAAGCTATGAGTATAATCTATTGCATCCTTTAATTGTTTATGAAGCTGATACTGAACCCACGCATGAAGCATTGAAGCATCGTAATCTTTACTTTTCGCAGTAAAAAACTGTAAAATTTTTCCTGCAATATATTTTTTGTGTGTTTTCCACTCGTTGAAATTCGGTGTTTTGTATTTGTCTCTCAACACGCAAAATGCAGCATAAGGAATCAGCCAGGAATCATTATCTTTTATAAATTTCTTAAAACTCCTGTCTTTATAAATTTGGTCTTTACCGGCATTAAAAACAGCTTCCAGATATTTCCATTTTGAAGAAATCACTTTTTCATAATCGATTAAATCCAATGAATTTAATTCTGATTTTTCACTTTCGTATTCTTCAACTAAATCTTTCGGTAATTCAAAATCAAGGTTTTCCAAAGAAATATATTGCGGATGCAAAGCATAAACGGAAACTGCGGCGTAAGGATAAGAATCCGTCCAGGAATAATTCGCGGTCGTATCATTGATCGGTAAAATCTGAATGATTCCGAGGTTAGTTTCTTTTGCCCAATCTGCCAGCTTTTTCATATCAGAAAATTCTCCCACTCCAAAACCATCTTCGGTTCGCAATGAAAAGACAGGAACCGCAACCCCTGCATCGTGATACATTTGATACAGCTTGAATTTAAAATAATGATTCGAAACAACATGCAAAACGTCCTTCATCTGATTGGGAACAGTAAATCTATTTTCACCTGTTTCCACATCAACGACTTTTCCTGTTTCTTTATCGTAAAGACAGTATTTGAACTGAATATATTCGTTTTCAGGAATTTCAACAGATGTTTCCCAAATCCCAATTTCCGTTTGGGACAAATGAATTGCTTTTTCATAATCCCAATTTCCCAACGATGCCGTACTTCCGAATAATACAATTTTCCAGTTCGGATTATAAATCGGCGCTTCAATTCTGAATAAATGGGTATGTTTTTTTAACACTGAAATTTTTTCAGGAGAAAACTGATTCAGCTTATTGTAAAGAATTTTGTTGTTTAAATAATTTTCAGGAAAATTTTTATTGTTCCATTCATCAAAAATCATAAATTCCTTATAATTATGAGGAAAATTGAGTTGATGTGAAACAAATTCTTCCCGGATAATATTTCCCCTGTCGTCCACAAGCTGATATTTATAAGAAATGGATTTTGAAAAATAATCAACCTCACATTTCCATAAACCATTTTCTGCATAAAACATGATATGGCTTTGTAATACAGCTCCTTCTCCATCGATAATCAGCAACAGTTTCTCACCTGCTTGTGCACTGTAACCTACATTAAAATAAAGCTTCATTTACATTTTTTTATAAAAATACATTTTAATCTCGAAAAACAAACGCATAGAATATCAAATATTCATTAAAAAAACCTTCTCAAATACTCGAAAAGGTTCAGATTTTAAACAAAATAAAAGACTATTCCGTTACCAGAATTTTCTTATTTAATAATATTTTTCCTGATTCATCAGTAATGCTCACCAGGTAAGCCCCACTCACCAGATTTTTAAGATAAACCTGCTGATTCAAAGCACCATCTTTAACTGATAGATTCTGTTTCATCACATTTTTACCTGATAAATCATAAACATTGAACTTTATATTTCCTTTTACCGTTTTATCATTGACATTTACATTGATAAGATGTTCATCAACCCTTGTCGGATAAATATCAAGATTAGCAAAAACGTTGTTTGAAACCGCTTTATCATTCGCGAAATATTTACTTGCTAAATCATAAATATGTAAATTCTGTTCGCCTGCAATCTGATTTGCCTGTAAAGTATTCAAATCAACTTCATACAAAGGAGCGCCTTTTGCACTCGCAATAACTAATTTTCCTTTTGCATTCACAGCAGAACCGTTCACTGAATAATTTTCAGGAATTCCAGCAATTTTACCAATAAATTTCGCCGTTAATTCTTTAGGTGAAACTTTGAAAACATTTCCATACGCAGAAAAAACATAGAAATTATTGTCTGCATCGGCAATCATATCTCCACCAAAACCTGTTTCAATTTTAGTGAAAGAATTTTTCCCGTTGGATGCATCATCTTTAATAATTCCAAGGTCGCTGACAACATATTGATTTCCTTTTTTGCTGATCTGCAAAAACTGAGTTCCGGAATTGTTTATGGCATAAATATTTCCGTCGTAGCCGGTCGTCATTCGTGTAATATGAGAATTGATATCGCAAGAAGTTACCCGCGCTACCTGATTTTCTACCAAAGTAGTTTCTTTTGTTTTTGCATTTAAAACATAAATATTGGAAGAAAACATTGGCATGTACACCAGATTGTTATTGAAATCATAAGCCAACGTCGCCATATTAACAGCCTGAGAATTGTTGTAAGAATTCTTATCCTCAGTTACGGAACCATTTCTTGTCTGCGAAAAAATTTTTGCAGAAGAATCGGCAGTGAAAATTTTCTCTCCGGAAGTACCGTTCGTCACATCAATTGCACGGAAATCGTTGAAAATAATACTTGGTGTATCTTTCCCGACAAGTGCAAAAAAATCTTGCTGTGCATTTACATTTGCTCCTGCTAAAAGCAAAAATAAAGGGAATAAAAGTCTTTTCATATTATATAAATTTTGGTTTTAATCATTTTAGTATGACTAAGTTACGTAATTTATAGATTGAATGAAAAAAAAATCTGGTGATTTGAAAAAAAATATTTGTGTCACGTTTGTCAGCTTAATTACATTAAAAAACTCCCACAAAACTGTGAGAGTTATATATTAATTATACTTAAATTCTAATTCAAAACGTAAGTTGTTCCATCCCTTCCATCTTTTAATTCAATGCCTTCTGCAAGGAGCTTGTCACGAATTTGGTCTGAAAGTTCGAAGTTTTTCGATTTTCTTGCCTGATTTCTTAATTCGATTAAAACTTTTAAGGTTTGATCCAATTTTTCATTGTTATTTTCTTCGATCGTCTGCAGTCCTAAAACATCAAAAATTAAAGCATTTAAAGTAGATTTTAATTCCTCTAAATCTTTAATTGAGATCGTTTCTTTAGCATCGTTTAAAGCAAAAATATATTTTACCGCTTCAAATAAATGAGCAATCAAAACCGGAGAATTGAAATCATCAGTTAACGCACCATACGCTTTATTTTTCCACTCTTGAAGATTGAAATCCGATTGTTTTACGTCATTCGGAGTGATTGAACTTAAAACTTTAACAGCTTCCATTAATCTGATGAAACCTTTTTCACTGGCAATCATCGCATCATTGGAAATATCCAAAACACTTCTGTAATGCGCCTGCAAAAAGCAAAAACGTACAATCGACGGATGGAAAGACTTTTCAAAAAAATCATTTTCACCGGTCACCAATTGCATCGGTAAAATATAATTCCCTGTTGATTTGCTCATACGTTGAGAGTTCATTGTCAACATATTAGCATGCATCCAATAATTCACTGGAGCCGTGTCATTGCAAGCTTTTCCTTGTGCAATTTCACATTCGTGATGTGGGAATTTCAGATCCATTCCACCTCCATGAATATCGAAAGTTTCACCTAAATATTTAGTGCTCATTGCAGTACATTCAAGATGCCATCCCGGGAAACCTTCTCCCCAAGGCGAATTCCATCTCATAATGTGAGCTGGGGAAGCTTTTTTCCAAAGCGCAAAATCCTGTGGGTTTTTCTTTTCACCTTGCCCGTCAAGATCACGCGTGTTTGCAAAAAGTTCTTCGATATTTCTTTTTGAAAGTTCGCCGTAGTTTAAACCTCTCCTGTTGTATTCCAACACATCGAAATATACAGACCCATTGCTTTCGTAGGCGAAACCTTTTTCAATTAATTTTTGCGTTAATTCGATTTGCTCGACGATATGGCCGGTTGCTGTCGGTTCAATATTGGGTGGCAAAAAGTTGAACATTTCCAGGACTTTATGAAAATCGACCGTATATTTTTGTACGATTTCCATGGGTTCCAATTTTTCTAGGCGGGTTTGCTTTACAAACCTGTCGTTATTTACGTCCCCATCGTCGGTAAGGTGGCCTGCATCGGTGATATTTCTTACATATCTTACCTTATAACCAAGATGCATAAGACTTCTGTAAATAAAGTCGAAGGAGAGGAAAGTTCTCACATTTCCCAAATGCACATTGCTATAAACGGTGGGTCCACAAACGTACATTCCAACGTTTCCTTCTAAAATTGGTTTAAATATTTCTTTTTCTCCCGTAAGAGAGTTGTATATTTTTAACTGCATTGATTTTTTATTAAAAGTTAATGATTAAATTTTTTAATGCAAGCCTGCAAAGACATTACATTTAACAAAGTTCAGTGTAAAAGACAGATCTTTTAACAACAGCATTCCTGGCAACAACAAATAATGGTTGTTACAAAAATCTTATCTGAAACTTTTTTAAATTTTATCATTATTAAATAGCTTTTAAATGATGTCGCAAATGATCAATATAATCATTAATAATAAATTCTAATGTGAAAATCTGAGGCTCTGTTTTCGTCATATCACAGGTTCTTTTCAGAGCTTCATCAGGAATGTTTTCTACTGTATTTACAATCTGAAAATTCAAAAATTTCCAAAGATTGATGATATCCGAAGTCGGAACATTCTGATAATTCTGAGCTTTTACCCAAAAATCCTGATCATAGACTATATTCTCATTTTCTTTATATTGAGTGATCACAAACCTCCTGATATTCGACAAAGCGCTATCACAAAGGTGACCTAAAACTTCTTTTTTAGACCATTTTTCAGGGGAAACCTTATATGACCAGTCTTCTTCGTAGATTTCTTCAAATCTCAGAAGCTCTTCCTCAACAATACTTTTAAGAATCTGATAATCCATTTAGTTCAAATTTAGTCCAATTTTGCATGACTTCCTACATAATGTAAAAATTCCTGCCTTGTGATTGGATTGGTTTTGAAAATTCCACTCAATTCTGCCGTAATTGTAGAACTTGCCGTGTCTTTAATTCCCCTGCAATTAACGCAAAGATGCTTCGCATCAATGATGCACGCGACATTTTTGGTACCCAAAGCTTCTTTCAAAGCATTTACAATCTGCATCGTCAGTCTTTCCTGTACCTGTGGCCTTTTTGCGTAATAATCTACAATCCTGTTAATTTTTGAAAGCCCGATAACTTCTCCATTTGAAATATAAGCAACGTGCGCTCTGCCAATAATCGGCAAAAAGTGATGCTCACAAAAAGAATATACCGTGATATCTTTTTCCACTAACATCTGGCTGTATTTATATTTATTGGAAAATGTAGAAATTCCCGGTTTGTTTTCTGGTAAAAGCCCTCCGAAAATCTCGTTGACATACATTTTCGCCACTCTTCTCGGAGAATCTTTCAGAGAATCATCCGTCATATCCATACCCAAAGTATGCATAATTTCTCCGAAAAGTTCCGTTATTTTTTCTATTTTTTCTTCTGGTGATTTATCAAAAGCATCTTCCCGTACAGGCGTATGTTCTTTTCCAGTGAAAATATCATCGTCGTTATCCGTAAAATCAACCATTTTTATTTAATTTGCACAAAAATACGGATAATATCCGTTTCATTAATTTCAAATTAAGCTAAAAAATATTATCTTTTAAATCCATTCTCATTATTAGCCATGATTATTGTTGAAGAAGTATACAATGAAAACCAAAAAACAGAATTCTTAAAGTTTCCCGCGAGGCTTTATCGCGAGGATAAAAATTACATCAGGCCTTTAGATAAGGACATCGAAGAGATTTTTAATCCCGAAAAAAGCAGATTTTACAAATCCGGAGAATGTGCAAGGTTTTTATTTAAAAATAAGCAAAATCAAACCGTTGGTAGAGTTGCCGTTTTTGTGAATAAAAGCTACAAACAGAGTCAGCCAACAGGAGGAATCGGTTTTTTTGATTGTATTAATGATCAGGAAACAGCGAATTTTATTTTTGATTATTGTAAAAACTGGCTTCAGGAAAGAGGAATGGAAGCGATGGACGGACCGATAAATTTCGGTGAACGCGATAAATTCTGGGGGCTTCTTATTGACGGATTCATTGAACCTCTTTATGGAATGAATTATAATTTTCCTTATTACAAAGAGCTTTTTGAGAATTATGGTTTTAAAATTTATTTTGAGCAACTTTGTTTTTCAAGACCAATTTTCGCGGAAGTTTCGAGAGTTTTTACGGTAATGCATGCTAAACACAGTAAAAATCCCTCAATTTCTGCACAACCAATGAAAAAAAATAACCTGGAGAAATTTGCGAAAGATTTTACCGAAGTTTATAATAAAGCCTGGGCTGCGCATGGAGAAGGAAAACATATGAGTGAGGCCAAAGTCCTGAAAATGTTTAAAATGATGAAGCCTATTATCAATGAACATATTTCATGGTTTGTTTATGAAAACGATAAGCCCGTTGCCATGTGGATGAATATCCCGGATTTGAATCAATGGTTTAAATATTTAAATGGAAAGTTCGGAATATGGGAAAAGCTTACATTTTTATGGGTGAAAAGGTTTAAAAAGAACGAAAAAATGGTGGGTCTCGTTTTTGGGGTGGTTCCGGAATGGCAAAAGAAAGGCCTGGAAGGTTATATGATCTGGGAAGGCACCCAACATCTGAGAAAACATACCGATTTTAAAACTACCGAATTGCAATGGATCGGTGATTTTAACCCGAAAATGATTAAGATTGCCGAAAGTCTGGATACCACAGTGACCCGAAAACTAGCGACTTATAGATTTTTATTTGATCGAAATAAGGTGTTTGAAAGACATCCAATGATAGGATAGAGTTTCGGGGGGGGGGGTTGGGCCCGCCCCCCAGCAAAAAGCGGTTAAATAAAAAAAATTTTTTTTAAAAAAAAAAAAA
>Ga0307412_10000678_pt1 | contig 19757 bp, 11 predicted proteins | sample DK1Cmetagenome_3_FD_203823 | JGI IMG/M metagenome (GOLD analysis project Ga0307412, IMG submission 203823) | Maize rhizosphere microbial communities from greenhouse at UC Davis, California, United States - DK15-C-1 | ecosystem: Host-associated > Plants > Roots > Rhizosphere > Soil | place: USA...
CACCGGCCCGCTCCCCCACCCCGCCACCCAACGGCAGTATTCTATGGGTGGCCGGGTGGGGGAGCGGGCCGGTGCCGCCTCGAAATTCGCTCTTTCGCGAATTTCCAAACGGTCTCTAAGACCGCAGGCATGTCCCCAGTCCCACGGCATCGATGAACGCACCGTCCAACCCGGCGCCCCGGGCGGCGCTGCTGCTGTTCGGCGCGGGCGATTTCGCGTTCAACCTCTATTGGCAGGCGGTCAATCTCTACCTGCTGTTCTTCTATATCGATACGCTGCGGCTGGCGCCTGCGCTGGCCGGCACGCTGTTCCTGGTCGGCGCCGCCTGGGACGGGGTCGCCGATTTCGCAGCCGGCGTGGTCGCCGAGCGGATGCGACGACCCTATCGCTGGCTGATCGGCTGGGGCGCGTTGCCGCTGGGGCTAACCTTCATCGGGATGTTCGCAGCGCCGAAAGGCGCCTGGGGCGTGGCGCTGGCAGCGCAGTTCGGCTTCCGCACGCTCTACGCCTTCACCAACATTCCCTATGCTGCCTGGACGACCCGGCTCGCCGGTACCAGCGGCGAGCGATCGCTGCTCGCCGGCCTCAGGATGATCTTCGGCGCACTGGCAGCCACGCTGGTTGCCGGCACGCTGCCGGGGCTGGTGACGGCGCTGGGAAGCTATGCGGCGGCGGCGGCGCTGCTCGCGGCGATGGGCGTGCCGCTGCTGCTGGCGATCGCGTGGCGCGTGCCCGAACGCCGACCTGCCATCGGCGTAGAGGTCGGCCACCGTATCGGCCCGGCCCTGGCGCTGCTCGCGCGCAACCGGGCCTTCGTCGCGCTGAACCTCGCCGCCGCGGCGGGCGCGGCGGCGGCGGCCCTCACCACCCAATCGGTGCTCTATTACTTCCGCTACGTTCTTGCCGACGATCCCGCTGGCCCGCGTGCGCTCGCCGCGATGGCCTTTGCCAGCCTGGTCGCGACGCCGCTCTGGACGATCGCCGCTCGCCGGGCTGGCGCCCGCGCCGCATGGCTGGCGGCGTGCGGGCTGGCGCTCACGCTGCCGGCCGCCTTCCTGCTGTTGCCCGCGCCCGCCGTGGCGGCGGCAACGCTGTTCCTGCTCGGCATGCAGGTTGCGTTCGCCGGCTTCGGTCTCGCCGCCTGGACGCTGCTGCCGGACAGCGTCGACTGGGGCGCGGCGCAGAGCGGCGTGCGGGTGGAGGCGATCGCCTTCGGCACCTTCGCGCTGGCGCAGAAGGTCGCGCTGGCCGCCGCCGGCTTCGCGATCGGCGCGATCTACCAAGCGAGCGGATTCGTCGCCGGCGCGCCGCAGGGGCCCGCTAGCCTCGCGGCGATCCGCTGGCTGATGCTCGCCGGGCCTGCCTTGCTGATCCTCGCCGCATTGGCGGCAGTCCTCGCTTTGCCGCTGCGGCGAGACACGATGGCGCTGCTGGCGGCGGGGGAATAGCCCCGCCGCCGCCGCGCTCACACCAGTTCGAAGCTGCCCGAAACGCCCTCCGCCTCGGCCGACGGGGCGATCCATAGCTGGAAACGGCCGGGCTCGACGGTCGGCTTGAGCGCCTGGCCGATGAACAACAGGTCGGCCCGGGTCAGGGTGAAGCGCACCACCTGCCGCTCGCCCGGCTTGAGCGCGACGCGGCGGAACGCCTTCAACTCGCGCACCGGCCGGGTCACACTCGCCGCGACGTCGCGGATATAGAGCTGCACCACTTCCTCCGCGGCGCGCGTGCCGCTGTTGGTGATCGTCGCGGCCACCGTCAGCTTGCCGTCGGCGGTCAGCTTGCCCCCGCCCAGATCGAGGTCGCCATAGCCGATCTCGCCATAGGTCAGCCCGTGACCGAACGGGAACAGCGCCTGGTTCGGGAACTCGCGATAGTGCGTCTTGTATTCCTGCAGCGGACCGGGCGGATTGGGACGGCCGGTCGGCTTGTGATCGTAATGATAGGGCGACTGCCCGGTCGCCTGCGGGAAGGAAACCGGCAGCCGCGCCGAAGGACCGACCGCACCGAACAGCACATCGGCAATCGCGGGGCCGTCCTGAGAGCCGAGGAACCAGGTGACGAGGATCGCCGGCGCCTTCAGCACCGCGCCTTCCAGCGCCAGCGCGCGGCCATTGCGGAGCAGCACCACCACCGGCTTGCCGGTCGCCGCCACCGCCTCGGCCAGCGCCATCTGCGCCGGCGGCACGACGATCGCCGAGCGCGACTGCGCCTCGCCGGACATGCGGGCATGCTCGCCGATCGCCAGCACCACCACATCGGCAGCACGGGCGGCCGCCACCGCCGCCTCGATCCCGCCGGCAATCGGGCCTTCGAGCCCGGCGCCTGCGGTCACCGTCACGAGCGCGGGATCCTTGACCAGCGCCTTGACGCCGGTAGCGAGATCGACCGCCTCGGCATCGGTGCCATAGACGTTCCACGGGCCGATCTGGTCGTGCAGCCCGCTGGCGAACGGACCGATCAGCGCGATCTTCTTGCCCGTGCGCGGCAGCGGCAGCAGCCCGCCTTCGTTCTTGAGCAACACGATCGAGCGCGCGCCTGCCTCGCGGGCCAGCGCCAGATTGGCGCGGGTGCGAACGCGCGCCTTTTCGCGGGCCGGATCGATGCGGCGGAACGGATCGTCGAACAGGCCGAGCTGCACCTTGAGCGCCAGCGTCCGGCGCACTGCCTCGTCGAGCCGCGCCATCGGCACCTCGCCCTTGGCGACCAGATCGGGCAGGTGGCGGATGTAGAAGCCGCTCTGCATGCTCATGTCGACACCCGCCAGGAAGGCAAGCTTGGTCGCCTCGCGCGCGTCCTCTGCAAAGCCGTGCGCGATCAGTTCCTCGTCCGCCGTGTAGTCAGAGACGACCAGGCCCTCAAAGCCCCATTCGCGGCGGAGAATATCATTCAGCAGCCATGGGTTGGCAGTGGCGGGGATGCCCGACAGCTCGTTGAACGAGGCCATCACCGTCGGCGCACCCGCCGCGAGCGCCGCCTGGAAGGGCGGGAAATAGATCTCGCGCAGCGTCCGCTCGGAAATGTCGACCGTGCTGTAGTCGAGCCCGCCTTCCGCCGCGCCATAGGCCGCAAAATGCTTGGCGCAGGCGGCGACGGCATCGTCCGCCCCCAGCCCATGCGCGCCCTGGAAGCCGCGTACCCGCGCCGCCGCCATCAGCTTGCCGAGCAGCACGTCCTCGCCCGCGCCTTCGACGCTGCGGCCCCAGCGCGCGTCGCGGGTGATGTCGACCATCGGCGCGAAGGTCCAGTCGATGCCCGAGGCCGCCGCCTCCACGGCCGCCGCCCGCGCGGTGCGCTCGGCCAGGCCGGGATCGAAGCTCGCCGCCTCGCCCATCGGCACCGGGAAGACGGTGCGGAAGCCGTGGATCACGTCGGCGGCGAACAGCAGCGGGATCTTGAGCCGCGACTCGCGCGTCGCCACGGTCTGCATCCGCTTGGCCATTGCCGCGCCATTGCCGTTGAACACGCCGGTCAGCCGCCCGGCACGCACCTCGGCAAGCTGGCCGTCAAAGGTGGACGCGGCACCCGCCGGATTAAGCGTCACCGCCGCCCCGCCAGACCAGGCCGCCGCCATCAGCGTGAGCTGGCCGGCCTTCTCCTCGACGGTCATCTTGGCCAGCAGCGACTCGACCGCGGCGGGCAGTTTCTGGGCGCCTGCCTGGAGCAGCATCGCACGCGCCGGGCTCGCCGCCCAGGCCGCGGCGGCGCTCGCGCCGATCAATACCGCACGTCTGGAAATTTGGCCGTCTTTCACGCGTTTCCTCCCTTGGCACGACCGCTTCCGGGCCGCCGCATCATCAATCTTGCAAGCCGCTATTGCTTCATGTAACCGGTTACATCAAGAGCTTCACGCCGCCAGCAACAAAACGAGCGGCGCCGATCGAAACGAAGGAGGGGACGAACCACGCTATGCCGAACGCTACGATCCGTGATGTTGCGCGGGAAGCGTCGGTGTCCGTCGCGTCGGTTTCGCGTGCCCTGAACGGCGCCACCAACATTCGCCCCGAACTGCGCGATCACATCCGCGAAGTGGCCACCCGACTCGGCTATGTGCCGCACGCCGGCGCGCGGAATCTCAGTCTCGCCCGCTCCTCGACGATCGGCGTCGTCGTCCCCGATCTGCACGGCGAGTTCTTCTCCGAACTGCTGCGCGGCATGGATCGTCAGGCCTCCGAACTTGGCCTCCACCTGCTGCTGATGGTGATGCACGGTGAGGCCGATCGCGGCGTCACCGCGCTGCACGCGATGCGCGGCCGCGTCGACGGCCTCGTAGTGATGGCGCCGCAGATCACCTCGGACGAGCTGTTCCAGCATCTGCCGCGCTCGATGCCGTCGGTGCTGGTCAACTGCGCGCCGCATGAGGGGGTCCGCCCTGAACTGCGTGTAGACAACGTTGCCGGTGCGGTGGCGGTCGTCGACCATCTTGCCGCCGGGGGGTGCCGCCGGCTCGTCCATATCGCCGGCCCCGAAGCCAATATCGATGCGCGCGAGCGCCTGCGCGGCACCCGGGAGGCCTGCGCGCGCCTCGGCGTCGAGCTTCGCGTACTCCAGGGCGACTTCAACGAGGATTCCGGTACCGCCGCGGTCGCCACGCTCCAGGCCGAGCGCACCGAGTACGACGCGATCTTCGACGCCAACGACATGATGGCGGTGGGCGCGCTGATGGCGCTCAAGCGCGCCGGCGTCGCGGTGCCGGAGCAGGTCGCCGTGGCGGGGTTCGACAACATCCCGCTGACCCGCCTGATCTCGCCGGCGCTGACCACCGCCAGCATCGACATTGCCGAATTCGGCGCGCGTGCCGTGGTGCGCCTCGCCGGACTGATCGACGGCGCCGCCGACGAAATTCTCGAATGGCGTGCACCGATCGTCATAGCGCGGGAATCAACCCGCCACCCCACTGAAAACACAACAGAAAACCCGATCCGCCGGGAGGATAGAGAGTGACCATGAACAAGCTTGTTTTGCGTTCCGCATTGCTGACGATGACCGTGCTGGGCAGCGGTGCCCTGCTCGCCCCCGCCCCCGCCATGGCCCAGGTCGGCCAGGCGTCGCTGCGCGGCACCATCACCGCGCCTGCCGACAACCCGGTCACCGAAGTGACCGCGATCGAAGTATCGACCGGCATCCGCCGCAGCGCGACCGTCGGTGCCGACGGCAGCTATAACTTCGCCTCGCTGCGCCCGGGCACCTATCGCCTGGAGATGAAGCTGCAGAACGGCGTGCGCAATTCGGACGCGTTCACGCTGCGCGTCGGCCAGAATGCCGGCCTCGACCTCGACCTGTCGGCATCCAGCACCCCGGCCGCCGATGCAGGCGCCGCGCCCGCCGATGGCGCTGCGGCTGCACCCGCGGGCGGCGACGAGATCGTCGTGACCGGCAACCGCATCCGCTCGCTGGATGGCGGCCAGGTCGGCATCAACATCACCCAGCGGCTGATCGAGCAGCTGCCGCAGAACAACCGCAACTTCCTCGCCTTCGCCGATCTGGCGCCGGGCGTGCGCTTCATCGAGAGCGCCGACGGCTCGTCGCGCATCCAGGGCGGCGCGCAGGACAGCCGCACCGTCAACGTGTTCATCGATGGCGTCAGCCAGAAGGACTACGTCCTCAAGAACGGCATCACCGGCCAGGACAGCTCGGCGGGCAACCCCTTCCCCCAGCTCGCCATCGGCGAGTATCAGGTGCTCTCGTCCAACTATAAGGCCGAGTTCGACCAGGTGAGCTCGGTCGCGATCACCGCCGCGACCAAGTCCGGCACCAACGAATTCCATGGCGAGGGCTTTTTCGACTTCACCAACCAGGACCTGCGGTCGCGTCGCCCGAGCGAGCTGTATCCGACCAAGCTCGACAAGGTGAATTCGAACAACAAGCAGTTCGGCATGGCGCTGGGCGGCCCGATCCTCAAGGATCGCGCGCACTTCTTCGTGACGTACGAAGGCAAGCGGATCGACAGCCCGTATGACGTGCGGCCGGACAATGGCTATCCGATCAGCGGCCTGCCGTCGCAGTACCAGCAATATTTCGGCAGCTTCGCGCAGCGCTTCAACGAAGACCTGTATTTCGGCAAGATCGATATCGAGCCGAGCGACAAGGACCTGATCGAGATCACCGGCAAGTACCGCAAGGAGTCCGGCGTCCAGATTTCCACCGGCTTCCAGGCTTCCAGCACGGCCACGCTCAACAAGGTCGAGGACAAGCGCTTCACCGGCCGCTGGCAGCGTAGCGAGGACAATTGGATCAACGATGCCCGCGTCTCCTATCAGGACGCGCGCTGGGCGCCGACGCCGCAGACTGGCGGGATCACGACGCTGTTCCAGGCGACCCCGCTGGTGAACGGCAATCGCAGCCGCTTCGCCCTGCTGCAGTTCGGCGCAGGGGGCAACCAGCAGGACAAGGGCCAGAAAGGCTGGACGGTGCAGGACGACTTCACCTGGACCGGCTTTAACGGCCACACGATCAAGGTCGGCGCCAAGGCCAGCTGGATCAAGCTGCGCTCGCTGGAGCAGAACCTGATCAACCCGCTGTACACCTATGACGTGAACGCGTTCAGCCAGACGGCCTTCAACGATTCCATTCCCTACCGCCTCCAATTTGGCTCGGCGACCGGAACGGGCGCATCGGACGTTCGCTCGAACAACTTCCAGTTCGGCGTCTATGCCCAGGACGACTGGGACGTCACCTCGCGCCTGACCCTGAACCTCGGCCTGCGCTGGGATTATGAGAAGACGCCAGCGTATCTCAACTATGTGACGACGCAGGAGAACGTCAACGCGGTGTCGCCGGCCAACTATCCGAACCTCGTCAACGCCGACTACAACATCAACGACTATATCTCGAACGGCCATAACCGGAAGGCGTTCACCGGCGCCTGGCAGCCGCGCCTCGGCTTCACCTATCGCTTCGACGAGGCGGGCCGGTTCGCGGCGTTCGGCGGCTATGGCCGTTCGTACGATCGCAACCAGTTCGACTTCCTCCAGCAGGAAGTCAGCCAGGGCGCCTTCTCGACGCGCAGCTTCAACTTCATCGGCGCGGATTCGCAGAACCCGTGCACCCCGTCGCAGACCTGCATCGCCTGGAACCCGATCTACCTCACCGATGCCGGTCGCCAGCAGCTGCTCACCGGCGCCACCGGTGGCGGCCGCGAATTCCGCTTCCTCAACAACAATCTGAAGGTCCCCTATTCGGACCAGTTCAGCCTGGGGCTGCGCGGGCGCTTCCAGATGATCGGCGTCGAAGTGGGCTATACCCATATCACCAGCAAGAACGGCTTCGTCTTCCTGCTCGGCAACCGCCGGAAGGACGGCAGCTTCTTCTTCAACGATCCTGCGAGCGCGACCGATACGCCGTCGTCGCCGTTCGGTGATCCGCCCCAGGGCTATGGCGCGATCATCCTCGGTACCAACGGGCTGCGGACCAATTCGGATGCGGCCTATGTCAAGGTCACCAAGACCTACACCCAGGCCTCGCCATGGAGCATCGACGCGACCTATACCTACACCGAAGCGACCGAGAACCGGCAGTTCGGTGAGACCTATTCGCTCGATTTCCCGTCGATCAACGACTATCCGACGATCCGCTCGTCGGGCGTGCCGCGGCATCGCCTGGTGATGGCCGGCAGCGTCGACCTGCCGCTCGGCTTCGCCTTCTCGTCCAAGTTCCAGATCGAGTCCGCCTCGTTCCAGAAGGCATTCATCGATCAGGCGAGCCCGTTCCAGCGCATTCTGGTCGGCCGCGAGACCGATGGCGTGGGCGGCGGCTGGGGCCGGCGCCAGCTCGACATCGCAATCACCAAATATGTGCCGATCCACTTCGTCAGCGACCAGACCCGCCTGCGCTTCCGCGTCGACGTGCTGAACGTGCTGAACGACTATAACTATGTCGACTTCAACAACGACCCGAACAGCCCGCAATGGGGCCAGCAGGTCGGCTACAGCATCGGCGGCAACCCGCCGCGTACCGTGAAGCTGTCGGCCGGCTTCTCTTTCTGATCCCTCCTATGGGGCGGAGCACCATCGTGCTCCGCCCCGTTTTTTTTCTTCAGGACCATTACCATGATCGATCGCAGGCAGTTGCTCGGCTCTGGCGCCCTGACGCTGGCCGGCCTCGCGGGCGCATGCACCACGCCCGGCACCCGCATCGGCGGCATGGCCGCAGCACCGGGCGCAGACCCGCTGATCCGCGATCTCCAGGAACGCACCTTCCGCTATTTCTGGGACACCACCGATCCCGAGACGGGTCTCGCACCCGATCGTTGGCCCACCCCGTCCTTCGCCTCGATCGCCGCGGTCGGCTTCGCGCTCACCGCCTACCCGATCGGCGTGACCAACGGCTGGATCACGCGCGAACAGGCGCGCACCCGCACGCTCACCACGCTGCGCTTCTTCGCCACCGCGCCGCAGGGCGACGGCCAGAGCGACGCCAGCGGCTATAAGGGCTTTTTCTACCACTTCCTCGGCGTCACCAAGGGCCGCCGCTTCGCCCGCGCCGAGCTGTCGACGATCGACACCGCGCTGCTGCTGGGCGGCGTGCTGTTCGCGCAGACCTGGTTCGACGGCGACGAGCCCGAGGAGGCCGAGATCCGGCGGCTGGCCGACCAGCTCTACGCCGCGGTCGACTGGCGGTGGATCACCCCGCGCCCGCCCTTCGTCTCGATGGGCTGGCATCCGGAAAGCGGCTTCATCCCCGCCGACTGGAACATCTACAACGAAGGGCTGCTGCTCTACGTCCTTGCGCTCGGCTCGCCCAGCCACCCGCTGCCGCCCGAGACCTGGGATACCTGGACCGCGCGCTTCGAGCCGCAGTGGAGCGACAAATGGGGCGAACCGCATCTCCATTTCGCGCCCTTGTTCATCCACCAGTACAGCCATTGCTGGATCGATTTCCGCGGCATCCGCGACAAGTACATGGCCGCCAAGGGCATCGATTATTTCGAGAACAGCCGCCGCGCGGTGCGGGCGCAGCGCAATTATGCAATCGCCAATCCGGGCGGCTGGACCGGCTATGGCGAGGATGTGTGGGGCCTGACGGCGTGCGACGGCCCGGGCGACTTCAAGCAGCGGCTGAACGGCCGGACGCGCGAATTCTTCAGCTATTCGGCGCGTGGGCCCGACGACCGCGACGACGGCACGCTGGCGCCGACCGCAGCTGCCGCCTCGATCGCGTTCGAGCCCGAACTGGCTGCCAAAGCGGTCGCGACGATGCATGCCCGCTACGGGCGCGGCATCTATGGCCGCTACGGCTTTCTCGACAGCTTCAACCCCACCCTCACCCGCACGACCGAGCCGCTCAAGCATGGCAAGATCGTGCCGGGCATCGGCTGGGTCGATAGCGACCATCTGGGGATCGACCAGGGGCCGATCCTGCTGATGATCGAGAATCTGCGCAGCGGCCTGGTGTGGAACACGATGCGCCGCAACCCGCATATCCGTCGCGGGCTGGAGCGCGCAGGGTTCAAGGGCGGCTGGCTGTAGGGCTGGCTTTAATCGTCCTGCCGGTCCGTCTTCTTGGGCGCGACCCAGACATGGACCGGCACCACGACCTTGCCCGGCGCGGGCTTGCCGATATCGACGCGGCTGGCCTGAACCAGTTCGCCATTGGAAAGCGTGAAGGAAGCCCAGGGCTTGGGCATGCGGCCGAACGTCATCTTCTGGATGGGTTCGCCGGTGTTCGAATTCATGATGGTGGCAACAACAGGCATGCGCGCTCGCTATTCGGCGGAGCGGCGACCTGTCCAGCGCAGGCCCCCAAAAATCTGTGGACAGCGCCCCCTTCCCCGCCGCGCGATCGCCGCTAAAGCCGCATGGCAAGCAAATCGCATAGGGGCATCCAATGATCATCCGCAGTGACGAAACCCAGGACGTCGACGTGCCCGGCAGCGGCGCGATGCGGATGCACCTGTTCCGACCCGCCGTGGAGGGCAGCTTCCCCGGCGTGCTGCTGTTCTCCGAAATTTACCAAGTGACGGCGCCGATCCGCCGGCTCGCGGCGATCCTCGCGGGCAATGGCTATGTCGTCGCGGTGCCCGAGGTCTATCACGAATATGAACCGGCCGGCACGGTGCTCGCCTATGATCCCGCCGGTACCGATCGCGGCAATGCGCTCAAGATCGCCAAGCCGGTCGCCGCCTTCGATGCCGATGCCACGGCGGCGCTGACCGCGCTGGCGGACCACCCGGCCTGCAACGGCAAGCTCGGCACCTTCGGCGTTTGTTTGGGCGGCCACCTCGCCTATCGCGCCGCGCTCGATCCGCGCGTCGCGGCGGCCGCCTGCTTCTACCCCACCGACATTCATTCGGGCACGCTCGGCGAAGGGAAGCGCGACGACAGCCTCGCGCGGATGGCCGAGCTGAAAGCGGAACTGCTGCTGGTCTGGGGCCGTCAGGATCCGCACGTCCCCTTTGCCGGCCGCGAAGCGATCCGCGCGCGGCTGGAACAGGTCGGGGCCATCTATGCGTGGCATGAGTTCAACGCCCAGCACGCCTTTCTGCGCGACGAAGGGCCGCGCTACGATCCTGCGCTGTTTCTTCAGGCAATGGACCTCACGCTCGGCTTCTACCGCCGCACGCTGGGCTGAACGATCGCTTCGAGGCAGGAAATCATAAATCTTGTTGATGCTTCTGCATCAATCCTGTGATCTTGATTGACAGGCCACTGCCGTGCGAGTGGTATGACCAATACAGCGACCGCGACGCGATGAAGTGGATGCGGGCAATTGGGAGAGAAATCGAGATGCGCAATGCCCCGGTCATGGCGGCCGTCCTGCTGTCCTCGGTCGCCGTTCTGGCACCCCTCCAGACACAGGCGCAAACCGCACGCCAGGCCGTCGCCGAACCGCGCGCGACGCTCGATCTCTCCACCGGCTGGCGCTTCCATTTTGGCGACGCCGACGATGCGCCTGCAGCTGCGGGCTTCGACGATGCCGCCTGGCAGCCGGTTTCGGTCCCCCATACCTGGAACAAGGTCGGCACCTATGCGGTCACGCGCGCTGCCGATGCCGATATGCGCCAGGGCAAGGGTTGGTATCGCCGCAGCTTCACCGTCCCGGCCACACTGAGCGGAAGGCGGCTGTTCCTCGAATTCGATGGCGTCTCCAAGATCGCGGACGTGTGGGTGAACGGGCGGCATGCCGGCAGCCATTCCGGCGCGTTCGGCCGCTTCCGGCTGGACGTGACGGCGCTGGTTCGGCCCGGCGAGAACAGCCTCGCCGTCCGTGCCGACAACAGCGCTTCGGCACCCGGCAGCAGTACGGAGCATGTAATCCCGCTCGGTGGGGATTTCTTCGTGCAGGGGGGGATTTATCGCGGCGCGCGGCTGATCGCGGTGGAGGATGCGCATATCGACCTTGCCGATCATGGCGGTCCGGGCGTGTACCTGCATACCCCCAAGGTTTCGGCCGACAGCGCCGACGTCGCCGCGAAGACGCTGCTGCGCAATCTCGGCACGCGCGCCCGCACGCTGACGCTGACAACCACGATCCAGGACGCCGCCGGCAAGGCCGTCGCGACCGATCGCGCACCGGTCGCGCTCGCAGCCGGCCAGGCGCTGGCGGTGGAGCGCAGCCTCACCGTGCGCACCCCGCATCTCTGGCAGGGCCGCGCCGCCCCCTATCTCTACCGCGTCGTCAGCGAGCTGCGCGACGGCGCCCGCGTGATCGATCGCCAGGTCCAGCCGCTCGGCATCCGCAGCTTCGCCTTCGATCCGAACCGCGGCCTCGTGCTCAACGGCAAGGTCACGCCGCTCCACGGCGTCTCGCGCCACCAGGACGTGCAGGGCAAGGGCTGGGCGCTGACGCCCGAGGACCATGCCAGCGACATGGCCTTCGCGCTCGAAATCGGCGCCAACGCCATCCGCCACGCCCATTACCAGCACGCGCAGGAATGGACCGAAGAAGCCGACCGCGCCGGCATGGTGGTATGGGCGGAGCTCCCCTTCGTCCACGAAGCCAATGTTGAGCCGAGCCAGCCGCCCGCCGCCGAGACGATCGCCAACGCCGAGGAGCAGCTGCGCGAACTGATCCGCCAGAACTATAACCACCCCTCGATCCTGCTCTGGTCGGTCGGCAACGAAGCCGATATCGGCGCGGCGATCGATGCGATGCGCAAGGGCGGCGGCGGCAAGCCCGCCCAGTCCCGCGCGATGCTCGAACAGCTCGACAAGCTGGCGCGCACCGAGGATCCCAGCCGCCCGACCGTCTATGCCGATTGCTGCGAGGATACGCCCTCGATCCTGTCGATGCAGGGTGCGCCCAGCCTCAACGGCGTCACCCAGGTAATGGGGCTCAACCGCTATTATGGCTGGTATTATGGCGATCTGGACGGCGTAGGCCCGGCGCTCGACGCGCTGCACGCCAAGCATCCTACGCTGCCGATAGGGCTCAGCGAATGGGGTGCGGGCGGCGCGATGACCCAGCATAGCGATAATCCGCGGGGCGGCCCCGTCGCCGCCTATGGGCGCCCGCAGCCGGAGGAATATCAGAGCCTCGCGCTGGAGGAGAATTGGAAGCAGATCCGCACACGGCCCTATCTGGCGGCGAGCTGGCTGTGGAACCTGTTCGATTTTGCCACGACGATGCGCAACGAAGGCGACGCGACCGACATCAACACCAAGGGCCTCGTCTCCTACGATCGCAAGACGCGCAAGGATGCGTTCTACTTCTTCAAGGCGACCTGGTCCGACACGCCGACGGTGCACCTGAACGGCCGCCGCTATGTCGATCGCGCCTATGCGGTGGCGGACGTGCGCGGCTATTCCAATGCCGATCGGGTATCGCTGTCGGTCAACGGCAAGCCGGTGGGCGAGGTCGCCTGCCCTGATCATATCTGCGCCTGGCCCGGCGTGGCGCTGGCACCGGGCGCCAACCATCTCGTCGCCACCGCGACCATCGGCGGCAAGCAGATCAGCGACGCGATCGACTGGACCGGCCCCGATCCGCGCAAGGGCGTGTTCATCGATTCGGGCGCGCTGGTTGGCGGAACCATGGGCGGCGACCGCTATGGTTCGGACAACTTCTTCCAGGGCGGCACCGCCAAGGTGATGATGGCGGGCCGCAACCCGATGGCGCCGCCGCCCAAGGTCGAGGGCACGGATATGCCTGCGCTGTTCGGCAGCTACCGCGAAGGCCGGTTCGGGTACGAGGTGCCACTGCCCGATGGCAATTGGACCGTCACCATCGCCAGCCTGGAGCCCGACGCGGCGAAGGGCGCGAGCCGCAGCTTCGCCGTGCTGGCGAACGGACAGCGCGTGATCGATGGCTTCTCGCCGATGCAGGCAGCCGGCGGCGCGAACAAGGCGGTCACGCGCAGCTTTCAGGTGAAGAGCAGCGGCGGCCGGCTGGTGCTCGCGTTCGAACCCGTGGGCGGTGACGCGGTGGTCGCCGGCATCGCGATCCGCCCGAACTAGACGTCCAAAACGCGGCGCCCCTGCGACGCACGCCCCCTCCCCTGCGGGAGGGGGCGGTCGCTCATTTCGTCGGCCGCCGATAGGCGTGGCGAAGGAAATCGAACGCAGGCAGCGCCTCGTGCTTCTGCAGGTCGAACCAGGCGGCGTTTTCCCAGTTGGAGCCGGTGCCCCAGCGCGTCTTGCACTGGGTGGAAACCCAGGCCGGCTCCCAATAGACCACACCGATGCCGCCGCTGGTCACCACCTGCTGGGTAAGGTCGACCAAGTAGCGGCGCTGGCCGTCCGGGGTTGCCGGATAGCCTGGAATCAGCGTGTCGGGCCCGAGCAGATTGGGCGCCTGGTCGGCGCCGTCATTGGTGAACGGATACGCCGTCTCCACCACGATCACATCGGCCTTGTAGCGCGCCTTGGCCTCAGCGATCACCTTGCCGAGGCCGTCGATGCCCAGCTTCGACCATTTGCGGTAATAGCTGATGCCGATCAGATCGTAATCGAGCACGCCCGCCACCGTCGCCTGGTCGAACCAGGGCATCACATTCTCGGGCTGGGCGATGTGGAGCATCACCTTGGGTTTGGTGCCCGTCGCCTTGCCGGCGTCGCGCACCGCCTTGATGCCCGCGTTGAACAGCCGGGCGTTGCGTTCCCAGTGGATCGCCTCGCCGATCACGCCGCCCATCAGCTCCGGATTGGTCTCGTTGCCGACCTGCACCATCTCCGGCATCAGGCCCTGTGCGGCGAGCTTGCCCAGGATCTCGCGGGTATAGTCATACACCGCCTTCACCTGTGCATCGGTGTCGAGCTTGGCCCAGGCGGCGGGTGCGCGCTGCTTCTCGCCATCGGCCCAGTCGTCCGAATAATGGAAGTCGAGCAGCACCTTGAGGCCCGCCGCATGCGCGCGGCGGATCGTCTTCAGCACGTCGTCGTAATTGCTGTAGCGGGTCCAGTCCGGGGCGTTCCAGATCCGCACGCGGACGATGTTGCCGCCCTTGGCCTTGAGCAGCGCGAAGGGGTCGACCGGCTTACCGCGGTTGCGATAGACCGCGCCGCAATCCTCCATTTCGTTCACATAGCTGAGATCGGCGCCCAGATAGAGCGTGTCGTCCTTCGCCGTCGGCGAACCGGCGGCGAGGGCTGCGGCGGCGAGAAGCTGGCCCAGCATCAGAAGCTGTAGCTCACGCCACCGAGGAAGCGACGGCCGAACCGCTCATAGCGGCCCTGCAGGCGCGTATCCCCGTAATAGGTCTCGAACGGCTCGTCGGTGAGGTTGCTCGCCTGGAACAGCAACTCGACATTCTTCAGCGGGCCGTTCTGGAACTTGTACGAGGTCTGGAAGTCCAGCACGCCTTCGTTGCGGGTGTACAGGATGCGATCGGTATCGCCCAGTTCGGTCGCGTAGTTGCTCCGATAGCGATAGGCGATCCGCGCCTCGAACCCGCGCTTGCTGTAATAGAGCGTGGCGTTGCCGACATGCTTCGACAGGCCGGGCAGCGCGGTGGCGCCGATGGCGTTGTCGCGCTCCTGCACGCTGATGTCGCTGTCGGTGTACGAATAGTTCAGGTAGGTGCCGAACCCGTCGAACGGCGCGGGCAGGAAGGTGAAGGCCTTCTGGAAACCGATCTCGACCCCCTTGATCGTACCGCCCTTGCCGTTGACCGGCTGGGTGAAGGTGCCCTGGATGATGTTGCCGCCCGCATCGGTGAAGTTGCGGGTGGTCGTCTGCGTCGCGATGAACGTGTCGAGATCCTTGTAGAAGCCCGAAATGGTCAGCGCGCTGTCACGATCGAAATACCATTCGAAAGTGAGGTCGAGCTGCTTGGCGCGGAACGGCTCAAGCAGCGGGTTGCCGCCGGTGGCCGAAGGCGCGCCGTTGCTGGTGAACACGCCGACGCCGGCATTGAGATCGTCGAGCGGTGCGCGCGCGATCGCCTTGCTGGCGCCGAAGCGCATCTGCAGCTTCTCGGTCAGCTTGAAGTTGAGGTTCAGGTTAGGCAGCCAATCGGTGAAGGCATTGTCGAACCGCACCGGGGTGGCGATGGCGGTGGCGCCCTGCCCGTCGATCTGCGTGCTGCGCGAGCTGGTGTCGGTATGCACCATGCGCACGCCGGCATTGCCGGTCACCGGGATGCCGAACAGCGTACCGTCCAGGTCCGCCTGCGCATAGGCCGCCACCGTCGACTCCCGCACCTTCCAGCTCGACGACTGGTCGTAGAAGCTCTCCTGCGGATCGAGCGTGCCGAAATAGCGGCTGATCGCGCCCGGAATGTCGATCGACAGCGTCTGCGGCACGCCGCTGAAGCCGCTGGGGAAGGTGACGGTGCCGTTGATCAGGTCCGAAGGGATCGCGACGCGGTCCGCTTCGGCGATGAAGCCGTACTGGGTGCGCTGGGTGTAATCCTTGCTGCGATCGGTGAAGCGGCCGCCGGCGGTGACGCGCTTGAGGAAGCCGCCGTCGAACTCGCGCTGCAACTCGCCCTTCAGCGTCCACAGATGATCGTTGATCAGCGGCGCGCCGCCGCCGTTCGTCGGGATCTGGAATTCCGAGATGCGGTTGACGTTCGGATCGGTCAGCGAATGGTTGAAGCTGAAGCCCGCCGCCTGGCCGGGCGTGGTCAGGAAGGTGCCGGTCGAGCCGAAGCGATCCTGGAAGGTGAAGCCGTTGGCCGTCGCCGAATATTCGGTGCGCAGCGTCAGGAACTGCTGGCTGCGATGGGTGGTGGAATAGCCGGCGTCGAGGATGCCGGTCCAGCCGTCCTTCGACCATTTGCCGTTCAGGCCACCCGCGTACAGGTCGTCGGTGAAGAAGAAGCTCTCGTTCACGTTGCGCACGTCGAGGCCGTAATCGACGCCGGTGTTGGTCGCGGTGATGCCGGTGACGTTGCCGTTGATCACGGTGGGGTTCGAGAAGGTGTTGCCGAACGGCAGCCCTTCGGCGCGCAGGCCGCGCTGCGTCTCGCTGAACTTCACATGGCTGTAGAAGAAGTCGCCGTTCAGCTCGAACAGGCCGTGGCCCGGGTTCCACTGCACCGCCGCGAGCGCGCCGTGGCGGATGTCGTCGCCGCCGCGCACCAGCGCCTCATAGCCATAGGGGATGTTATCCTGGCCGGGCGCGTTGCCCGCCGCGCCCTTGCCGTCGCCGTTGAGGTCGGCGAAGCTGTTGGTCGAGCGATAGACGTTGGTGCGCGCGGTGGCGTTCGCCTGACGGCGGCCCGAATAACCGAGCGCCACGCCCAGCGTGTTGTCGAAGAACTGATCGACGTAACTGATGCTGCCGATATAGCCCCAGGGCTTGGCATCGGCGATGTCCGGCGCGAGGTCGTTATAGCTGGCGCGCAGGTTGATCGCGATCTTGCGCTGCCCGAAATCGAGCGGGCGCACCGTCTGCAGGTTCACCTGGCCGGCGATCGCGCCTTCCACCTGCGACGCGGTCGGCGACTTGTAGACGAAGGCGCCGTTCAGCAGCTCGGTGGGATAATCGTCATAGCGGATGTTGCGGTTCGCCTCGGCCGAGACGACCTCGCGGCCGTTGAGCAGCGTGTTGACAAGGTTCGGGCCCATGCCGCGGATCGAGATCTGGGTGCCGTTGCCGCGGTCGCGATTGGTGGCGAGACCAGGCAGACGCGCCAGCGATTCCGCGATCGACGCCTCGGGCAGCTTGCCGAGGTCCTGCGCCGAAAGCGTTTCCTGCACGCGATCGGCATCGCGCTTCGATTGCAGCGCGGTGCGCAGCGAGGCGCGATAGCCTTGGACGACGATTTCGGCGGTATCCTGCTCGTCGCTGCCAGGCGCCTGGGCGGGTGCCGCGCCCTGCGACGGTTCGGTCTGGGCGAAAACGGGGGACGCGATTGCAATCGCGAACAGGCTCGCGGCGGCCTTTGCCGCGCCGGTTATTTTCATGGTTCCTCTCCAACAGGATACGCTGATGAGGGCGCATTAATCTTATAAATCAGGTTGAGAAAGCGGCCTTGGTTACCTTTGGAAACATTTCATCCAAACCGTGCCAAATTTGCCACGCTCGATGGGCACGCCATACGCGATCGTCCAGTGCAAACGCCGCAATCGGGGCTGCTGGGCAGGACGGAGCGACAAGGCCGTGAGCATGTCCCGTCAACCGGGCGAATGCTTTGACCTTTGCCGCGACATTCCGCACAACCTCGTTCGATGCCAGAGCCGTTGCGCAGCATAGCCTTTGAGGGTGTCGGCAAAGCCTATGCCAAGGGTGCGCGGGCGGTCGACGGCGTCTCGCTCGAGATCGCCGGTGGCAGCTTCGTCGCGCTGGTCGGCGCCTCGGGATCGGGCAAGTCCACCCTGCTCAAGATGGCCAACCGGCTGATCGAACCGAGCGAAGGCCGCGTGACGATCGACGGGCAGCCGGTGGACGCCGAGCCCCCCCACCTGCTCCGCCGGCGCATCGGCTATGTCTTCCAGAATGTAGGCCTGTTCCCGCACCTGACCGTCGGCGAAAACGTCGCGATCGGCCTGCGGCTGGCGGGTGGACGCGACCAGGGGCCGCGCGTCACGGAACTGCTGCGGCTGGTCGACCTGCCCGAGGCCATGGCGGCCCGCATGCCCGATGCGCTGTCCGGCGGGCAGCGCCAGCGGGTCGGCGTCGCCCGCGCGCTGGCAACGGGTCCGAAGCTGCTGCTGATGGATGAGCCCTTCGGCGCGCTCGATCCCGTCACCCGCGATGCGCTCGGCAAGGCGATCCGCGCGCTGCACGAGGCGATGGGGCTCACCACCATCCTGGTTACCCACGACATGGCCGAGGCGCTGCTGCTCGCGGATCGCATTCTGGTGATGGAGGCGGGCCGCGTCGTCGGCGATGCCACGCCGCGCGATCTGCTCGCCGGCAAGGGCGGACCGGCGGCGGACGCGCTGGTCGCGGTGCCGCGCGAACAGGCCGAGCGGCTGGCGGCGCTCGCCCGATGACCGCCGCCTTCGCCCGCGTCCCCGAACTGCTCGCGCAACACCTGCTGCTCGCCTTTGCCGCGCTGCTGCTCGGCATCGCGATCAGCCTGCCGCTGGCAGTGGTCTCCGCGCGCCACCGCGGCGTTGCCCGCGCCGCGCTGGGCCTGGCGAGCCTGATCCAGACCATTCCCAGCCTCGCGCTGCTCGCGCTCTTCTACCCGCTGCTGTTGTCGCTCTCGGCGCTGGTCGGCGGCGGGATTCCGGCGCTGGGGTTCCTGCCCTCGCTGCTTGCGCTCACCCTCTACGCGCTGCTGCCGATCCTGCGGAACGCGGTGACCGGCCTGGTCACGCTCGACCCTGCGGTGCGCGAGGCGGCCGACGGGGTCGGCATGACGCGCTGGCAGAAGCTGCGGCTGGTCGAGGCGCCGCTGGTCGCGCCGATGGTGATGGCGGGCATCCGCACCGCCGCGGTGTGGACGATCGGCGCGGCGACCCTCTCCACCACCGTCGGCCAGCCGAGTCTGGGCGACCTGATCTTCGCGGGCCTCCAGACGCAGAACTGGGCGCTGGTGCTGGCGGGCTGCATCGCCGCCGCCGCGCTGGCGCTGGCCGTCGACGCGCTGCTCGGGCTGGCCGAATGGGGGATTGCCCGCCGGCGCCGCGTGCTGGTGTGGGTGAGCCTGGGGCTGCTCGGCGCGGCCACGCTGGCGGCGCTCGTCCCCGCCTGGCCGGCTGCGCGGGGGACGGTCACGATCGGCGCCAAGGGGTTTTCCGAGCAATATATCCTCGCCCGCCTGATCGGCGCCCGGCTGGAGGCGGCGGGCTATACCGTCCGCTACCGCGAGGGGCTCGGCTCCGGCGTCGCCTATGGCGCGCTCGCGAGCGATGTGATCGACGTCTATGTCGACTATTCGGGCACGATCTGGACCAACCAGATGCGCCGCACCGACGTGCCATCGCGCGGCGCGATCGTCCGCGGCGTGGCCGACTGGGCAAAGCGCACGAGCAACGTCACGCTGCTCGGCGCGCTTGGCTTCGAGAACGCCTATGCCTTCGTCATGCGCGGCGACGACGCCCGGCGCCGCGGCATCACCACCATCGCCGATCTCGCCCGGGTCGCGCCGTCGCTGAAACTCGCCACCGATATCGAGTTCCTCGAACGCTCCGAGTGGAAAGCGGTGCAGCGCGCCTATGGCCTGCGCTTCGCCGAAGCGCATCCCTATCAGCCGACCTTCATGTATCGCGCGCTGACCAGCGGCGCGGCCGACGTGATCCCCGCTTTCTCGTCGGACGGCCGCATCGCCGCGCAGGACCTGGCGGTGCTGAAGGATCCCAAGGATGCCATCCCCGGCTATGACGCCGTCCTGCTGATCGCGCCGAAGCGCGCCCGCGACGCGCGCTTCCAGGCGGCGCTGCGCCCCCTGCTCGGCGCAATCCCGGTCGAGAAGATGCGGCAGG
>Ga0307412_10000679_pt1 | contig 19750 bp, 11 predicted proteins | sample DK1Cmetagenome_3_FD_203823 | JGI IMG/M metagenome (GOLD analysis project Ga0307412, IMG submission 203823) | Maize rhizosphere microbial communities from greenhouse at UC Davis, California, United States - DK15-C-1 | ecosystem: Host-associated > Plants > Roots > Rhizosphere > Soil | place: USA...
CGGTCCGTGGCCTCTGCGTTGAGCCGGAGGAACGGTTCGGTGTTGGAGGGGCGCAGGTTGAACCAGTAGCTGCCGTCGTTGGCGGTGAACGTGCTGCCGTCCAGGTTGTCGATGGTGAGGTCCTCGCCGGCGAAGGCGGCGCGTACGCGTTCAACGGCGGCGGGCTTGTCTTCGACTTCCGAGTTGATCTCGCCCGAACTGACGTAGGGCTCGTACTCGCGGGCCAGCTCGGACAGCGGGCCGTCCTGCTCGCCCAGGGCAGCCAGGACGTGCATGGCGGCCAGCATGCCGGTGTCCGCGTTCCAGAAATCCCGGAAGTAGAAGTGGGCAGAGTGCTCGCCGCCGAACACTGCGCCTTCCTCTGCCATGACGGCCTTGATAAAGGAATGGCCCACACGCGTGCGGACGGCACGGCCGCCGTCCTGCTCCACCAGTTCGGCCACGGCGCGGGAGCAGAGGAGGTTGTGGATGATCGTTGGTGTGGCCTCGCCCTGCGCCTTCGCGCGGGCGATCTCCCGCCGGGCCACCATGCCGGTAATGGCCGACGGCGACACCGGCTCGCCCTTCTCGTCCACCACGAAGCACCGGTCGGCGTCGCCGTCGAAGGCCAGGCCGATGTCCGCGCCGTGCTCGACCACTGCGGCCTGCAGGTCGCGGAGGTTCTCCGGCTCCAGCGGGTTGGCGGGGTGGTTGGGGAATGAACCATCCAGCTCGAAGTACAGCGGAATGATGTCGAACGGCAGCTTGGGAAGCAGGGTGTCGCCCAGGACCGCAGGCGTGGTGAGGCCGGCCATGCCGTTACCGGCGTCGACAACGACCTTGAGGGGGCGGGAACCGGACAGGTCCACCAGCTTGCGGAGGTACTCGGCGTAGTCCTTGAGCACGTCGCGGACACTGATCTGGCCACGGGTGCCGGCGGCGGGGATGGAACCGGTGTTGAGGTACTGCTCGGCGAGGGTCTGGATGTCCTTGAGGCCGGTTTCGGAGGAGATGGGGACGGCGCCGGCCTTGGACATCTTGATGCCGTTGTAGCCGGCGGGGTTGTGGCTGGCGGTGAAGGTGGCGCCGGCACGGTCAAGGAAACCGCACGCGAAGTACAGCTCATCGGTGGAAATCAGGTCCAGCAGCTCGACGTTGGCGCCGCGGGTTGCTGCACCGTCTGCGAATGCCTTGCTGAATTCGGGGGAGGAAGGGCGCATATCCCCGCCCACCAGGATGGTCTGGCCTTCGAGCTGCAGGACGTCCACGAACGCGGCCCCCACGGCTTCGACGATTTCGGCGGTGATGGACTCGCCCACAATGCCACGGACGTCGTAGGCCTTGAAGGATGCCGAGAGATCAAAAGTCGTTGTCTGTTCGCTAGTCACGGGCTTTATCTTACGATGGCGCGGAAGGTGCCTGTGGAGGAGGGGTGGCAGCAGCCCAATGTGACGGGGCTGGTGTTGGCCCGCTTTCCACATACGGTCCCCGCATGTGCCGGCTGTCGGAGGTGGCTGGGATACTGAATCAATGGTCGATAACCAGCATGCCGCCGCACTGATAGACACGCCCCCAACACCTGCTTCAGCAACCGACGGGTCCGGCCCTGCCTCCGCCACCCACCAGCAGGCGCTGGAGGTCCTCCGGGAACTGGTGGGCCACCCCGAAGCCGGTTTTCACGAGGGGCAGTTCGAAGCCATTGAGGCGCTGGTCGACGGCGGGCGACGGGCCCTGGTGGTCCAGCGCACCGGCTGGGGAAAGTCAGCGGTGTACTTCGTGGCGTCCCTGCTTCTCCGGCGCCGGGCTGCAGGGCCCACGCTCATCGTCTCGCCGCTGCTTGCCCTGATGCGGGACCAGGTGGCCGCCGCGGCAAGGGCAGGCGTCCGCGCCGTCGCCATCAATTCAGCCAACCAGCTGGAGTGGGACACGGTCCGCGAGCAGCTGGCCGCGGACCAGGTTGACGTCCTGCTCGTCTCCCCGGAGCGCCTCACCAACCCGTCCTTCCGCGAGAACCAGCTGCCGGAACTGATCCGGCGCACCGGCCTGCTGGTCATCGACGAAGCACACTGCATCTCCGACTGGGGGCATGATTTCCGCCCGGACTACCGCAGGATTGCGGACCTGATCACCCGGCTGCCCGAGTCGGTCCCCGTGCTGGCCACCACCGCCACCGCAAACTCCCGCGTGGTGCACGATATCGAGGAACAGCTCGGGGCCGGCGTCCTGACCATCCGCGGTGCGCTGGGCCGGGACTCGCTCCGGCTCGGCGTCCTGTCCCTGCCGGACTCGAAACAGCGCCTGGGCTGGCTCCTGACCCACCTGTCCGATCTTCCCGGCAGCGGCATCATCTACACGCTGACGGTCTCCGCCGCCGAGGACACCGCCCGGCTCCTGAAGGAGGCAGGGCACGAGGTCCTGGCCTATACGGGCCGCACCGATCCCGCCGACCGGGAACGAGCCGAGCAACTGCTCAAGGACAACCAGGTCAAAGCCCTGGTGGCCACATCCGCGCTGGGCATGGGCTTCGACAAACCTGACCTGGGCTTCGTGGTCCACCTGGGCGCGCCCTCCTCGCCGGTGGCGTACTACCAGCAGGTGGGACGTGCCGGCCGTGGCGCCGCGAACGCCGATGTCCTCCTGCTTCCAGGCTCCGAGGACCGGGAAATCTGGCAGTACTTTGCCACCGCCTCCATGCCCTCCGAGGAAAAGGCGGCCGCTGTCCTCACCGCGCTCGCGGAGGCCGGGACTGCGCTGTCCACGGTGGCCCTCGAAGCGCGGGTGGACCTGCGCCGCACCCCGCTGGAGCTGCTGCTGAAAGTCCTGTCCGTGGACGGCGCCGTCGAGCGGGTAGGGGGAGGCTGGCGGTCCACGGGGCAGCCCTGGGTCTACGACGCGGAGCGGTACCAGCGGATTGCCGAGGCCCGGGTGGACGAGCAGGACTCCATGGTGATCTACCAGGACACCGCGGGCTGCCGGATGGAGTACATCACCTCCGTCCTGGACGACGAAACGGCGCACCCCTGCGGCCGGTGCGACAACTGCGCCGGACGCTGGTTCCCGGCAGAGGTAGCGGAGGATGCCACCGCTGCCGCAGGCCAGACCCTGAGCAGGGCGGGCGGTGTCCTTGAAGCGCGCCTGCAGTGGCCCAGCGGCATGGACCGCCTGGGTGTTCCGGTGAAGGGAAAGCTGAAGCCCGGCGAAGGACTAGCAGAGGGACGCGTCCTGGCACGCCTGACGGACCTTGGGTGGGGCGGTGCGCTGCGGGAGCTGTTCGCTGCCGGCGCCCAGGACCGGCCCGTGGATCCCGGGATGCTGCAGGCCTGCGTGCAGGTCCTGCGGGAATGGGGCGCCGGCGATGCCCGCACCCCGGGCTGGAGCGGTGCCGGCAGGCCGGCCGCCATCGTGAGCATCCCGTCACGGAGCAAGCCGCAGCTGGTGGGCTCCCTCGCCAGGGGAATCTCGGAGATCGGCCGGATTCCCTACCTCGGCGAGCTGCAGCTGGCCCACGGCGGCCCTACCGGCAGCCGGGGCGGCAACAGCGCCTACCGGCTGGCCGGGGTGTGGGACCGCCTGGCAACCGGGCCCGAGCTTGAGGCGGCGCTGGCAGCAGTCCAGGGGCAGAGCGTGATGCTCGTCGATGACCTCGCGGACAGCAGGTGGACGCTTACGGTCGCGGGCCGCGCTCTTCGGCAGGCCGGGGCCGGCGCGGTTCTTCCACTGGTGCTTGCCCAGGCCGGCTGACTTCTGCGCCGGCGTGCCGGGGCAACAGGAGGCTGTCGATGGTGCTGGCGAGCATCAGGGCGGCCATGGCCAGGAACGCGCCGCGGAATGGTCCCGCGGCGCCCTGGAAACCTGCGGGAAGGCCGTCGAAGATCCGGATCAGCAGTGCCGCCACGGCGATGCCCGCTCCCGTGGCGAGCTGCACAAGGGTGGCGGAGACGGTGTTCGCCGATGTCAGCTGGGCCGGCATGATGTCTGCGTACTGGACCGAGGCGTAGGCCGAGAAGCCGATTGACCGGAACGCTCCGCTGCAGACCAGCAGGGCGAACGTCAGCGCCTGCGGTGTCTCGGGCGTGAGGAAGGCGCAGGCGGTGAAGGTCGCCGCGGACGCAAGGGACGCGAAGACCAGCATTGCCTTGAAGCCGAAGCGGCGGATCAGCGGGGTGGTGGCCGGCTTGATGCCGATGTTGCCGATGAAGACCGCGGCCACCATGATGCCGGCGTGGATGGGGGACCAGCCGAATCCTGTCTGGAACATCAGGGGCAGCAGGAACGGTACCGAGCTGATGGTCAGGCGGTAGACGAAACCGCCGGTGGCCATGGCGCGGAACGTTCGGGTACGGAAGACGTCCAGGTCGAACAGCGGGTTCCTGGCCTTGCGCATCCACAGCACGGCGGCCGCGAGGCAGAGCGCTCCGGCGGCTGCGCTGACCGCCGCCCAGGGGGTGTCGGGGTGGGCGCTGGCCAGTTCGAGGCCGGTCACCAGTGCGCCGACGCCCAGGGTGGTGAGGAACAGTCCGGGCCAGTCCAGGCGCCGGCCCGGGTCGCCGGCTGTGCCGGGTACCAGCCGCAGCGCCGCGATCAGGGCGGCCGCCCCGAGCGGAAGGTTGATCAGGAAGATCCAGTGCCAGGACAGGTAGGTGGTGAGTGCGCCGCCCACCAGGGGAGCGAGGACAGGGGCCAGGAGCCCGGGCCACACCAGGAAGGCGGTGGCGCGCAGCAGTTCGGATTTGGGGGTCCCGCGCAGCACCACCAGGGTTCCCACCGGCACCATCATGGCACCGCCGGCGCCCTGGACGATGCGGCTCACAGTCAGGGTGGTCAGGTCCTGGCTCAGGGCGCAGGCGAGCGAGGCGGCCGTGAAGACGGCGATGGCGAGGCAGAACACCCGGCGGGCTCCAAAGCGCTCGGCCAGCCAGCCGCTGATCGGGATGCCCACGGCCACTGTCAGGAGGTAGGCCGTCATGGTGATGTTCACGTCGGCCGCCGGAACACCGAAGTCGGCGGAAATGTTGGGGATGGCGGTGGTCAGGACCGTGCCGTCCAGGAATTCCATAAAGAACGTTGCCGCCACCAGGAGCGCCAGGCGCGGGTTCCACACCTGTCCGGTGCTGCCGCTTCCGTCCACCTGAGTACTTGCTGCCATCCGTTTATGGTGCCATCGGGCGGGGCCCGCCGCAGTGCGGTGTCCGGTCCCCGGACGGTACCCACAGGCGCGGTCGCTGGCCGTCCGGACCCCACTCCTTCAGAAGTTTGTTCGCGGATCCTTACCCAACAGGCTCCGATCTGCGAACAAGCCCGGGAAAGTCCCGGGAACGCAAAAGGCCCCGGTACTCAGACCGGGGCCAAACGCGGAGACGGGGGGATTTGAACCCCCGGTCGAGTTTAACCCCGACCCTTCATTAGCAGTGAAGTCCATTCGGCCGCTCTGGCACGTCTCCAATTGCTATTCCTAGCCCACCAAGGATACGCAGATCCGGGCACCCAGTGCAAAACGCCGGCGTGAGCCGGGTACAGCGCCAACAGGCACGGCGCACCAGGGAAACTCAGTCGGCGGGCTGTGCGGGGCGCGCCATCCGGATCTCGCGGAGGTTCTCCCATTCGGCTAGGACGTCCTCGGCGCCGTCAGGTTCAAAGCCGAACCGGCGGTAGAAACCGATGGCACGGCTGTTGTCGGCCGCCACCCACAGGCTCGCCGCTTCATTCCCCAGCGCCATTTCCAGCAGCCGCCGCCCCAGGCCCAGCCCCTGGTGCGAGGCCAGCAGGTAAAGTCCCCACAGCTGGAAGTCTCCGGAGACCGGCGGCGGATGCCCTTCCGGGGCGCCGGGGGCAGGATCCCGCCGCACGCCCGCGAACCCAACCACTGTCCCGCCGTCGCAGGCCACCCATGCCTCGGCAGGCTCGGGACGGTCCAGCAGCATACGCCACAAGTCCACCCGGCTGGCAGGGTCGACGCGGGACAGGAAGGCGTCGGAGAGCATGCCGCGGTACGTTTCCCGCCAGCAGCGGATGTGCACCTCAGCCAGTGCCTCCACGTCAGCCGCGACTGCCCGCCGCACCGACAACCCTGGCGTCACGACAATCCGCCCGCCAGTGCCTTCCACAGGAAATGCTGGCTTCGGGCCTGCAGCGCGGCGGCCTGCCGGTTGTCGGACGCACCGGCGTGGCCGCCCTCCAGGGCTTCGTGGAACCAGACGTTCGGGATGCCCATGGCCAGCATGCGGGCTGCCATCTTCCGGGCCTGGACCGGTCCCACCCGGTCATCGGAGGTGGCGGTCCAGATGAACGTTTCGGGGTACTCCACGCCGTCCCGGAGCAGGTGGTAGGGGGAGAAGGTCCTGATGTACTCCCACTGCTCCGGCACATCCGGGTCGCCGTACTCCGCGATCCAGGAGTGGCCGGCGGACAGCCTGGTGTAGCGCCGCATGTCCAGCAGGGGCACGCCGCAGGAGACGGCCCCGAACAGGTCCGGGTACCGGGTGAGCATGTTCCCCACCAGCAGCCCGCCGTTGGAGCCGCCCACGCACCCGAGCCGCTCGCGGGACGTGACGCCGCGGCTGATGAGGTCCCGGGCCACGGCCGCGAAGTCCTGGAACGCCCTGTGCCGGTTTTCCTTGAGTGCAGCCCGGTGCCAGGACGGACCGTATTCGCCGCCGCCGCGGATGTTGGCCACCACGTAGACCCCGCCGCGCGAATGTCCGTCGCTGCTGCCGGCGGGGCCCGAGGTCCTGCGCTCCAGCCACGCCCTGCCCACGGTGCCGCTGTAGGCAGGCGTCCGGGAGATCTCGAACCCGCCATATCCGGACAGCTGGGTGGGGTTCTGGCCATCCAGCGGCAGGTTCCGGGCGGACACCTGGAAATAAGGGACGCGTGCTCCATCCTCCGACACGGCGAAATGCTGCTGCACTTCGTATTCGCTGTCCGCAAAGAACGACGGCGACGCCTTCACCACCGCGTGCCGGCTCGCCACGCCGGGCTGCGCGCCGTCGTCGTGGTTGCGTTCCAGGGTTCCCCGCATCAGGGTGCTGGGGGTGGTGAATCCGGTGGCGACGAGCCAGAAGTCGTCGCCCGCACCGCCGTCGGCCGCGGTTTCGTCCTCGTCGTCCACGGCGTAGGCGTTGACGTCGTGCAGGGGCGGGCAGGCGTCCAGGGGCGTGGAGGCCCAGGCGCCTTCAGCGCTGTCTGCGCCTGGCACGGGGCGGGACGGGTCGAGGACCCGGATTTCGGACGAGACGTCCCGAAGGAGGTTCAGCAGCAGGAAGTTGCGCGTCCAGCTCCAGGACTGCAGGGAGGTGCGGGCATCCGGGGTGAACAGGACGGACAGGCTGCGGACGCCGGCCAGGTAGTCCTCAAACCCGGCGGCGAGCAGCGAGCCGGCCGGGTACGTGGTGCCGTCCAGGACCCAGTCCTGCTGCGGGCGGAACAGCAGCCACTCGCGGTGCGCGCTGACGTTGACGTCGGTGGGGACGTCGATCGCCACCCACTCCCCGCCGCGGAGCACCAGGTTGGTGCGGTTGAAGAAGTCGATGTAGTCCACGGCAAAGGTGCGTTCGAAGCCGGGCGTGGAGTCGTGGGCCACCACTGCCATCATGTGGTCTTCGGGGACCTCAAAGAGCCGGGGAGCGGACGCGAGGCTGGTGCCGCGCGTGAGGGTGACCGCCGTCCGGGCGTAGGAGGACGCCGTCCTGGGCAGCCCTTCAGCGGTGGAGGAAACGAGCAGAGTGTCCGCATCCAGCCATGACACGTTGCCCTTCGCGGTGGGCAGGTCGAAGCCGCCCGCGGCGGGGTCCACGAAGGACCGGGTTTCGACGTCGAATTCGCGGTAGCGGTTGGCGTCGCCGCCGTCGGGGGAGAGCGCCAGGAGGGCCAGGCGGTAGGGGGCGCCGGATGCCGGCCGGAGGAACGTGGCGCCGTGGAACACCCACTCCTCACCCTCGGCGGCGGACAGCGCGTCCACATCCAGCAGGACGTCCCACTCGGGGGAGTCGGTGCAGTAGCTCTCCCACGTGGTGCGGCGCCACAGGCCCTTGGGGTTCTGCTGGTCCTTCCAGAAGTTGTAGTACCAGTCGCCGCGCTTGCCCACCATGGCGATGCGGTCCGTGGAGTCCAGGACCTCCAGGATGCTGCCCTCAAGCGCCGCATAGTCCGCATCCTCCAGCAGATCCTCCGTGCGGGAGTTCTGCTCCTTGACCCAGGCAAGCTGCTCTTCGCCGTAGATGTCCTCAAGCCACACGTTTTCGTCGGTGGGCTCGGGTGCGGTGCCCGCAGGCGCGCCCCCCGGGCTGGCCTCGGAACCCGGAACGGACGCGGAATCAGCTTCAGTGGTGGTCATCCGCCCATCCAAACAACATCGGTGCCCGCGGGCAAGGCGTTCAGCTGGCAGCGGATAGTCTGGATGCCGTGGAAAATACGCAGAGCATCCGGGCCGCCATCATTGGTGCCGGCCCCCGCGGCACCAGCGTGCTGGAACGCCTGCTCGCGCGCTCCGCCGCCCACCGCGCCGGCTCAGCCGGGGCTCTCAAGGTCCACATCGACGTCGTCGATCCCTACCCGGCCGGGCCGGGGCACGTCTGGCAGCCGCAGCAGTCGCGGCTGTTCCTGATGAACACGCAGTCCTTCTACCCCACCCTCATCCCGGAGGACCCGTCGCTTCCGGCGCCGCTGGCGGGCACCTCGTTCGATAAGTGGCGGGACCGGCAGCAGCGCGACCCGCTGCCGTCCCTGACTGCGGACGAGCGCGCGGAACTCGCGGTGCTGGAATCCAACGACTTTCCCAGCCGCGCCCTGTACGGCAGGTACCTGCGCTCCACCCTGGAAGACCTGCTGGACAAGGCGCCCGACGGCGTCACCGTCCAGTTCCACGAAACGTCCGCCGTGTCGGTGCGCCCCGCAGGGGACGGAACGTTCGACGTCGGCCTGGCCACCGGGGAGACGCTTTGCACCGGATCGGTGGTGCTGGCGCTGGGCCACATCCCGTCCAGGCTCAACCCCGAACAGCGCGAGCTGCAGGCGGCGGCGGAGCAGTTGGGGCTGCGGTACTTTCCCCCGGCGGCACCTGCCGATGTGGACTGGTCCCGGATCCCTGCCGGTGAACCCGTCCTGGTCCGCGGCATGGGGCTGAACTTTTTCGACACCATGGTGCAGCTCACCGAGGGCCGCGGCGGAAAGTTCGTTTCCGGCGGCGGACGGCTGGAGTATGAGCCGTCCGGCCAGGAGCCGCTGATCATCGCGGCGTCCCGGCGCGGAACCCCCTACCGGGCCAAGGCGGCGCTGGACGGCTACTACCCGGCGTCGGTCACCCTCCGCTATCTCACCGAGGCGGCGCTGGAGCGATTCCGGAGAGCCGGCATCCGGCCCGGGTTCGACCACGACCTGTGGCCGCTGCTGCACCGCGACACCCTGTGGGCCTACTACTCCACGCTGGTCCGCGCGCAGCCCGCCGCCGTCCCGGACAGGGCTGCCTTCCTCGCCGCCCTCGAGGAGGCGCTGCACCCGCACGCCCATTCGGCGGCCAACTGGGAGGACAGCGTTGAGAGCGTGCTGGCTGTCCATGTGGGACCGCGGCACCGGCTGGACCTTCCCGCGCTCGCGGCTCCACTGGCAGGCAGGACGTTTGGGTCCCGGACGGAACTCGACGCCGCCGTGGTGGAGTACCTGCTGGACGATGCCCGCCGCTCAGCCCTGGGCGAGGACGACCCCGTCAAGATGGCCATCGGCGCCCTGCACCACGGGCGCGCTGTCCTCAAGACCGCAGTGGCCGACGGCGGCATCACCGACGCGTCCTGGGTGGCCGGACTGCGTGGCTGGTTCGAGTCCTTCGTGGAGGGCCTGGCCAGCGGGCCGCCGGCCCTGCGCTCGGAGCAGTTGGCCGCACTGGCCCGGGCGGGGGTGGTCAGCTTTGTGGGCCCGGACCCGAAGTTCGGAGTTGACCGCCGGACCCGGCTGTTCACCGCGTCCTCGCCGTGGGTGGACGGTCCGCCTGCTGCCGCGCGCACCATGGTCGAAGCCCTGGCACCAGGCAACCGGGTCTCCGCCAACGATTCACCGCTCCTCGGGCAGTTGCTTGCGGACGGCGCGGTCCGGCCCCGCCTGATGATGACCGCCGAGGGTGCGCCCGTCCAGTCCACCGGCCTGGACGTGGTGCCCCACCCGTACCGGCCCGTGGCGGCAAACGGTGCCGTCACTGCGGGCATGTACGTCCTGGGCCTCCAGCTCTCCTCCAACCAGTGGGGCACGGCCATCGCTGCCGAGGCCGCCCGCCCCGGATACCAGGCATACCGGAGCGGCCAGCGGACCCTCCGCGACGCCGACGAGATAGCCGCCGCCATCCTCGCTGGTTAGTTTCCGGCGCGGAAACTCCTTATCGACGCGCATATTCCCTGACGCCGCGATATTTGGTCCGCGTCCGGCAATCCGCGCGTCGAAATCCAGTAGCGCAAACGGTGGGCGTGGGGAGGTGCCCCGTAACAAGGCGCCGGTCCAGGGAGAAATATTTGCCACTTGTTTTCGTGCCCAGGGGCTCCCGGCCGGGACATGACTTGACGGCGTAGCCCGAAGGAACCTGGAAACGGGACGTTTGGGCGCGGAAAAGGATGTCCCCGGTAAGGGACCCGGTGGGAAGTGTCCGGGTTGTACCAACGGACAAGTGGCCCGGACCCTGCTCCTGGTCAAGTGGGTGTTCCGGCACATCACAGCAGCGCTGAATGAACGCAAAGTGGCCAGAGCGTGCATTCGGCGGGACGTCCCCCAGCGGAACGGACCGCCCACCGGCCTGGAGCCCCCGTAGCCTGGTTCCGGTGATGCTGCTGGTGGTTTATGGCCGGCCCGTACCCCCACATGTGCCGGCCATCACCAAAGAATACCGGCCGGTAGCTTTGCTGGAAGGGCGCGGCCGCGGATTTGTCCGAAGAATTTACATGCGCTCCACCAGACGCCGGGAAGCCGCAGGCGAAACCCGGCGTGCGGAGCTGCTGGGCAAAACGAAAGGCCCCTGCCGACCAGCGGACTGGCGGACAGGGGCCCTCTTTGCGGAAGGTAAGAGATTCGAACTCTTGGTACGGGGTTACCGCACACTGGTTTTCAAGACCAGCTCCTTCGGCCGCTCGGACAACCTTCCTCAGCTAGTAGTGTTTCATAGGCGCTTGCCTGCAACAAAACAGAGCCCGGAAGGTGTCCGGTGCACACTGGTTGCAGCCAGTATTGAGTCAGAAACGGAAGTGGTCCATGAAAGCCGTCTATATTTCGGAGCCGGGCGGCCCGGAGGTCCTGGAGGTCCGCGAGGCCGATGCCCCCGTGCCCGGCCCCGGCGAGGTGCTCATCGACGTCGTTGCCGCGGGCCTGAACCGTGCCGACGTGCAGCAACGGCGGGGTTTCTACCCGCCGCCCCCGGGCGCGTCCGAGATTCCCGGGCTTGAAGTGTCCGGCAGGATCGCCGGGTTCGGGCCGGGGGTCACCAAGGCTTTCTCCGTGGGCGACAAGGTGGTGGCGCTGCTCGCGGGAGGCGGCTACGCCCAGCAGGTGGCAGTGCGGGCCGAGCAGGTCCTGCGGGTGCCCGAAGGGGTGGACCTGGTGACGGCGGCCTCGCTGCCGGAGGTTTCGGCCACGGTCTACTCCAACCTGGTCATGACGGCCCAGCTGCAGCCGGGTGAGACGGTACTCATCCACGGTGCCACGGGCGGGATCGGCACCATGGCCATCCAGCTGGCGAAGGCCTTCGGTGCCCGGGTGGCCACGACGGCCGGCACGGACGAAAAGGTCAGCACCGCGAAGGCCTTCCTGGGCGCGGATATCGCAATCAACTACGCGGAGGAGGATTTCCCCGAAAGCCTGCGCCGGCAAAACGGCGGAAAAGGCGCGGATGTCATCCTCGACGTCGTCGGGGCCAAGTACCTGCCGCAGAACGTGGACGCGCTCGCGGACTACGGGCGCCTGGTGGTCATCGGGCTCCAGGGCGGCACCAAGGGCGAGCTCGACCTGGGCCAGCTGCTCAAGAAGCGCGCCGCCGTGGTGGCCACGGCCCTCCGGCCCCGCCCCGTGGAGGAAAAGGGCGCCATCATGAATGCGGTTCGGGACGCGGTGTGGCCGCTCATCAGCGACGGCAGGATCAGGCCGCTGGTGGCCAGGACGTTCCCGCTGGACCAGGTCCAGGAGGCCCACCGGTACTTCGACAGCGGCGACCATGTAGGCAAAGTCCTGCTGCTCATGTAGCCGGTAGATACTCAGTATTGTCTTATCCCGGGACTGCGGTTAGGCTTTCGGTATACGCGGTATGCACGGGTCTTGGGGGTCCGTGCATGCCGCTGCTACCAGCGAAGGAGCAGCATGTCCATCCGTCACAGCCTCCTCGCCCTGCTGCAGGACCGGCCGCGCTACGGCTACCAGCTCAGGGTCGAGTTCGAGAACCGGACCGGGTCCACCTGGCCCCTCAATATCGGGCAGGTCTACACCACCCTGGACCGGCTGGAGCGGGACGGCCTGGTGGCGAAAGACGGCGACGACGGCGAGGGCCACGTGGTGTACAGCATCACCGCCGAGGGCGCGGCGGAGGTGCGGAGCTGGTTCGCCGCCCCCGTGGAGCGCACCAACCCGCCGCGGAACGAACTGGCCATCAAGCTGGCGCTTGCCGTAACGCTGCCGGGAGTGGACGTCCAGGCCATCATCCAGGCGCAGCGGGTGGCTTCCATCCGTGCCCTGCAGGATTACACCAAGGCCCGCCGGGACACGGCGTCCAGCCAGCGCAGTGGCGACACCGCCTGGCTCCTGGTCCTCGATTCCCTCATCTTCCAGACGGAAGCGGAGGTCCGCTGGCTGGACCTCTGCGAGGCGAGGATGGTCCAGCTGGCAGCCGCCACTGCCGCGCGCAAGACGTCCAACGGGGTCACGGAAGACGCCGCCCCGCTCAACGCGGACAGCCGCCGGTGAGCGTCCGGGGGCCGCAGCAGGTCCTGGAGCTTGCCAAGGTCAGCAGGACCTTCGGGGAAGGCGCGACGGCGGTTGCCGCACTTCGGGACGTTGACCTCACCATCGGCGCAGGGGAGTTCGTTGCCGTCATGGGGCCCTCGGGGTCTGGAAAGTCATCCCTGCTTGCGCTGGCCGGCGGACTGGACCGGCCGACGTCGGGCGGCGTCTTTGTGGAATCAACCCCCCTCGCCGGGCTGGGGCTGAACGAACTGGCCCGGCTGCGGCGGCGTGCCGTGGGGTACGTTTTCCAGGACTTCAACCTCGTCCCTACCCTTACCGCGGCGGAGAATGTCGCCCTGCCGCTGGAGCTGGACGGCACCGCGACGAAGAAGGCCCGCCGGCAGGCGGCTGACGCCCTCCGCCAGGTGGGGATCCCTGAGCTGGCAGACCGGTTTATGGACCAGATGTCCGGCGGGCAGCAGCAGCGGGTGGCCATTGCGCGTGCGGTGGTGGGGCAGCGGCGCCTGATCCTGGCGGACGAGCCAACCGGCGCCCTTGACTCGACCACTGGCCAAGGCGTTATGGAGGTGCTGCGCTCGCGGGCGGACGCGGGGGCGGCCGTCATGCTGGTCACCCACGAGGCCCGGCACGCCGCCTGGGCGGACCGGGTGGTGTTCCTCCGCGACGGGCGGATCGTTGACCAGGCCACCGCCATGCATGATCCCACCATGCTCCTGGCGCAGGCCGGCCTCTGATGCCGCTTGACCTTACTCCGGCCCCGGGCGGGCGCCGGAGCAGCTTCCGTGTTGCCTTGCGGATGGCCCGCCGGGACATCCGCCGCCACCGGCGCCGGTCGTTCCTGATCGTCCTGCTGATCATGCTGCCAGTGGCGGGAATGACCGGAGCGGCCACCCTGTACCAGAGCTCGCTGAGGACGCCGGAGGAAATTGTCCGGTACGAGCTCGGCAGCGCGCAGGCACGGTTCGGCGCCCTGCCGGTGGTGAACGGGAAGACGCTCCAGGACCCGCTGAACGACGCCGTGGTGGCATCCAGCACCGGAAATGTGGACCCCGACTTCATCGTCACACCGCCGGAGGAAGTGCTCCCGGACGGCTACGAGGTGCTGACGCTGCGCCAGCTGCAGCTCACCACGCGCGTCGGGGAAGCGCTGGTCCCGCTGAACGGGGTGCAGGTGGACGCGCTGCACCCCGCCTTCGCCGGCAAGTTCACGCTTCTGGATGGCCGGGCTCCCGAATCGGGCAGGGAAGTCCTCGTGTCGCGGGGGCTGCTGGAACGCTTCGGCCTGGACTTCGGCGGGGAATTTACGACGTCGGCAGGAACGTTCGTGCCGGTGGGCACCCTCCGTGACGCCGACGCCTCCGACAAGAACAGCTTCGTCTACCTTCAGTCCGGGCAGGTGCCGGCGACGGCCCTTGCAGCTGAACGGCCCCACTCGGTGTCCTACTACCTGGTGGGGCCGGAACCGATCGGCTGGCAGCAGGTCCGGGAAGCCAACAGCCGGGGCGTCGGGGTGCTCTCACGCAGCGTTGTGCTGGACCCGCCGCCGATGGAGCAGCGGGTGGTCCCGGGGGCCCAAACCTGGGATACGTCCGCCGAGACCTGGACCCTCTACGGCACCTTCGGCCTCCTGGGAGCCCTGGCCCTGCTGGAAGTGGGCCTGCTGGCCGGTGCGGCCTTCGCCGTGGGAGCCAAGAGGCAGGTGCGGGAACTGGCGCTGCTGGCTGCCTCCGGCGCGGAGGCTCCCACTGTCCGGTCTGTGGTCACGGCGGGAGGCCTGTGGCTGGGTTCCATCGCTGTTGTGGCAGGAGCAGTCTTGGGCTTCGGCGGCGCGGCTGCAGCCGTGCTGTGGGTGCGGGCCGCAGGGTCGGCCCGGCTGGCAGGAGTACACGGGGACCCCTTGCTGACCTCGGTTGCCATGGTGATGGGGCTTTGCGCCTGCATCCTTGCGGCGCTGGCCCCGGCCAACCTGGTTGCCCGCCAGGCACTGCTGGGCGCCCTCAAATCCGGCCGCGCTCCTGCGGGAAGCGGACGGCGGGCCAACATGGTGGGCACCGTGCTCCTGGCTGCGGCGGCCGGGATGCTGGCTGCCGGCTGGCTGCTTGGGCAGTCGGTGAAGGACCCTGACCGCCAGGCGGAGCAGCTGCCCCTGGTGGCCGGGCTGCTGATCGGCGGGGCGGTGCTGGCTGTTGTGGGACTCGTGCTGCTGACCGGCTGGCTGGTGGGCCTGCTTACCTCCCGGACACACTGGCTTTCCCTGCCCCTGAGGATGGCTGCCCGCGACTCCGCCCGGAACCGTGGCCGGACCGTCCCGGCGGTTGCCGCGGTGCTGGCTGCCGCAACGCTGGCAAGCGCCGGCCTGGTCCTGGCCGCCAGCCAGCAGGCGGTCATGCGGGAAAACCACTGGTGGAGCGCGCTGGAAAACCAGGTCCGCCTGCCCCTAAAGGTGGACGCCCCGGTCCCCGCGGACGGCGGCCGGCAGCCCTCGGTGGCAGTGGACCCGGCTGAACTTTCCTCCCGCGTCGGGCAGGCGGTGGATGCCGTTGCCTGGACGGCAACCATCACTGCGCCGGCACCGATTGACTGTAACTTCGGCCCTGACGTGGATATGTCGGTTCCCGCCCGGACGGAGGATGCGAACTGCTTGATGTATTCCCTCGCGGTTCCGGAGGAGCACCGATGTCCCATGACGCCGCAGCGAAGGCTCGTGGACCCGAAGGACTGGCGGTGCCGCGGGTCGATGATCCGTGAATCCGCTTCGCCGCGCGGAATCGTGGTGGGAGGCGAAAAGGAGATCCGGTTGTTGCTGGGCACTGATGCCGGAGCCGACGCCCTCGAGGTGCTGGACGCCGGTGGCATGGTGGTGACCAACCCGGTGTTCGTCCGCGACGGTGAAACCACGCTGCTGGGACAGGACGTCCGCACGCAGCTGCAGTCGCCGTCGGACGGTTCCATGGTCCACGAAACGGTCACCAGCACCGCCCTTCCCGCCGTTGCGGTCGAACCGCTGGAAGCGGTGCCCTACTTCGGCTTCATATCCCCGCAGACCGCGGAACGCCTGGACCTGCGTGCGGAACCGGCCGAACTCCTGGTCCAGCTGGACCGGCGTCCGACAGCGGCCGAGGCTGATGCAGCGGCGGCGGCAGTGGCAGGTGTCTATCAACAGCCCGGTGCCGGATTCTGGGTGGAACCGGGGATCTCCGGGGACAACCAATGGATGTTCTGGCTGATCGTTGCGGCCAGCGCGCTCATAACACTGAGTGCCGCCGGCATCACCACCGGCCTGGCACTGGCTGACGCACGGAATGACCACATGACCCTGGCAGGCGTCGGAGCCTCGCCCCGCCTCCGCAAGGCGCTCGCCGCGGCGCAGGCACTTTTCACCTCCGGCCTCGGCGCCGCGCTCGGAACCATCGGCGGAGCCGTGCCTGCCGTCCTCATCGCAGCCTCGACGGAAATGCGGACAGCGGTGGAGGTCCCCTGGCTGCAGCTGCTGGCACTGATGCTCGCCGTTCCTGCATTGGGATCGGCGCTGGCATGGATGTTCACCCGGGCTGCCCTGCCGGCATCACGGCGGGCGCTGGGGGCATAGCAGCCAGCCGGACGGCGGGATCCGAACGTTCGGCGCCCCGGGGATGCCGCTCGCCGCACCGTCCTGCCCGGGCACGTGCAACCCATCCCCATCGCCGACCGGCATTGGTAAGGTGCCTTAGTAAGGGGAGGCTCGCACCCATCTCAAGGAGGAGACATGGCCGGAACGCCTGATGACCGGAACGGTTCAGCGCGGAGGGAAGGTGCGGTCACCACCGATACCACCCTTCCCGCCGCCGCCGTGGACGAGAACGTCCGCGAGGCGGACGAACGGAAGTGGACGCCCCGCAAGATTGCGCTCTGGGCCGCGATTGCCCTGCTGGGCGGCGTGGCCTGGTTCATGCTCGCGATCATCCGCGGGGAGACGGTCAACGCCATCTGGTTCGTGTTCGCTTCGGTGTGCACGTACCTGATCGCCTACCGCTTCTACTCGAAGGTGATCGAACGCTACATCACCAGGCCGGATGACCGCAGGGCCACGCCCGCCGAGTACAAGGCCGACGGCAAGGACTACGTCCGGACGGACCGCAACGTCCTGTTCGGCCACCACTTCGCAGCGATCGCCGGCGCCGGCCCGCTGGTGGGTCCCGTACTGGCAGCCCAGATGGGGTACCTGCCGGGCACCATCTGGATCATCATCGGCGTCGTGCTGGCCGGCGCGGTCCAGGACTACCTGGTCATGTTCTTCTCCATGCGCCGCGGCGGACGTTCCCTGGGCCAGATGGCACGCGAGGAGCTCGGCGTGGTCGGCGGCACCGCCGCCCTGATCGCCACGCTCCTGATCATGGTGATCATCGTCGCCATCCTGGCGCTCGTCGTCGTCAACGCCTTGGGTGAAAGCCCGTGGGGCGTCTTCTCCGTGGGCATGACCATCCCCATCGCCCTGTTCATGGGCGTTTACCTCCGCTACCTGCGGCCGGGAAAGATCATGGAAGTCTCCATCATCGGCTTCGTGCTGCTGATGGCCGCCATCATCGGCGGCGGCATCGTGGCCGAAACCTCCTGGGGAGCGGAGATCTTCACCCTGGACCGGGTGACCATCGCCTGGGGCATCATCATCTACGGTTTCATCGCCGCGATCCTGCCGGTGTGGCTGCTCCTGGCACCCCGCGACTACCTGTCGACCTTCATGAAGATCGGCGTGATCGTGATGCTGGCGGTGGCCATTATCGTGGTCCGGCCGGAGATCACCGTGCCGGCCTTCAGCGAGTTCGCCAGCCGGGACAACGGCCCGGTGTTCCCGGGGGCGCTGTTCCCGTTCCTGTTCGTCACCATCGCCTGCGGTGCGCTGTCCGGCTTCCACGCCCTGATCTCTTCCGGCACCACCCCGAAGCTGGTGGAGAAGGAACGGCAGACCCGCTTCATCGGGTACGGCGGCATGCTGATGGAATCCTTCGTGGCCATCATGGCCCTGGTCGCCGCCATCTCCATCGACCGCGGCCTGTACTTCGCCATGAACTCCCCGGCGGCGCTGACCGGCGGGACGGTGGAAACCGCGGCCACCTGGGTGAACAGCCTCGGCCTGGCCGGCGTGAACATCAGCCCGGAGCTGCTGTCCCAGACAGCCGCCAACGTGGGTGAGGAAAGCATCGTCTCCCGCACCGGCGGCGCGCCCACGCTGGCTTTGGGCCTGGCGCACATCATGCAGCAGTTCATCGGCGGGACAGCCATGATGGCGTTCTGGTACCACTTCGCCATCATGTTCGAGGCACTGTTCATCCTCACGGCCGTGGACGCCGGCACCCGCGTGGCCCGGTTCATGCTCCAGGACTCCATTGGCAACTTCATCCCCAAATTCAAGGCACACTCCTGGCGGCCCGGCGCCTGGCTCTGCACCGCCATCATGGTCGGCGCCTGGGGCGCGGTGCTGTTGATGGGCGTCACGGACCCGTTGGGCGGCATCAACACGCTGTTCCCGCTGTTCGGTATCGCCAACCAGCTCCTCGCGGCCATCGCCTTGTCCGTCTGCCTGGCCATCGTCGCGAAGCGTGGAACGTTCAAGTGGTTGTGGATCGTTGCGCTGCCGCTGGCGTTCGCCGCGGTGGTCACCATCACCGCGAGCTTCCAGAAGATCTTCTCGCCGACGCCGGCGGTGGGCTACTTCGCCAACAACGCCGCGTTCAGCAACGCCCTTGCCGACGGCAAGACCGAATTCGGGACGGCCAAGACCGTGGCGGCCATGGAGGCCGTGGTGCGCAATACCGCCATCCAGGGCTGGCTGTCGGTGATCTTCGTGGTCCTGAGCATCATCGTGATTGCCACCGCGGTGCTGGCCACCATCAGGGCATTCCGCAGCCACGCGGCCGGCACGCCCGTCACGGACACCGAGGACCCAGCCCGCCCGTCCCGGGTCTTCGCCCCGGCCGGACTCATCCCCACCCCCGCGGAACGGCAGCTGCTGGCCGAGTGGGAAAAGGTACCGGCCGAACGCCGCTTCGAACGGGCAGGGCACCACTGATGAGCGCGGGACTTACAGCGCTGTCCTCGGGCTTCCGGGGGTTCGCCCGGTACCTGGGCGGCCTCCTGGGCGCCGATGCGTACACGAAATACCTGGAACACCACCGCGCCTCCGGGCACCAGGAACCGCCCCTTACCGAGCGGGAGTTCTGGCGCGACCGGACCGACCGGCAGGACGCAAACCCGCAGGGCAGGTGCTGCTGATTGAGCCTGCAGCGTACAAGTGCGTCAGGCGGGTTCATCGAGTGGACCCCGGGCGGATCGCTCATGAGAGTATGAACGCATGAGCGATCCGAACGACACTCAGGCAGCTGAGGACCTCCCGGTAGAAGGCACACCCATTGATGACAGCCAGGTGCCGGTAGCGGCACAGCCGGTCCAACCGAATGGCACCAAAAAGGGCAGCAACCTGCAGGACCTGGTGGACGAGCCGGCCAAGGTGATGCGGATCGGCACCATGATCCGGCAGCTTCTCGAAGAGGTGAAGTCCGCCCCGCTCGACGACGCCGCCCGTGGCCGGCTCGCCGAGATCCATGAGCGTTCCATCAAGGAACTTGAGGACGGCCTGGCTCCCGAACTCGTGGAGGAACTGGACCGGATCAGCCTTCCCTTTACCGACGATGCGACCCCCTCCGACGCTGAGCTCCGGATCGCTCAGGCCCAGCTGGTGGGCTGGCTCGAAGGGCTGTTCCACGGCATCCAGACCGCCATTGCGGCGCAGCATGCTGCCCGCGAGCATGCTGCTGCCCAGATGCAGCTGCGCCAGCTTCCGCCGGGCACGATGATCGCGCCCGGCGTCGTAATC
>Ga0307412_10000680_pt1 | contig 19712 bp, 17 predicted proteins | sample DK1Cmetagenome_3_FD_203823 | JGI IMG/M metagenome (GOLD analysis project Ga0307412, IMG submission 203823) | Maize rhizosphere microbial communities from greenhouse at UC Davis, California, United States - DK15-C-1 | ecosystem: Host-associated > Plants > Roots > Rhizosphere > Soil | place: USA...
CCGCAATCCACTGCCCCGCGCCAGTTCCAGCGCATGCCCCAGCAAGCCGAAACCGGTGACGTCGGTGATCGCATGCACGTCGCCGTCCTGCGCCAGCTCATGACCGACGCGGTTGAGCAGCGTGGTGGAAGCCAGCATTTCCGCATACGCGTCCTCCGGCAAAGCCTGCTTCTTGAACGCCGCCGAATAGATGCCGACGCCGATGCCCTTGGTCAGGATCAGCACGTCGCCCGCTTGAGCGCCCGTGTTCCGGCGCACGTTGGCGGGCGTGCACAGACCGATCGCCGCGAGGCCATAGATCGGTTCGGCCGAGTCGATCGAATGACCGCCCGCGACAGGGATACCCGCTTCCGCGCAGATGGATTCGCCGCCCGCGAGAATGGCACGGACGGTGTCGATATCCAGCTTGTCCAGGGGCATGCCGAGGATGGCCAGCGCCATGATCGGTTTTCCGCCCATCGCATATACGTCGGACAGCGCATTGGCCGCGGCGATGCGGCCGAAGTCGTAGGGATCGTCGACCACCGGCATGAAGAAGTCGGTGGTGGCGATCACGCAGGTGCGCTCGTCCACCTGCCACACGGCGGCGTCATCGCTGGATTCGGTGCCGACCAGCAGTTGCGCGAATGGCATCGCCGATGGCTTGCCGGCCAGCAATTGTCGAAGCACGGAAGGGGCGAGCTTGCAGCCGCAGCCGCCACCGTGGGCGAGTTCGGTCAGTCGGACGGAGGTCATGGCGAATCCTGCGAAAGTACCGTTGATGCAACCGCGAGGTCACGTAGAGCATAGCGAAGCTACCGGAGCTTGAAGTATCTTCCAGCGAAAGTCTTGCCCCTCCGCAGCGCATCGGGCCTGCGGCTCCCGGCCGGCAACGTCGTGCCCTGTAGGGCCGTCATGTCACACCCTGTTCGGAGGGGTCTATGGCCGTCGCTTTGCAGAAGGCGCGCACCGTGCGCTGGTCGGTGTTGTTGTTGCTGGCCGTCGCCGGCCTGTTCTACGTGAAGTGGTACCCGTACTACGGCCGCGCGTTCGTCGCGGCGGACCAGCATTCCATCGGTCATTCGATCCTCATGGGCGAGCAGGCCAGCGCGCCGGCGCCTTCCTGGAATGCGGCGCTCGACTATGCGCTGGCCTACGGCAAGGCCATCTGGAAGGCGATGGTGCTGGGCCTGCTGCTGGGGTCGGGTGTCCAGGCGCTGCTGCCGGTGCAATGGGTGCGGCGCACCCTGGGCAACCGTGGTTTCGGCAGCACCCTCGCGGGCGGCCTCTTGGGCGTGCCGGGCATGATGTGTACCTGCTGCGCGGCACCGGTGGTGGTGGGCCTGCGCAAGCACCGGGCCTCGCCGGGCGCCTCGATCGCGTTCTGGCTCGGCAATACGATGCTGAACCCGGCGACCCTGGTCTTTACCGGCTTCGTCCTCGGCTGGCACTGGACCGCGCTACGCATGCTGCTGGGAGTGCCGATGGTCTTCGGACTCGGCTATCTCGCCAACCGCATGTCCGGCCTGGAACCTTCCACGGCCGCCATCGCGCCGATCGCCGAAGCCGAGCCGCAGTCCCTGGCGGAGGTCGGCAAGCGCTGGGGGCGGATATTCACCACGATGACACTGCGGCTCATCCCGGAATACCTGGTGATCGTCTTGCTGCTCGGCGCGGCGCGCGCGTGGATGTTCCCGCATATCGGCCCGGACATCGGCGAGCACTGGTACTGGATCGCCGCGTTCGCCGTGGCGGGGATGCTCTTCGTGATTCCCACCGCGGGCGAGGTGCCGATCGTGCAGGCGATGCTCGCCCTGGGCATGGGCGGCGGCCCGGCCGCCGCCCTGCTGATGACCCTGCCCCCGGTGAGCCTGCCGTCGCTGGCGATGCTGGGCCGTTCCCTGCCCCTGCGCTTGCTGGTGACGGTCGCCCTGGCGGTGGTCGGCTTCGGCATCCTCGCCGGCGCGCTGGCGGCCATGCTCGGGATGCATTGAGCGAATCGTGTAAAATCAATGCCATGCGCATCGGTCCCTACACCATCGCACCGGCCGTGGTGCTCGCGCCCATGGCCGGCGTCACCGACAAACCCTTTCGCCTCCTGTGCAAGCGCCTGGGGGCCGGCCTGGCCGTGTCCGAGATGACCACGGCCGATCCGCGCCTGTGGAACACCACCAAGTCGCTGCGCCGGATGGACCACGAAGGCGAGCCGGAGCCGGTGAGCGTGCAGATCGCCGGCTACGATCCCGGCATGCTGGCCGAGGCGGCGAAGTACAACGCGGACAACGGCGCGCAGATCGTCGACATCAACATGGGCTGCCCCGCGAAGAAGGTCTGCAATGTCTGGTCGGGCTCCGCCCTGCTCCAGGACGAACCGCTGGTCGCGCGCATCGTGCAGGCCGTGGTGAAGGCGGTGGATATTCCCGTCACGCTGAAGATCCGCACCGGCTGGGACCGCGAGCATCGCAACGCGTTGAACATCGCGCGCATCGCCGAGGATGCCGGCATCGCCGCGCTCGCCGTGCACGGTCGCACACGCGCGGACAAGTACGAGGGCGAAGCCGAATACGCCACCATCGCGGCGGTGAAGGCGAGCGTCTCGATCCCCGTCCTCGCCAATGGCGACATCGTCGATCCGGCGAAGGCACGCGAAGTGCTGCGTGTCACCGGCGCGGACGCCGTCATGGTCGGCCGTGGCGCGCAAGGACGTCCGTGGATCTTCCGCGAGATCGCGCATCATCTCGACACCGGCGGGTACCTGCCAGAGCCGGCGCCCGGTGAGGTGCGCGACATCCTCGTCGGCCACCTGGAACACCTGTACGCCTTCTATGGCGAGCGGATGGGCGTGCGCATCGCGCGCAAGCACCTGGGCTGGTATGCCAAGGACCGTCCGGAGAACGCCGCCTTCCGCCACGTCGTGAACCAGGCCGAAGACGCCACCACCCAACTACGCCTGACCCGCGAATACTTCGACGCCCTGGAAGCCGGCGTCTCCCTCGCCGCCTAACCCAACCGTCCCGTTTTTTGTGGGAGCCGCTTCAGCGGCGATGGGTGCTTGCCGCAACCCGGCCCGCTGCCGCGGGATCGCCGGCAGAGCCGGCTCCCACCGCGTTTTGGCTAGGTCGCCTCCCACACGGGAGCCGCCCTGGTGGGAAGGCCGTTCTGGTGGGAAGGCCGCTCTGGTGGGAAGCCCGCCCTGGTGGGAGGGCCGCTCTGGTGGGAAGCCGCTTCAGCGGCGATGGGTGCTTGCCGCAACCCGGCCCGCTGCCGCGGGATCGCCGACAAGTCGGCCCCCACCAGGGCGGGCCGGCTCAGGCCGCCTTCAACACCGCCGCCATCTTCGTCCGGTCCAGCTCCTTCTCCCACGCGCACACCACGATCGCCGCCACGCCGTTGCCGACCAGGTTGGTCATCGCCAGGCCGGTGCCGAGGAAGCGGTGGATGCCGAGGATCAGGACCATGCCCGCCACCGGCACCACGGGCACGACGCTCAGCGTCGACGCCAGCATGACCAGCGCCGCGCCGGCGACACCGCTGGCGCCCTTCGACGTGAGCATGCCGACGATGGCCACGGTGATCTGCTGTTCGAGGGTGAGATCGATGTTCAACGCCTGGGCGATGAACAGGATGGCCATGGTCAGGTAGATATTGGTGCCGTCCAGGTTGAATGAATAGCCGGTAGGCACGACGAGCCCCACGGTTTCCTTTGGGCAACCGAGTTCCTCCATCTTGCGCATCAGCGGCGCCAGCACCACCTCCGACGAACTGGTGCCGAGCACGATCAGCAGCTCGTCCCTGATATACGCGCAGAAACGAAGGATGCTGAACCCGGCGATGCGCGCGACGATGCCGAGGATCACCACGACGAAGATGACGCAGACCAGGTAAAAGCTGCCGATCAGTTCCATCAACGGCACCAGCGACACGACGCCGTATTTGCCGATCGTGAACGCCATCGCGCCGAACGCGCCGATCGAGGACACCGCGGTGATGTAGTGCACGATCTTGAAAAACACCTGGGCGCCCGCCTCGATCACGTCATACACGGGCTTGCCGCGCTCACCCACCGCCGCGAGCGCGCAACCGAACAGCACCGACACCAGCAGGATCGAGAGCACGTCCCCCTTGGCGAATGCGCTGACGAAGGTGCTGGGAATGATCGACAACAGGAAGCCGATGGATTCGATGTTGTGGCCCTGGGCGACGAGGTTGCCTATCTCACCCGCCTTCAACGTGGCCGGGTCGACATTGAAACCGGTGCCGGGATGGAAGAGGTGCCCCGCCACGAGGCCGAAGAACAGGGCAATGGTGGAGATCATCTCGAAGTAGAGAAGCGCCTTGCCGCCGACGCGGCCGACCTTGCGCATATCGCGCATGCCGGCGATGCCGGTCACCACCGTGCAGAAGATGATCGGCCCGATCACCATCTTGATAAGGGCGATGAAGCCGTCGCCCAGGGGTTTCATCGCTTCGGCGTACTTCGGCGAAAGATAGCCCAGGACCACGCCCAGGATCACCGCCACCAGCACCTGGATGTACAGCTGCCGGTAGAACGGTTTGCGCGGCTTCTGCGACGAGGGAATGGTGGCGGCGATATCGGACATGCGTGTTCTCGGTCGTGGGTCGTTCAGGCGAAGTCGTACAGACGCGCCGGGTTGTCGACGAGGAGACGCTTGCGCAGGGCCTCGTCGGGACAGAAACGGAACATCAGGTCGACCAGTCCACCGTCATTGGGCATGTCCTTGGAGATATTCGGGTGCGGAAAGTCCGTGCCCCACAGCACGCGGTCCGGTGCCGTCTCGATCAGGGTTCGCGCGAACGGAATGGCATCGTCGAAAGGCCGCTTGCCGACGGAAACCCGCTCCGCGCCGCAGACCTTCACCCATGCCAGCGGATTGTCCCGCATGAGTGCCACGAGCAGGCGGAAGGGTTCCTGCTCCAGGCCCTGCGCGGCCTGCACGCGGCCCATATGATCGATGACGAAGGGTACGCGGATCTTGGCCAGGACATCCTGGAGTTCGACGATATCGTTGGCGTCCAGATGGAGCACGACGTGCCAGCCCATCTCGGCCACGCGGTCGAGCACCCGCCAGAACACGTTCATGTCGGGCCGGCCACCGAGGTGCTGGACGAAGTTGAAACGCACGGCGCGCACGCCGCCACGGTCGAGCTCCTGCAACCCGGCCTCGTCGATACCGTCGTCGACGATGGCCACGCCGCGATAGCGCCCGTTGCCGCGGGCGATGGCGTCGAGCATGGCCGTGTTGTCGGTGCCATGGCAACTGGCCTGGACGATCACTCCGCGCTCGAAACCCAGGAAATCGTGCAAGGCCACCAGGTGTTCATAAGGCGCGTCCGGCGGCGTGTAGCTGCGATCTGGCGCATAGGGAAAGGTATCCGCGGGACCGAACACGTGGCAGTGCGCATCGCAAGAAAGCGCGGGCATCGCATGCAGCGGCTTCGTGGGATTCGGGTCAGGGGGAAGGCAGGACTTCATCGGGTCACTCATTGGGAAGGTCGTCGACGTAGCGCAGGCCCGCTTCGGCCAGCTTCGGACGCATGTCGTAGATGTCGAGGCCAAGCTCGCCCGCGGCCAGCCGCGCACGCTTGGCCTCTTCGTTCATTACGCGCTTGCGCGATGCGGCGATAGCGCCGTCCACCGTGGCATAGGGCACCACCACCACGCCATCGTCGTCGGCGACGATCGCATCGCCTGGTTTCACGTACTGCCCTCCGATCACCACCGGCACGTTCACCGAGCCGAGGGTGGCTTTCACGGTACCGCGCGCGTGCACCGCGCGCGCCCACACGGGGAAACCCATGCGACGCAACTCCGCGCTGTCGCGCACGCCCGCGTCGATCACGAGGCCAGCCACGCCGCGCGACATCAACGACGTGGCGAGCAGGTCGCCGAACATGCCGTCGGTGTTCTCCGTGGTGCAGGCCACGACCAGGATATCGCCGCGACGGCATTGCTCCACCGCGACATGGAGCATCCAGTTATCCCCCGGCTGGGCGAGCACGGTAACCGCCGAACCCGCGATCGCTACGTCCCGCTGGATAGCGGCGATCGGCGGCAGGAACAGGCCCGTCCGGCCCTGCGCCTCGTGCACCGTGGCGACCCCCATGGCGGCGAGCGACCCGGCCTGGTCGGCCGTGACGGACGGACGATTGCGAACGACCACGCCGATCATGCGAGCGTGCCCTGGGTCACATGCGGGAACACGCGCTGGAAAGCCTCGGCATAGGTGATCTTGACGTCGGAGTTGCGCGTGGCCTGTGCACCACGTTGCAGGCCGACACGGGTGTAGTACTCCCACAAGTGCTCCTGCGCGCGCATGGTCTCGAACGCCGCGCGCTTCTTCTCCCACACCGATGTGATGTCGAGGAACAGTTCCGGCTTCCACTCGCACTGTTCCGGCTGGTGCGGCTCGAACAGGTAGACCGGCGGCGCGCCGATCACCGGCACGTCCGGTTCGTGACCGTGCGCCTGTGCCACCACGCGCGCTTCCTGAGCGACGTGTGTCGCCAGAGGATGGTCGAAGTTGTAGGGGTCCTTCAACGAGTGGCTGAGCACGAAGGAAGGACGCAGTTCGCGGTAGATGCCGGCCAGGTGGAAGACCACATCCAGGTCGGCACGCATGGGGTAATCGCCGATGTCGAGGAACTCGACGCTGGCGCCGAGGATGTCCGCGGCTTCCTTGGCCTCGGCGCGGCGATCGGTCTTGACCTTCTCCATCGTCATGCCGGGCTGGCGCCAGAGCTTGGCGGATTCCCCGCGCTCGCCGAAGGAGAGGCAGACGATGTGCACGCGCCAGCCCTGGGCCGCATGCAGCGCGATGGCGCCGCCGGCACGCCAGACGAAGTCGGCGGAGTGGGCGCTCACGACGAGCGCGGTCTTGGATTCGGACATCTTCAGTGCTCCAGGGGAAAGGATCAGGCGGTGGGACCGCGCCAGATCGAGGGAGAAACGGGAACGCTGCCGCGCATCAGCAGGCGGGCCGTACGCAGCAGTGCCGCGCGGACGACGCGCGTGCCTTCCAGCCCGATCTCCACGCTGAATTCACCGGTGGGATGTTCGATGGAGAGCGTGCGGACGTCGCCCTGCCCCGGCACGGCGACATCATGGGCCACGGAGCCAGGAAGCACGGCCGCCGTGGCGACGGTGACGGCACCGAGCACGCCGATCGAGGTGTGGCAGTCGTGCGGAATGAACGTGCGCGTGCCGATGGCACCGCCAGCGCGCGGCGGCGACACCAGGGTGATCTTCGGCACCGGTTTCCGGGAGACGTCGCCGAGGTTCATCAGCAACGCGGCCTTCAGGCGCAGCGACTCGATGCGCGCCTTGAGTTCCACGTCGGCATCCAGTGCCTCGGGCCGTTCGTCGCCGCGTACGCCGAGGGCGGCGGCCGCGATGATCATCACCGGCATGCCATTGTCGATCAGTGTCATTTCGATGCCATCGACCGTGTCGCGCACGTTGCCCGTGGGCAGGAGACTGCCCGTGAGCGAGCCTTCCGTGTCGAGGAACCGGCAGCGCACCGGCGCTGCCGGGCGCGGCACGCCGTCGATGCGCGCGTCGCCGTCGTAGAGAGGGACCCCGGCCGGGGTGTCGATGGTGATCTCGGCGATGACGCCGGTGTTGACCGTACGCACGCGGCGCGTGGTGGTCCCACGATCGCCCAGGATGAGGCCCGCCTCGATCGCCGCCGGCAGGGCCGCCGCGAGCATGTTGCCGCAGTTGGGCGTGGTATCCACCGTGGCTTCGGCGATACCGACCTGGCCGAACAGGAAATCGAGGTCGGCGGCGCCATCGGCCGGTACCGAGAGGATGCCTGTCTTGCTCGTGAGCGGCCGGGCACCGCCGAGGCCATCGATCTGGCGCTCGTCGGGCGAGCCCATCGCCGCGAGGATGACCGCGTCGCGGGTCGCGATATCACCGGGCAGGTCGCTCGCCAGAAAGAAGGGCCCCTTGGACGTGCCGCCGCGCATATACCAGCAGGGAATCTCGTGTGCCATGGCATGTCGCCCATCGTCTGAAACAACCGGCACGATGGTCTTCCTGCCGCGACACGCGAACAACGCGATGGCGCGCCTATCTGCTATGCACGAATGGCATAGCTAGGCATGCACCATGCAATTGATGCAACGCATCATCCGTCCTGCGGGTCCAGCTTGCCTTCCGCGATCAGTTCGTCCACGAGGATCAGCGCCTGCTCGGTGATCGCGCTCATGGGCCGCTGCGTGGGCGTCGCCACGACGAGACGCGTCACGATGTTCGGCATGACGATCGGTACCGCCCGCAATCCGTGCGGACCACGGCGGGCCAGCACGGCATTGCGCGAGAGGATGCCGTAGCCCACGCCGCGCTCGACGAGATCCAGCAGCGAACGCACGGAGTCGATCTCCAGGCGGATGTCCAGCGACACGCCGTATCGCGCGGTGTCGGCCTCGATCAACTGGCGCACCGAATGCAGTGGCGAGGGAATGATGAGCGGATATTTGCCTAGCGTGGCCAGGGGAACGCTGTCGGGCAACTCGCGGCCGTCCTTCACGCTGCCGATGAGGTAGAGCTCCTCGGTGTGCACATGGCGGAACCGCATGTTGGCATTGACCGACGGGTTGTACAGCAGCGCGCAATCGAGCCGGCCCAGTTGCAGCCACTCGAGCAAACTGGCGCTCAGGGCTTCCACCACGCTGATCTGCGCCGCTGGAAAGCGCTCGCGGAAGCGCATCACGAGGTCCACCGTGAGCAGGCCGCCCACGCTGGGCGGGAGGCCGATGGCCAGCTTGCCGGCGTAGACCCCACGCGCCTTGCCCAGTTGCATGCGCGCGACTTCGACCTGGCGCAGGATGCCGCGCCCGTGCTCCACCAGCTCGCGCCCCGCATCGGTGGCGACGACGCCGCGGCCGTTGCGCTCAAGCAGGTGGGTGCCCAACTCCATTTCCAGTTGGCGCACCTGCCGGCTCAGCAAGGATTGCGAAACGTCGAGCGTGGCGGCGGCGCGCGTTAGGCTGCCGAACTCGACGATGCGGATGAAGCTTTGCAGGTGTTTCAGGTCCACGGGAAGATCACGCGCCAGCCGGCCAGGATGTCCCGATTATGTGCCCAATGCCGGCGCCCGCGCCTCATTGGCTACCGGGGCCGCCCATGTTCACCATCACCCGCAGCCCGATCACGATCGCGTTGGCCGGCACCCGCTTCACGCCCACCGTGTTGCCGAGGATGTCCGGATGCACGATGTACTGCAGGTTGGGCACCAGGCTGACCACGGGGAAGAGCTTGTAGCTGTAGTTGAGCTCGGTCATCCATTCGTTGCGGGCGAAATGGTCGTTCGTGCCGCTGTTCTTGTGGATGAGGTCGTCCTCGAAACCCGTGGCCTTGCGGCTGAAACGGAACAAGGTGGCCTGGAAGCCGAGCGAATCATTCGGCCGGGCGGCGGACAAGCCCGTCCAGAGCGCGCCGAAAGTGGATTGCAACGTGTAGTTCTCGGCGTTGTCCATCGGCCCGGTGACCGAGCCGAAGATCGCAAGATTGCGCCTGTTCGCGTTGGGGTCCGGCTTCCAGACCACTTTGTCGGCCAGCACGTAGAGGCCGTAGCGCCCGCCGTCGTAGCTGCGCGCGGTGCCACCGGCGAGGCCGCGATGAAGGCCGCGCGTGTTGAGTTCCGGATCGGTGAACGGTGCGGAGTTGTACCAGCCGCCGATCTTCAGGTGCTTGGGATACGGGTCGTTGGCGAAGCTGGTCTCGTAACCCACCTCGATGGGGATCATCACGCCGGTCGCGTTGTTGAGCCCCCAGTTCAGGCCATTGTTGTTGCGCCGGTCCGGATTGATCTCGAAGGCGCCGATCGACACGTAGCGCGCATCGGGCTGGTACTTCACGCGCGCACCCCAGTTCACGTAGGGGAAGCCGCTGAAACCACCGGAGGTGTTGGTGAGCTGGTAAGGGCAGTCAGGCGCGCTGACGAAACGGCAGCCATACGTGGAACGGGCGAACTGCCAGGTGGCGTTGAGCCGGCCGGCAAGTACGTTGATATGACTGTCGGCGAACTGTTGCTCCCAACTGAGCTGGGCCAGCTGCCACTGGCGCTTCGGATACCAGTAGCCCTGGATCTTCTGGATCACGCCGATATCGTCCGCGGCGACGCTATGGCCGTAATAGCGCGCGAAGGTGATATGCATCTTGCCGCCCTCGATGCCGGCGAGCTTGCCCATGTCCAGGTCGGCGCCGCCGACGGCACCGCCGCCATTCGTCGCACCCAGGCGCTCGCCGCCTCGCACGCTGGCCGCCCAGTCGTTCGCCCAGACGAAACGCAGCGAGACGCCTTCCTCGCGAAGGCGGTCCACCGGCCCCTTGCTGTCCTGCGGTGGGACCGGCGTGACCTGACGCGGCTGTTGCGCATCGGATGTGGTCTGGGCGGTTGCGGCCGATGCGGCTAACGTAACGATGGCGGCGATGGCGAAGCGACGGAACATCATGTGCTGTGGAACCCCCGATCCCGTCGGACAGGCGACGGTGCCGGGCGATCCTCGCCGCTGCCTGGGCCGGGGAACAACGCGATGACTAAACTATCAGGTATGCGAAAGATGCATGACTCGCGTTACGTCATGATCATTGTGCATCGCAACAAGGGGCGCGGACGCCACGTACCTTGGTTTAATTGTCCCTTTTGGTGCGGCGTAGAATGATGCCGTCATGAATGAAAATCCTGTTCCCGGTATCGACGACTACGAGGGTGCCGCTGGCGGTTGGGGCGCGCTCGGCGCCGTGGCCCGTGCGCTCAGCGGGCAGATGGCCATCGCCCGTGAATCCATCGCCCTGCACAAGGTGAACCAGCCGCAAGGCTTCGACTGTCCGGGCTGCGCCTGGCCCGACCCCAAGGAGACTTCCTCGTTCGAGTTCTGCGAGAACGGCGCGAAGGCGGTGTCCTGGGAAGCCACGGCCAAGCGCGTGCGGCCGGAGTTCTTCGCCAAGAACACGGTGGCCGACCTGTGGAAACTGTCCGACTACACACTGGAGGGGCTGGGGCGAATCACCCACCCGATGGCGTACGACTGCGCCAGCGACACCTACCGCCCCATCGCATGGGAAGAGGCGTTCCAGCGCATCGGCGCGGCGCTTCGTGCGCTGCCGGACCCGGACATGGCCGAGTTCTACACCTCGGGCCGCGCCTCCAACGAAGCCGCGTTCCTGTACCAGCTGTTCGTGCGTGAGTTCGGCACGAACAATTTCCCCGATTGCTCGAACATGTGCCACGAGGCCACCAGCGTAGGCCTGCCGCAGTCGATCGGGGCCGGCAAGGGCACGGTGGTGCTCGAGGATTTCGAGCACTGCGACGCGATCTTCTGCATCGGGCACAACCCTGGCACGAACCACCCGCGCATGCTTTCCACCTTGCGCGAGGCCTCGCTGCGCGGCGTGCCCATCGTGGTGCTCAATCCCCTGCCCGAACGCGGCCTGGAACGGTTCACCTCACCGCAACATCCGGTGGAAATGCTCACCGGCAAGTCCACGCGCATCGCATCCACCTACTACAAGCTGAAGATCGGCGGCGACGTCGCCGTGTTGAAAGGCATGATGAAGGCCGTGGTCGCCGCCGATGAACGCGCTGTCGCGGCGGGCATGCCCCGCGTTGTCGACCATGTGTTCATCGAGGCCAACACGACCGGTTTCGAAGCACTCCTGGAGGATGTCGCGAACACGTCCTGGGAAGCGATCGAACGCGCCTCCGGGCTTACCCGCGCGCAGGTCGAAGACGCGGCCGACATATATGCCAAGGCGAAGAACGTCATCGTCTGCTACGGCATGGGCATCACCCAGCACGTGCATGGCACCGAGAACGTGCAGCAGATCGCCAACCTGTTGCTCCTGCGCGGCAACATCGGCCGCCGCGGCGCGGGCATCTGCCCGCTGCGTGGCCATAGCAATGTGCAGGGCGACCGCACGGTAGGCATCACCGAGAAGCCCACCGATGCGCTGAACGACGGCATCCGCGCCACCTACGGTTTCGAACCACCCGCGGCACATGGCCACGACGCCGTCGCCGCCGTCATCGCGATCCGCGAAGGCCGCTCGAAAGCCCTCGTCGCACTCGGTGGCAACCTCGCCGTGGCGATGCCGGACACGACGGAAACCTTCGAGGCGATGGCGAAACTCGACCTGGCCGTGCATATCGCCACGAAGCTCAACCGCTCGCACCTCATCCTGGCGAAGGAATCATTCATCCTGCCCTGCCTGGGCAGGACCGAACTGGACGTGCAGGCCACCGGCCCGCAGTCGGTCACCGTGGAGGATTCGATGTCGATGGTGCACGCCTCGGCCGGCACGCTGACCCCGGCTTCGGAGCACCTCCGCTCTGAACCATGGATCGTCGCCGGCATCGCCAAAGCCACCCTGCCTGCCACGCGGGTGGACTGGGACAGGCTGGTGGGCGACTACAACCTCATCCGCGACGACATCGAAAAGGTCTTTCCGATCTTCCGCGACTTCAACAAGCGTGTGAACGTGCCTGGCGGATTTCGCCTGCCGGTGGCGGCGAGCGCGCGTGAATGGGCCACGCCTGACCGGCGTGCCCGTTTCCTCGTCGCGCGTGGCTTCGACGAAGATCCGCCGCTGGAAACGGGCGGCCTCATGCTGACCACCATCCGTTCGCACGACCAGTACAACACCACGATCTACGGCCTCAACGACCGTTACCGTGGCGTCACCGGACGGCGCGACGTGGTTTTCATGCATGCCAACGATCTCGCCGCACGCGGGCTCAAGCACGGCGACCGCATCGACGTCTTCGCCACCGGTGCCAACATCGCCGATGGCAAGGAGCGCGCGGTGCGTGGCTTCGTCGCCGTCGCCTACGACATCGCCGAGGGTTCGGTCGCGATGTACTACCCCGAGGGCAACGCGCTCATCGCGTTGGAAAGCCACGATCGCCGCTCCGGCACGCCGGCGTACAAGTCGGTACCGGTGAAGATCGAAGCCTCGACCACGCGCACGGCCTCCAAGGCACGGCCGAGGGCGGAACATGCCGCCTGAGCGCCGCCCGCCTGTCGGATGTGCCACCCGGCCGGTGACGCGGGTCGAACGCGGGCTGCGCGTGGCCGACGACGACAGGCTCGCGGAAGAGGTCCCGGTAGCGATGCATTTCGACGGCTCGCCGTTCGCGGTGATGATGGCGACGCCGGACGATCTCGAGGATTTCGCGCGGGGGTTCGCGTTGACGGAAGGCAAGGTGGAGACGGTGCTGGAGATCGTCGATATCGAGGTGCACGAGGTGTTGGAAGGCATCACGGTGGATGTGCGCACCTGTGGGAGCCGCTTCAGCGGCGAAGCCAGCCTGCCCGGGCACCCCACCGTCGACGCCGGCTCCATCGCCGACGAAGTCGGCTCCCACAGGGCCCGGCAGCTCCCCGGCCGTAGCGGCTGCGGCATTTGCGGCAGTCGGGAACTCGAAGACGTCGTTCGCCATCCCGCCCCCGTGGCAGCCGGCCCTGTGATTAGTGCCGACGCCGTCGAGCGAGCGCTCGAAGCGCTACGCGGCATGCAACCCATCAACGCCTTCACCGGCTCCGTGCATGCCGCGGCCTGGGCCACACCGGATGGCACGATCGTGAAAGTGCGCGAGGACGTCGGCCGGCATAACGCGCTGGACAAACTGATCGGCGCGATGCTCGTCGACGGCAGCGATCCCCGCGACGGTTTCCTCGTGATCACCAGCCGCGCCAGCTACGAGATGGTCACCAAGGCCGCCGTCGCCGGCATGACCATCGTGGTTGCGATCTCCGCGCCTACGGCGCTCGCCGTGCACCTGGCCGAGGATTGCGGCGTGACCCTGCTCGGCTTCGCCCGCCCGGGTCGGTTCAACATCTACAGCCGCCCCGAGCGCATCGCCTGACCGCTCACCCCTTGCGCCGGCGCAGGCTGTCCTTCACGTCCACGTCGAAGCGCACCGTGGTGGCCACGGTGTCGTAGCCGGGGATGTCGAAGACCAGGCCATCCTTGCTCGGCAGGCGCGACAGCAGGTCGCGCAGCGCCGTGCGGGGGACGCCCATGCGCCATTCGTGGGCATTGCCGGAAAGCGTGCATACGGGCCCGTCGGTGGCGTCGATCGAATAACGCATGGTGAATGCCTTGCCGAATGCCGTCGAGCCCAGCAGGGCGATGTCGTCGAGCAACTCGCCCAGCTCGTCCTCGTCGATGCGGACACGAACGGTGTCGTCTTCCAGTTGCACTCTCATGCGTTGACCTCGCGCCATTCCTGGGGGGTGTTGCAGTTCAACAGGTATCGCGTATCGATGCCGTCGAGCGGCAGTCTCGCCGCACCGAGCCGCTCCTGCAAGGCGAAGACCGAGCGCTCGCGTCCGGTGAGCGCCATGACTCGGGCGAGTACCTCGCGCGTGGCCGCGTTCATCGTCAGGCGCATCGGCAGCGGGTGGCCCTGCCAACTGATGGCCGCTGGCGAGGATGCGGCAAGCAACGGCCGGAGCACGTCCTCGTGCAGCCGCGGCATGTCGACGGGAATCACCAGCCACTCGCCGTCCGGAAGTCCGTCGACCGCGCTCGCGATGCCGCCGACGGGACCGGCCTCGGGCCAGCGATCGGGAATCCCGCCCGCGCGCGTTCCACTGATCGCCACCCGTTCCGCGCCCGCGGCGCGCAATACCGAGAGGCTGCGTTCGAGCAAGGTGTGGCCGCCAACACGCATCAGCGCCTTGTCTTCGCCCATGCGGGACGAGCGGCCGCCAGCCAGGACGAGCCCGACGATCACGTGGCGTCCGCCGGGTCGATCGGCCACGCGTCGGCACCGTCGTCGGTGACGGGAGTCAGCCAGGTGTTCGCCTGCGTATAGGGAAGGATGCGATAGGCCGCCTGCGCGTCCGCGAGATGCGCGACCTGCCTTCCTTGCGCGTCGTTCTCGACGTGCCCCAATGCGAAATGCCGCATGCCTTCGCGCCCGGTGAATGGCGTCGCCAGCGTCACGCGCGTGGGACGCTCGGCCGCGAGTCCCGCCATGGCACGCAACACGGGAGCGACGAAGAAGCGATAGCCCACCGCCACCGCGATGGGGTTGCCGGGCAAGGCGAGTACCAGCGGGCCGTCATCGAAACGTGCTGCGAGCAAGGGCTTGCCTGGGCGGATGGCGACCTTGTGAAAGAGTTCCCGCGCGCCGAGCGAAGCCAATGCGGCGGGAACGAAGTCGAAGCGGCCCGCGGACACGGCACCGGTGGTAACGATGAGATCCGCACCGGCGGCGCGTGCGTCGCCTACCGCGGCATGGAAGGCATCGCCCACGTCCGGCACCCGCGTGCGCCCGGCCAGCTCGATACCCCAGGACGCGAGGCTGGCGGCGAGGAAAGGTCCGTTGGAGTCGTGGATGCCTCCCGGTGGCAAGGGACCGGTCGGGTTGAGTTCGCTACCGGTGGCGATCACCGCCACACGTGGCCGGCGCACGGCATCGACGCGATCGATACCCAAGGCGGCGAGCAACATGATCGCCGCGGCATCGATGCGCCGTCCGCGTTCGAGCGCGAGCGCTCCTTCGCCGATGTCCGCTCCGGCGTGGCGCACGTTCTGCCCCCGGCGCTCATCGGCAAGGAAACGGACCTCCCCTCCTTGCCGTTCGCAGCGCTCCACGGGAATCACGGTATCGAAGTCCTTGGGCATGCGCGCACCCGTGGCGATCTCGCAGGCTTCGGCGTCCGGATACGTGTCGATCGTGTCGCCGGCCGCATGCATCGCGGCCACGACGCGGACGGTTCCGGCGGGGATGGTGTCGCCTTCAGACCGAAGGGCATAACCGTCCATCGCCGCGTTGTCGAACGAGGGCAGCGCCAGCGGGCTGGCCAGGTCGGAGGCGAGGATTCGTCGCCGGGCCGCATCGAGGGCGACCTGCTCCGCGTCGAGCGGCCGGACTTCGGCAAGCAGGCGTGCCAGCGCTTCGGGGTAGGAAATCATGGGCGAAGCGTAACCCGCCCACACGCAGCCGTGTAGGAGCAAAGGGCGGCCCCATGGCCGCCCTTGCCTCGCGTCACGCCGAACGGCGTGACTGTTCCTGCATCGCCGCCGGCCGGTAGGCGTGGAAGGCCACCGTGGCGGAAGCGCGACCCTGGCTCAGCGAGCGCAAGGCGGTGCTGTAGCCGTCGAGCTGTGCCAGGGGCACGTCGGCGTCGATCTCCGTGCGTTCCTGGCGGTCGACGAGGTTGACGATCTGCCCGCCGCGACGCTGCAGGTCGCCCAACACATCGCCCACCGCCGAACCCGGGGCACTCACCGACACGCGCATCACCGGCTCCAGCAGCACCGTGCCCGTGGCTTCCAGCGCCGATTTCACCGCGATCTGCGCTGCGCGATGGAAGGCGGTCTCGTTCGAATCCACGGCATGGGCCTGCCCGTCCAGCACGACGACCGCCGCGCCCACCACGGGATAGCCTCGCGGCCCTTCCACCAGCGCCGCGGCGACGCCTTTTTCCACCGCCGCCTGGAACTGCTTGGGAATGACGCCGCCGGTCGTGCGGTCCTCGAAGCGGTTGGTCTCCTCGCCGGTCGGCGTGACCGACAACACGACACGTGCGAACTGGCCGCTGCCGCCGGTCTGCTTGGCGAGCTTGCCCTCCACGGCGCCGGACGCGGCCGCCGGAGTTTCCTGGTAAGCCACGCGCGGCGAACCCGTGCGCACCTGCACGCCCCACTCGCGGCGCAGGCGCTCCACCATCACTTCCAGGTGAAGTTCGCCCATGCCCCAGACCAGGGTTTCGCCGGTGTCCGGATCGGTGCCGACGCGGAACGACGGGTCCTCCTGCGCGAGGCGAGCGAGTCCATTGCCCAGCTTGAGCAGGTCGGCGGAACGCTCGGGCGACAGCCGCCACGACAGCACGGCCGGTTGCGCCTGGATGGTCTCCAGCCGTACGCGGCGGTGCGTATCGGACAACGTCTCGCCCGTCGCCACGTCTTTCCAGCCCGCGATGGCGACGATGTCTCCCGCCTCGGCGGCATCCACCGCCTCGGTGTCTTCGGCACGCACGACGGCAAGCCGGCCGATCCGCTGCACACGATCGGTACCGCTACGCCACACGGCGTCGCCGACGCTCAACCGGCCCGAGTACACCCGGATAAAGGCCAGCGGACCGTGCGCCTGGTTGACCACCTTGAAGACGAGCGCCGCCAACGGCGCGTCCGCATCGGGCGCGACCATCAGGTCGCCTTCGTCGGTATGGCCGACCACGGCCGGACGATCCAGCGGCGACGGCAGGTACGCGACGAACGCATCCAGCAACGGTTCGATGCCGACGTTGCGGAACGCCGAGCCCGGAAGTACCGGCGAGCCGGCACCCGCGAGCGTGCCACGTCGAAGCGCCGCCGTGAGCGCCGCCGCGTCGATCGGCTGCTCGGCGAGCCAGAGCTCGGCCAGCGTGTCGTCACGATCGGCCACGGCGGCCACGAGCTCGGCACGCGCGTCCGCATACACCGCGCGTTCGCTCTCCGTCCACGGTTGGACCGCGGGCGTGCCGGCCTCGTCGAAACGCCAGGTGCGTTCCGCCACGAGGTCGACGAGGCCCGTCATGTGTTCGCCTTCGACGATCGGGCGCGCCACCACCCATGGGTTCGCACCGAGCTTGTCGCGCATCTGCCCGACCACGGCATCGAAGTCCGCTCCCGGGCGGTCCATCTTGTTGACGAACGCCATCAGCGGCACGCCGTGCCGGCGCGCCTGGTGCCAGACGGTTTCGGATTGCGGCTGCACGCCGGCCACGCCGGAGAACACGGTGACGGCACCATCGAGCACGCGCAGCGAGCGCTCGACCTCGATCGCGAAGTCGATGTGTCCCGGCGTATCGATCAAGGTCAGGCGATGCGGCTGGCCGCCTTCCGGCGTCCAGTTCGCGCGCACGGCGGCGGCGCCGATCGTGATGCCACGCTCGCGCTCGAGTTCCATGTGATCGGTGGTGGTGGCGCCATCGTGCACCTCGCCGGTACGGTGGATCGTGCCGGTCTTGTAGAGCAGGCGTTCGGTGAGCGTGGTCTTGCCCGCGTCGACGTGCGCGATGATGCCGAGGTTGCGCCAACGGCCGACGGGGATCTGGGTTTCGCGGGTGGTACTCATGGCTAACAGTTCCTGATGGGGTCGCCAGGGGCTCGGATGTCATCTCGAGCGAGGCACTCCCCGATCCGTTTACCGCCGCCCCTGGCTGAGCGGGACGGTCAGGATCGGGGGTCGCGGCAGTTCTTCATGGCACGCTGCTCCAAAAGGTGGGTTCACAAGGAAATTCGAGACAAAAAAAAAGCACCCTTGCGGGTGCTTTCGGTGTTCCTGGCAGCCGGTGCGACGTCTTACGACGAAGCTCCGCCAGGCACGGAACGCGCGCACCCGCGACGCGCCCATGGGGCGATCGGTGGGACGTGCATCAAATCGTGCTTGCAGCGGAACATGGCTTGGCTCTCGTGACAGGAGGCGAATGCTACGCCCGGGCCGGTTGACCGGCAAGGTGCGTCGTCTTCGCGTTGGGCTCCTAGATAGGGACGCCTGGGTCGGTTTCAAGGGGACCCGGTACCTTCGCTTCCGTGTCGTGATGCCCGCCTTTCACATGACGCGATTGTCATGATCGACGGGGCTGCCGACATTTACAGTATGTGGTTACCGATGTATCCCGGTCCGGATACCGCCCCCATCCATACGTGTCTTGGAGTCCCGCATGCGCTACGTCAAACTCGGCCGTACCGGCCTGGACATTTCCCCCCTGGTCCTTGGCTGCATGACTTACGGCGTGCCCGAGCGCGGCAACCACGCCTGGACGCTCGACGAGGAACAAAGCCGCCCCTTCATCCGCAAGGCGCTCGATCTCGGGATCAATTTCTTCGATACCGCGAACGCGTATTCCGATGGCACGTCCGAGGAAATCGTCGGGCGCGCGCTGAAGGATTTCGCGAGGCGCGACGAAGTCGTGATCGCCACGAAGACCTACTTCCACTGGCGCAAGGGGCCCAATGGCGGCGGTCTTTCGCGCAAGGCCATCTTCCATTCCGTCGACGACAGCCTCCAGCGTCTGGGCACCGATTACATCGACCTTCTGCAGATCCACCGCGCCGATCACACCACGCCGGTCGAAGAGACGCTCGAAGCGCTGCACGACCTGGTGAAGGCGGGAAAGGTGCGCTACCTCGGCGCGTCGTCCATGTACGCATGGCAATTCGCGAAGATGGTCTACACCTCGCGGCTCCACGGCTGGACCGAGTTCGTGAGCATGCAGGACCACTACAACCTGCTCCAGCGGGAGGAAGAGCGCGAGATGATTCCGTTCTGCATCGACCAGGGCATCGCGGTCATCCCCTGGAGCCCGCTGGCACGCGGCCGCCTCACGCGCGACTGGGACGAAACCAGCACCCGCCAGGAGAGCGACGTCTTCGGCAGCACGCTGTACAACGCGACCGCCGAGTCGGACAAGGCGATCGTCGCGGCGGTGAAGAAGGTCGCCGAGGAGCGCGGCGTGCCGCGAGCGCAGGTCGCCCTCTCGTGGGTCGCTCACCGCAAGGGCATCACCGCACCCATCGTGGGCGCTTCCAAGCCCCATCACCTCGACGACGCCGTGGCGGCGATCGATCTCGTGCTGAGCCCGGAAGAGACGGCGACGTTGGAAGCCGCCTACGGCCCGCATCCCGTCGCAGGCTTCGAATAAGCGACCACCGTCCCTCCCCCGCATTGACTTTGGACGTCCAGAGGGCTAATTTGCCGCTCGTTAGC